>JAEEGJ010029547.1_pt1 | contig 10801 bp, 4 predicted proteins | sample 8958761 | NCBI WGS metagenome assembly JAEEGJ01 (sample SAMN16246546, study PRJNA631951) | gut metagenome | biome: gut microbiome; feature: rumen; material: RS-attached | host: Bos | place: Iran: Karaj | collected 2018-10
GGTTGTAGTCATCTGACTTCTGTCACGAACCTAAATAATTTTTCCACGATTGGTGAGAGTGCCTTTGCAAATTGCACGGGCTTTACCGCTCTTACTGTCAATGCCACGACAATTATGAGCAATGCCTTCCAAGGTTGTACAGGACTGACCACGCTTAATGTCAGTGCCACCACTGTCGCTGGTGATGCCTTCCAAGGATGTTCTAATCTGGCTACGGTCAACTTCAATGCCAATTCTGTTGAGAGCAACACCTTTGCTGGTTGCACCCATCTGACTTCAGTAACGCTTGGCAGTAAGGTCACCGACATCAAGGAGGGCGCCTTCAGGAACTGCACGGCTCTGACCAGCATCAACATCCCAGGGACGGTCATTACCATCAGCGGAGGCTTTGAGGGCTGCACGTCGTTGAGCAACGTCACGCTGAATTCGGGCACGAAATACATCGTCAACTCGGTGTTCCAAGGCTGTTCGTCCTTGACCTCCATCACGCTTCCCAACAGTCTGCTGTATATCGGCGAGAGTGTGTTTGAGGGTACTGGTCTGACCGAAATCAATATTCCCTCATCGGTAACTTCTATCCAGAGCCGCGCTTTCTATGGCTGTGACAACATGACCAAAGTGACGGTCAACTGGACAACGCCCCTCGTAGTGCCTGCCGACGCTTTCCCCAACCGCGCCAACCAATGGCTTATCGTACCCCAGGGCACCAAAGAAAGCTATCAGGCGGCCGACGTGTGGAAAGACTTCAAGTGGATATTCCAAGATGGCGAAGTCGTCTATGGCATCAATGTCGGAGGTGTAGTGGTTTCCGATCAGAATGTTGCTGACATTACCGGTGCCAGCATCACGGGCGGCAGCGTAAGTTTCGACCCGGCAACGCATGTGCTCACATTGACCGATGCCACCATCACCTGCAGCACAGCTCCCGGTATCCAAGTGACAACCAGCTATGTCTTTGATGACTTAACGATCCGCCTTGTTGGTGATAATACAATCAACACCACTAGCTACAGCCCTGTGGCTTTGCTTTGTCAAACCACCATAACCGGCCCAGGCTCACTGACAGTGAAGGTAAACGGAAATAATGGTTATATCGATATGATTGGTGATCATCCGTTGATTATAGAAGGTGGCTGCACCATTTATGGCAGTGACATCAGTGGCTCGAATGGTGCGACACTCAAGGCAAGAGGAACTGATACCGAGATCAACCTGTCAAGCTGTATCCATGGCTTTGGCAGCGTGACGTTGGAAGACGGTCTCGGTTATGTGGTGCCCGAAGGCGGCTCCTATGATACGAATATCGGGTACACGGTTGACAGTAACGGCAACAAATGGATCCATGGTGTGATTATCAAGGTCCTTCCCTATGTTGTTTATGATTCTGGCAACACCACGCTGACGTTCTACTGTGACAGCAAGCGCTCAACACACAATGGCGCCACCGAGACGTCATACCTCCTGAACGAGGGAGCCAACGACCCCGGCTGGTACACTGACAACAGCTGCGGGAATGTTTCGACAGTAGTATTCGACCCGTCGTTTGCCGCTGCCCGTCCCACGAGCACTTATTGGTGGTTCTCTTTTATGGGTAACCTGAGCAGCATTGAGGGAATCGAATACCTAAACACCAGCGAAGTGACGAATATGAGCCGCATGTTCTCGACTTGCTGGTCAATGGAATCGATAGACTTGAGCCATTTCGACACGGGCAACGTGACCAATATGAGCTATATGTTCAATTATTGCGAAGCCTTGACGAGCCTGGACTTGAGCAGCTTCGACACTCATAACGTGTTCAACATGGAAGGCATGTTCTATGAGTGCAGCAGTTTGACGAGCCTTGACTTGAGTGGTTTTAATACTGAGAATGTGAAGAGCTTCAAGGAGATGTTTTTTGATTGCGTTGGTCTGAACAGTATGGACTTGAGTAATTTCGATACTCGGAATGCCGGGACTATGAATGGCATGTTCCTAGAATGCAGCGGACTGACGAGCCTTGACCTGAGTAGTTTCAACACGGCAAACGTGGTGGATATGGGTTACATGTTCGACTTCTGCCGCAACCTGGAGACAATCTATGTGGGTGACGAATGGAGCACGGCTGCTGTGACCAATTCATCCGGCATGTTCAGTGACTGCTTGAGCATTGTGGGCGGCAAGGGCACAACCTACGACGCCAACCATGTGGATAAGGCCTATGCCCATGTGGACGGCGGTCCCAGTGATCCTGGCTACTTCACCGAGAAGAACGCGAGCCTGCGTGGTGACGTGAACGGCGACGGCAGCGTCAATATCAGCGACGTCACCGCCCTGATCGACTACCTGCTCACCGGCAATGCCTCGGAAATCAGCATAAGTGGTGTGGACACCAACCAGGACGGCAGCATCAACATCAGCGACGTAACCGCCCTGATCGACCACCTGCTCACGGGAGCATGGTAATGCTCGCGTTGCTCGCAGCTTAGAGCTTAGAGTTTAGGGTTTAGAGAAGCATCCGCATTCACATGAGTGCGGATGCCTTCGTTAAAATAACAACGCTGATTACGCTAATTTTAACTGATTATCATTATACTAGCTTAGCATTAATTCGCGCAATCCGCGTTAAAATCAAAAACTCTCTAAGCCCTAACCCCTAAGCTCTAAGCCGCTCGCGCAGCGAGCATTAAAGTTCCCTAAACCCTAGACTCTAGAGCCTAGACCTCTAATGCTCTCTACGCGAGCATTAGAGTTTTTAAACACATTTTATTTGTTATTTACATTATTTTTATATATTTTTGCTGCAATCAATAGCTTTGCTTATTTTTATTATAATTCATATTACCTAATTGTTTAACTTTAAACCATTTAACCATCATGATGAGAAAACTACTTTTTGCTTTGGCGTTAGGCTTCTCGATGAGTGCAATGGGTCAGGTACTGCAAGTGACCTCGATCGAGCGGGTCAATCTGCCTGACAAAGCTGCAGTGGCAGCCATCAGCCCCCAGGGCGATTACCTGCTGCTGACCAGCGCCACCAACCAGGGCCTCACCAAGCTAGACCTGACGAGTGGCCAGACACAAGTGCTGAGCAATGCGCCCAGTGCAGGCCATAACGTGAAGATTTCGCCCGACGGCCAGACGGTCGTTTACCGCGAGAGCTCGTTCAATGACAAGCACCTGCGTCTGTCCACGCTCAAGAGTGTGAACCTGACTACGGGCGCCAGCCAGGTGCTGGTAAAGCCCACGCGCGACCTGCAGGGCTATGCTGTCGACGCCACGAGCGCCGGCGCCGTGAACAAGGGGAAATTCAGCAAGAAGGCAATCGGCGCTGCCAAGGCCCAGAACGTGCCCGTGCTCTCGATTGCCAAAGGCCAGCTAATGATTACCGTGAACGGCAAGACCCGCCAGCTGTCGCCCAACGGCACCCAGTTCAGCTACATGTGGGCATCGCTGTCGCCCGACGGCACCAAGGTGCTGTATTATCAGGCCGCCCATGGCGCCTACGTGTGCAACCTGGACGGCAGCAACGTGCGCAAGGTGGGCCAGATGCGTGCCCCGGTATGGTATGACGACAACACCGTTGTGGGCATGATGGACAAGGATGACGGCGAGTTCATCTACGCCTCGACCATCGTTGCCGCCACACTCGACGGCACTACCCAGGTGCTCACCGGCGACGACGTGATCGCCATGTATCCCCACGCCACCAGTGGCAAGATTGTATTCAGCACTCCTGCCGGAGAGGCTTATTTGATTAACGTAACCCAATGATGACCGCTATGAAAAAGATATTGTTACTTGCCGTAGCCGCCATCATGGCAGCAGGCATCATGCAGGCGAAAACCGCCGACGAACTGCGCATCTACCTGAATCCGGGCCACGGCAGCTGGGGCCCCAACGACCGCCCGATGGCGACAATCCCCTACCCCATGCTGGCCGAGACCGGACGTCCCGACACCAACGGCTTCTATGAGAGCAACACCAACTTGTGGAAATCGATTGAGACCTATCATGCCTTGATCAAGATGGGCGTGAAAGCCGAGAACATCACCCTGTCGAGGTGGTTCAACGGCCCGTTCCCATATGTTCAGGGAGCTCCCGATGCCGAAATCTATAACCGCCCCTTGTCAGAGATCTGCGAGGAGGTGGAAGTGGGCAACTACGACATGTTCCTGTCGCATCACTCCAACGCCCTGACCGACGGCACAGCGACCAACTATCCGCTGATACTGTACCGCGGCAATGACGGCGAGGGCGGCGACGGTGCCCCTGGCAGCCGTGCCATGGGTTTGACCTGCTGGCCCATCTTCTATACCAACGAGATTGACCCGATGACCAACTACAGCCCGTCGAGCCCCAACGTGCGCGGCGACATCAACTTCTATGGCAGTTCATCGACCCGCGTTGACCCCAACACGGGCATGTCCTACACCGGCTATCTGGGCGTGTTGAAGCATGGCGCCCCGGGCTTCCTGATTGAGGGCTATTTCCACACCTACCAGCCCGCTCGCCACCGTGCGCTCAACATCGACTACTGCCACCAGGAGGGTATCCGCATCGCCCGCGGTATCGGTGAGTACTTCGGCCTCACCCCCTACAACAAGGGCTACATTATGGGTACCGTGAAGGAGGTGCACACCCACCTTGTCCACAACCTGTACAACTACAGCGCGGGCACCATGGACCAGTGGGCTCCCATCAATGGCGCCGTGGTCATCCTGTACCAGAACGGCACCGAGGTAGCACGCTACACCACCGACGAGAACTACAACGGTGTGTTTGTGTTCGAGGACCTGGAGCCGGGAACCTATACCCTGGCTGTCGAGGCCGAGGGCTACAAGCCGCTGGGCGAATTCACCGCCCCCACGGTCGATAGCGAGTGGCAAGAGTGGATCGGCAAGGCTACAGGCGACATCGTTGTCGAGGCCAACAAGACCACCTATGAAGTGCCCATGCTCGAGGCTACCGACTATGTCATCCCCGAAGACCTCTACCAAAACTATCCCGAGCCCGAGCTGCCCGCCTATGTGATTGCCCCCGAGAAGCTCATCCTGACCCGCGACACGGGCACCGAGTTTGAGCTGGACGGCGCCATCAAGCGCATGATCGTGCGCGGCGACAGCACCATCGTGCTCACCAATGCCGAGGACGGAACGCCCCACCTGTACCTGATCAACAACGTTGACAAGGCCATTGTCAAGGAACTGAGCATCAACGGCATTGCCGAGGCCGAGCCCGAGAACGCCGGCTACTACAGCCGCCTGAACGACATCGCCTTTACGGCCGATGGCCAGCTCGTGGGCATCAACAGCGTTCAAACCCAGTTTGGCGAAGGCCAGGTGAATGAGGGCTATCAGCGCGGCACGCTGCGCCTGTTCAAGTGGGCCGACTTTGACAGTGATCCCATCGAGTGGGTAACCACCCTGAGCTCAGCCAACTTCTACTACTACCGTGCCCAGTCGCTGGCCATCGACGGCGCTGCCGACGAGTGCACCGTGACCATCATCGGCACCAACGACGCTGCATCCAGCGCCGGCGGCATGAGGTTCCTGAAACTGGCTATCGTGAACAACGCGATTACCAGCACCGTCTATACCGAGAAGACCATCAGCGCACAGAGCAACTTCACCAAGTCGAAGGTTGGTGTGCCGCAGATCAACATCTCGCCGCGCAACGATGACCAGGTCATGCTCGACGGCGAGAACACGCTGATGATGGAAGTGGCTACAGCCAAGGCCAACGGCAACGACAGCGAGGTTGTTGCCCGCTTCGAGAGCGACGATGACGACGCAGCCGCCGTGGGTGCCTCGTTCTTCAAGTATGCTCAGCACCAGTTCATGGTAACGCCCTATATGGACCAGGAAGCCGTTGCCGGCATCAAGCTCTATGACATCACGGCCGGCCTTGACCAGGCAGCCCTGGTGGCCACGACCAACACCGACCTTGATCCGCTGGCCTGCGGATTCATGTCGACCGGTGCCGCTGTCAAGGGTCAGGACATCTACCTGTACCTGATGCAGGACAACAAGATGACCAAGTGGCAGACCGACGTCGCCTCACAGCCCGGCGTGCCCGGCATCTACGCCTATGGCTTGACCACCGCCGACAACGAGGACAGCTACACGTTCACCTTCAATGCCAATGACGATGCCCAGGCCGCCTTCATCAACTTCTATGACGAGGAGGGCAACCTGGTGGGCACCATCGAGGTTCCCGGCGTTGTCAAGGGCGAAAACAGCATCGAAATCAAGTTTGAGGACCTGCCCGGCGATCCTGGCGACACTATGTCGTGGGCAGTCACTGTCGAGGGTGAGAGCATCACCACCATCCAGCGCATCAACCCGCTCGTCGAGAACTACAGCGGCCAGCTGTTTGTTGCTGTCGACAAGTCGCCCACCAGCCCCAAGATGGGTACCATCTATGCCGGTAACCGTGCCGGTAGCGGCAGCGCCAGCAACGGCGTTTACGTGTGCGACGCCATGGGCCAGCGCGTGAGCGGTGACCTGTATCGCGGCGGCCACAGCTGGAGCAGCAACTACCGCATGGGCATCGACGAGCAAGGCAAGCTCTACGTGCCCGATTGGGGTGATGGCACCTCGGGCGTTTATATCGCCGATCCCAACGACATCGCCGGCACCTGGACCGAGTTCTTCATCGGTACCCGCAACGGCGACGGCCTGATCACCAACGACGGCCAGAGAGTCGGTTCCTCGACACCTGGCGTAGCCATTGGTGGCAGCGGTGCCGACACCAAGCTGTATGTATATCTCGAGGACTTCGGCAACGGTGTGGGTGTTTACAACATCGGCCAGGAAGACGGCACCATTGTTGACACCTGGTCAACCGCTCCCAACCAGTACTTCGACATCGGCGCATGGCAGCTCAACACCAACGGTAACGTGGTTGCCGATGCCGGTGGCCGCGGCGTTTGGGTATCGCAGTACCGCAGTGCCGGCAACAATGCAGCAGGCGTTCCCTCGCTCATGTTTGTCGACAATGACGGCAATGTGACCTTCAACTCGGGTCGCTCGCCATATGCCGAGATACTCAACGGTAGCGACCGTGCAGGCTTTGCCGTGAACGATGCTGCCGACATGCTCGTCATCAACGACGGCAGCGGCATCCTGCAGTTCTACGACCTGACGTGGGACGGCACCACACCCGCCATCGCGCCCAAGTATTCCTACACGGCCGATGCCCGCAACAGTGCCGGTTCCATCTTCCAGATGGCATTTGACTATGCAGGCAACCTGGTTTGCGCCGGTGGCAACATCGGCATGTACTCGCTGCCCACTACCGAGAATGTACACACCACTCCCGCTTGCGGTAAATACAAGTTCATCTCGATTCCCACTGCAGTCAACGAGACCAGCGTGGCCAAGACCGTGGTGAGCGAGCGCTACTACGACGTGCGCGGTATTGAGTACAGCCAGCCCGTGAAGGGTGTGAACATCATTGTGCGCACCTATAGCGACGGCTCAACCCAAAGCGTGAAAGTCATCAAGTAATCCTAATAGGGCGACGGTAATAGCCGTTCGCTTCATCAATCAGGCGGCTCGATTCCTTGTCGGGCCGCCTGTTGTGTTATTTTTCTATAAATGACCCGCCATTATTCGTGCCCATTCGGCTGTTTTTTGTACCTTTGGCACCCGATTTGCGTTTCTACAATCATTTGATTATCTAATGAAGGAATATGATTGATCTTTTAGACAATATAGATGCCGAGATGAACGATGGCAGCACCCGCGTCGTTCCCATCATCACTGAGATTCACGAAGTGAACGACGGCACTGACATTCAGGATAATAAGGCCAGCGACATCGGCATTTTGCCCTTGCGCAACATGGTGTTGTTTCCCATGATGACGATGCCGGTGTCGGTGGGTCGCGACAAGTCGATGCGCCTCATCAAGGAGGCCGAGGAGAGCCACAGCAGTATCGCTGTGTTCTGCCAATATGACAGCCATGTCGAGGACCCCGTCGAGAAGGACCTGTACCGCCACGGCACCATCGCCTCGATCATCAAGGTGCTGGAATTGCCCGACGGCTCGACCAACGTCATCCTGCAGGGCCGCTCGGCCTGCCAGCTCGAGAAAGTGGCACAGACGTCGCCCTACATGCGCGGCTCGGTCACATTGATCGACGACAGGCTGCCGCTGGCCGGCGACAAGGAGTTTGAGATGCTCATGCAGTCGATTGCCGAGGTCACCCTGCGCATGCTGCGCAACATGGGCCAGAACGGCCGCGACCTGGCTTTTGCCATGAAGAACATCGACAATCCCATCTATCTGATGAACTTCCTGGCCACCAACATCGCCTTTGAGTCCGACCAGAAGCAACACCTGCTCGAGGAACGCGACGTGAAAAAGCGGGCCTACCTGCTCTATGCCATGCTGGCCCGTGAGGAGCAGCTGGTCGAAATCAAGGCCAACATCCAGTCACGCACCCGCGAGGACCTGTCGCAACAGCAACGCGAGCACTTCCTGCAGCAGCAGATACGCACCATCCAGGAGGAACTGGGTACCGATATCGACGACATCGATGAGCTGCAACAGCGCGGCGCCAAAATGAAATGGAGCGACGAGGTGCAGAAACAGTTCGACAAGGAACTGCGCAAACTCGAGCGCCTGAACCCCCAGTCGCCCGACTACTCGGTTCAGTACGCCTATCTCGACAATATGCTCAACTTGCCCTGGGACACCTATTCCGAGGACAGTTTCGACCTCAAGAAGGTCGAGGAGAAGCTCAATGCCGACCACTACGGCCTGGAGAAGGTCAAGGACCGCATCCTGGAGCACTTGTCGGTATTGAAGCTGCGTGGCGACCTCAAGGCGCCCATCCTGTGCCTGTATGGCCCTCCCGGTGTGGGTAAGACCTCGCTGGGCAAGTCGATTGCCGACGCGCTGCACCGCGAGTATGCCCGCATCTCGCTGGGCGGCCTGCACGACGAGGCCGAAATCCGCGGTCACCGACGCACCTACATCGGCGCCATGCCGGGACGCATCATCGCTGCCCTGGCCAAGTGTGGCACGGGCAACCCGGTCATCGTCCTTGACGAAATCGACAAGGTGGGTCAGGACTTCAAGGGCGACCCGTCGTCGGCCTTGCTCGAGGTGCTCGATCCCGAGCAGAACGGCCATTTCCACGACAACTATCTGGACGTGGACTACGACCTGTCCAAGATCCTCTTTATTGCCACGGCCAACAGCCTGGCTACCGTGAGCCGTCCCCTGCTCGACCGCATGGAGGTCATCGAGATCAACGGCTATATCCCCGAGGAGAAACTGGAAATTGCCAAGCGTCACCTCGTTCCCAAGCAGTTGCAGGAGAACGGATTCAAGAAGAACGAAATCAAATTCGGCAAGCAGGTGCTGCTCAAGATCATCGAGGACTATACCCGCGAGTCGGGCGTGCGCCAGCTGGAGAAGAAAATCGCTACCGTGCTACGCCGTGTGGCACGCCACAAGGCCAGCGGCGACCCCTATCCCACGAGCATCAAGGTCGATGACCTGAAGACCTATCTGGGATCTCCCGACTACAGCCGCGACAAGTATGAGGGCAACGAGTTTGCCGGTGTCGTGACGGGACTGGCATGGACAGCAGTGGGCGGCGAGATACTGTTTGTCGAGTCCTCGCTGGCACACGGCAAGGGCGAGAAACTCACCTTGACAGGCAACCTGGGCGACGTGATGAAGGAGTCGGCAGTGATTGCGCTGCAATACCTGCGCTCACACTGCTCGATTATAGGCATCGACCCCGAGCTGTTCGACAAATACAACGTGCACATCCATGTGCCCGAGGGTGCTATTCCCAAGGACGGCCCGTCGGCTGGTGTGACGATGGTCACCTCGCTGGCCTCGTCGTTCACCCAGCGCAAGGTGAAAGACCACCTGGCCATGACTGGCGAAATCACCCTGCGCGGCAAGGTGCTGCCCGTGGGCGGCATCAAGGAGAAAATCCTCGCCGCCAAGCGTGCCGGCATCAAGGACATCATCCTGTGCCAGGCCAACCGCAAGGACATTGAGGAAATCAACGAAATGTACCTGCATGGCCTGACGTTCCACTATGTGAACACCATCAAGGAGGTGCTGGACATCGCACTCCTGCCCGAGAAGGTGAAAGACGCCATCGAGCTCTAACCACGCTCACGGGTTTCGTTTACTTGTAGCAATTAACCTGAAAAATCCCCTGCCTGCATCACTGCTGACAGGGGATTAACCAAATAAATCTAAATGTTATGAAAAATCTAACCTCTTCGTTTCTTTTCTTGACGGATTACATCATGCCGCCCATGCCGCCACCCATGCCGGGACCTCCAGCGGGCATTGCGGGCTCGGGCTCGCGCTTCTCGGCGATGACGCACTCGGTGGTGAGGAACATGCCGGCGATGCTGGCAGCGTTCTCCAGGGCGATGCGGGCAACCTTGGCAGGATCGATGACACCGGTCTCGAACAGGTTCTCATACTGCTCGGTGCGGGCATTGTAACCGAAGTCACCATTGCCTTCCTTAACGCGGTTCACAACCACTGCACCCTCCAGGCCTGCATTGGCCACGATCTGGCGCAGGGGCTCTTCGATAGCGCGCTGGATGATGTGGATACCAGTGGTCTCGTCGTCGTTGTCACCCTTCATGCCCTCGAGGGCCTTGAGGCAACGGATGTAGGCGGTACCGCCACCGGGCACGATACCCTCGGCAACGGCTGCGCGGGTAGCGCTGAGGGCGTCATCGACGCGGTCCTTCTTCTCCTTCATCTCAACCTCGCTGGGAGCACCGATGTAGAGCACTGCTACACCACCCGACATCTTGGCGAGACGCTCCT
>JAEEGJ010029548.1_pt1 | contig 10801 bp, 6 predicted proteins | sample 8958761 | NCBI WGS metagenome assembly JAEEGJ01 (sample SAMN16246546, study PRJNA631951) | gut metagenome | biome: gut microbiome; feature: rumen; material: RS-attached | host: Bos | place: Iran: Karaj | collected 2018-10
GCAGGCGGGAGTTCGAGCGGTTCATCACGGAACTGGAAAAGTTGCCTGGGCTTGTGACGGAATTCGACGAAGCGATCTGGGGCAGCCTGGTGGAATATGTGACCGTGGGCAAGGATAAAACAATGGTGTTCACGTTACTTGGCGGAACTGAGATGCAAGTATAATCATGTGATGATCAATCAGCTTTTTTTGTATTATCATAGCTTTGTAGTCTGCGCTCCCTGTAGGCTGCGGGCGTACAGCCTTCCAATTCCTTGAATACACGAATCAGGTAGTTAGCTGAATTGAATGCCAGCCGCTCCGCGATTTCGCTGACGCTCAGATCAGTGGACTGCAGCAGCATTTTCGCACGGTTGATTTTTGCGTTTCTGACATAATCACTGACAGACAGGCCGGTTTCATTTTTGAATTTTTCAGTCAGATAATATTCTGTATAACCGACCAGCACAGCCAAATCTTTGGCATGAATCTTCCGATCCAACGACAATTCGATGTAATCACAGCATTTCTGGATGGCATGGGAACAATGCGGATTTGCCCGCAACTGATGCACCCGGTAGATAAAATCATGATACATGGCATGCGCCAGAGAATTCAGCTCGCCGGAATCCCGGCAATCCTCCGCTGTCTGAATGTAGGAATCCCCCAGAGGATAAGCGATCTCCGGGGATAATCCGCCCTCCATGGCGGCACGTGTCACCAGCGTTGTGAATACCACAATGCTGGTTTTCATTTGTCGCAGGGGATCCCTGCCCTGTACCGGCACACCGGGGCTCAGGCTGCTGCTGCGATTCAGTACATGATGGTAATTGATATCTCCTCTTCTGACTACATCCAGAAGCGCCTGTTCCGACTGATATACATCGATGCGGTTGCGCTGATTGATCTCATAAGGCTGTTCTTTTTCCTGAATTTTTGCGTCCCGGTTCAGCGCTTCCATTCCCAGCTGATCCCCGGTCAGAACATTATGCACCAGCATTACATACCGCCCAAAGACCGCGTAGGACATCACCGGCAGCATAGGAATCAAGGTGCACAGCGGTTCGATCCAGGCCGTATCTTTCAGGGAAAGCTGGCTGCTGATCAGCATGGAGCGTATGGTTTTCTCATTGGCGGGCATATTCAACACCGGTCCCAAAACGAATATCACATTATTCTTTCGTTCCTTCTCCAGCGTTACAGCCCACTGAATCCCAATGGATGAGCCCAGGATGCGGGGCGCATGATGATCGGTCCCGACAGCATATTCCAACATTTTTTCGTAAGCTCCCAAAGCTTGAAAGGCATGATGAAGTGTTTCCCGAATCACGCCCTGACAGGAGCAGCCCAATAGCTGACCTTCATTGGAATAGCCCCAGATATGGAAGCTCTCGCCACTGGGGATCAGGGACTGCAGCAAATACAAATCCTGCTCTGCCTGTGTGATCGCTGTGTTCATGGTCATCCGCTCCCGGCTTTTTTCTCATTATAGCGCGAAACGAGGAAGAAAACAATCCGTTCATTGCAAAAGAACCTGAATTTTTGACATTCATTTGCGTTTTTTGACTTTACGGATTTGTCTTTATTTCTGTACAATACTGCCAGAAGACACGGGAAGTGCCTCCAAGGACCGGTGAAACGAAAAGAAAGGAAGCGTATACCATGACAACCGCGAACACGATCCCTGCTCAAACCAATGAAGTCAAGTACCGCAAGGCGAAACTGTGGCAGATCATCCTGATTGCTTTCAATGCCTTCAACGGTATGGCTGCCTATTTCCTGATCGGTCTGGCCAGCTATTCTGCCAGTATCGGTTATGGCATCGCCACACTGGTTGTGGGCGGCCTGCTGACGTTCACCCGCATTTTCGACGCTGTGACCGACCCGCTGCTGGCCTTTCTGTACGACCGGGTGAATACCCGCTGGGGAAAAGTCCGTCCCCTGATGCTGCTGGGCTGGGCTATCCAGACCATCGGCCTGCTGTGCATGTTCAACTTCTTCTCCAGCAAAGGACACGGCGTGCCGGTATTCCTGCTGTTCTACATGGTGTACGTCATTGGCTATACCATCATCAACATGACCGCCCAGACCCTGCCTGCGCTGATCACCAACGACCCCAAGCAGCGTCCCACTGTGGGTGTGTGGCAGACGGTGCTGAACTATCTGACCCCCATGGTGCTGAACATCATCGTGTACACCAAACTGATGCCTGCTATGGGCGGCAGCTTTAACCAGGAATTTTTGAACGTGGTCACCTGGATGTGCGTTGGCATTTCCTTTGTCGGTGTGGTACTGACGTGCATCGGCGTATCTCAGTATGATAAACCCGAAAACTTTAAGGGCATCAAGAACGAACGCCTGAAGGTGCGGGATATGCTGGATGTGCTGAAGCATAACAAGCCCCTTCAGAGCTATATCGCTTCCGCCGCGTCCGATAAGATCGCCCAGCAGGCTTCCGCCGCGTCTATCGTCAGCACCATGCTCAACGGCATCCTGATTGGCAACATGGGCCTGGCCACCACCCTGAGCATGATCGGTATGCTGCCCTCCATTCTTTTTGCCGCCTACGGTGCGCGCTACGCCGGCAAGCATGGTCATAAGGAGAGCATTGTCACCTGGACCCGGAACTGCATCCTGGCCAATCTGGTTCTCATCGCTTTCTTCATCATCACCCGCCATACGGTGGGCACAGAAACCATTGCCAACATGGGCGTGACCATGATCCTCTTTGTAGCCCTCACCTTCATCACCAACGGCTTCGCCATGTGCGTGACAACGGCGAATACCGGCTTCATGGCGGATATCATCGACTATGAGCTGGATCGAAGCGGCAAGTATATCCCGGCGGTGGTTACCGGCACCTACAGCCTGGTGGACAAGATCGTGTCCTCCTTCTCCGCGGCTATCGCTACCGGCTGCGTAGCCCTGATCGGTTACACCGCTACCATGCCTCAGCCCGGCGACCCCGCTACCTCCGGCGTGTTCTGGATGACCATGTTCCTGCGCTACGGCCTGGCCATCATTGGCTGGATCGTTACCCTGGTCGCCATGCGTTTCTGCAAGCTGGATAAGAATGAAATGGTCAACGTGCAGAAGCGGATTGAGGATAAGAAAGCCACAGCGCAGAATGAACTGTTTGAAAAAGAACTGCACAAGGGAGATCCTGCCAATGCGTGAAATCACAGTATTAAAGGAGGGATGGCGTTTCGGCAGAAGCCGGGACGCCGCCCTGGAAGCCGTTTCCCTGCCACACACATGGAATGCTGTGGACGGCCAGGACGGAGGCAACGATTATTATCGCGGCACCTGCTGGTATGCGCGGGAACTGTCCGTGCAGGAAACCGCCGGAGATGCTGTGTTCCTGGAGCTGAACGGCGCTGCCCACACCTGTGAAGTGTTTCTGAATGGTGAAAAACTTTGCCACCACGAGGGCGGATATTCCACATTCCGGGCGGAACTGACCGGAAAGCTGCGGGACAAGAACCTGCTGGAGATCTCCGTCAGCAACGAGGACAATGATCGCGTGTATCCGCAGAAGGCAGACTTCACCTTCTACGGCGGTCTGTACCGGGAAGTCAGGCTGATCACGGTGCCTGGAGAGCATTTTGAACTGCTCCGGGACGGCACACCCGGCATCAAGGTGACGCCCATTGTGGATCTGGAAAAACATAGCGCTTCCGTAACCGTGGAAACCTGGCAGAATGCGGCAGCTGTCACCGTGACCGTGCATGGCGAAAGCAAAACCGTACCCTCTGAAAACGGCCACGCTCAGGCGGAATTTGTCATTGAAAATGTCCACCTGTGGGATGGTGTGGACGATCCCTATCTGTATACGGCGACAGCTAAGCTGGAAAGCGGGGATGAAACCAGCGCCCGCTTCGGCTGCCGGGTATTCAGGATCGATCCTGAGAAGGGATTTTACCTGAACGGACGCAGCTACCCCCTGCGGGGCGTCAGCCGCCATCAGGATTTGAAGGGAAAAGGAAACGCTCTGTCGAAGGAAGACCACGCCGCCGATATGGCAATCATCCGGGAAATCGGGGCCAACACCCTGCGCTTGGCCCACTACCAGCACGCCCAGGAATTCTACGATCTGTGCGACGAGAACGGCATCGTGGTGTGGGCGGAAATCCCCTATATCACCATGCACATGGCAAATGGCCGGGAAAACACGCTCAGCCAGATGCGGGAGCTGATCACCCAATGCTATAACCATCCCAGTATTGCCGTGTGGGGCCTGAGCAATGAGATCACCGCCGCCAGCGCCGTGAACGACGATCTGCTGGAGAATCATCGGCTGGTAAACGAGCTCTGCCACCGGTTGGACAAAACGCGCCTGACCACCATGGCCGACGTGTTCATGCTGGAAATCGACAGTCCCATCCTGGAGATTCCCGACATCAACAGCTACAACCTGTACTTCGGCTGGTATCTGGGCGAGCTCTCGCAGACCGATGAATTCTTTGATGAGTACCACGAAAAGTATCCCAACCGCGTAATCGGCTTTTCCGAATACGGAGCCGACGCCAACCCTGCCTTCCATTCCTCCCATCCCGAAAAGGGCGACTACACCGAGGAATACCAGGCGCTTTATCATGAGCATATGCTGCGTATGATCGAAGCGCGCCCCTACCTCTGGGCAACCCACGTGTGGAACCTGTTTGACTTCGCCGCAGATGGGCGCGATGAGGGCGGCAAACACGGTGAAAACCAGAAGGGCCTGGTCACCTTTGACCGGATGCTGCGCAAGGACGCCTTCTATCTCTATAAGGCTGCCTGGAACAAAAAAGAGCCCTTCGTGCATCTGTGCGGCAAGCGGTATATCAACCGCTGCGAGGAGGAGACCGAAATCAAGGTGTATTCCAATCAGCCGCATGTGAAGCTGTATGTAGACGGGGCGTTCGTTGGCGAACAGGATAGGGAAACCGTATTCCGCTTCCGCATCCCGCTGCTGGGTGAGCACCTGATTGAAGCCTTTGCAGGCGACGAACACGACAGCATGTGTATCCGTCGGGTTTCTGAGCCCGATGAGAGCTACATTTTCAACAAAGCTGCCGTTTCCGTCACCAACTGGTTTGACAGCGATGATATTGACCCGACCTGTTTCTCCATCATGGACACCCTGGGCGAAATCCGTCAGCATCCCCAGGCCGGGGCCATTGTGAACCAGATGATGGCCAAAGGCGCGTCCGAGCGGGGCGATGTGGCCGACGCGGTGAAGGACAATCCCGCGCTCCAGCGTATGATGGGCCGCATGACCATGATGAGCCTGCTCAAGCAGGGCGGCGCGGATGAAGAGAGCATCAAGCAGCTGAACCGCATTTTGCAGGGGATCAAAAAATGAGAAAAGCAGTACAGCAAATCATGCTGGGGACCGTGACGGGCAGCGAAGCCGCCGCCCGCACGACCCTGCAGCGCATCAAGGCCGCCGGTTACGACGGCCTTGAACTCAATCGCTTCATGATTCATCCTTCTTCCCTGATGGTACGGCTGATGACCCGAGCGGCAGGTATGCCCACCGGCAAAGGCGGAAATCTGAATTGGAAAAACCTCATGCGGGAAACGGGCCTGTCCGTGATCAGCCTGCACACGGACCTGGGCAGCCTGGAAAGAGAACCGGACGCCGTGGCGGAGGAAGCCAGGGAATACGGCACGGACAAGCTGGTCATCACTGGCATGTACCGGTTTGATTACGGAGATGAAAAGGCCGTTCGGGAGCTGGCCCAGCGCCTGAATAAAGCCGGAGAAGCGCTGCAGAAACACGGCCTTTCCCTTTTGTACCATAATCACAATGTGGAGCTGCTGCAGGTGAAACCCGGCCTTCGGGCTTACGACCTGCTGCTCTCTGAAACCGATCCTGGCTGTGTAAGCTTTGAGTTTGACAGCTATTGGTTCACGGACGGCGGCGCGGATGCCAAGGACTGGATGCGCCGCCTTGGAAGCCGCATGAAGCTGTGGCATATCACCGACCGGGGCTGCCGGCAAAAAGGCCCTTACATGACCCCCATCCTCAAGCAGGACAGCATGGAGCTTGGCACCGGCAATATGGATCTGGACGGTCTTCTTGCTATCGCCTTGCAGAATGGTGTCCAAGGCGTTGTGCTGGAAAGTCACAAAAACTGGATCGACAAGGATCCGGTAAAAAGTCTGGAGCTCAGCGCAAAATGGCTGAAGGAGAGGTGCTGAAATGCTGATCAGAAATGCCGCTCTGCCTGTTTGGCGGGCCAAATGGATCGACCCGGAGCTGCCCCATGACGCGGAATCCAAGCAGCCCGCGTCTTATCTCCGCCGCAGGTTTCCTGTGGATCAGGCCGGCAATGCTTGCTTGTACGTCACCTGCCATGGCCTGTACGCCGCTTTCCTGAATGGGAAGCGGGTGGGTGATTTTGTGTTGGCTCCCGGTACCGGGGATTACCGCAAGCGCCTGACAGTGCAGTGCTATGATGTAACGGAACTGCTGAAAGCCGGTGAAAACGAGCTGCTCGTGATCCTGGGCGATGGCTGGTATCGTGGCAATGTGGGCATCGACGGCCTGCGGAATTTTTACGGGGATGACCTGGCCCTGCTCTGCCAGCTGGAATTGAACGGATCCGTCATTTTGTGCAGTGATGAAACCTGGGAGGCCAGTCAATCCGGCCCCATCCGGGAGAATGATCTGGAAATCGGTGAAATCTATGACGCCCGGATGGAGAAGATCACCGACTGGCACGGCGTGACTGTGCGGGACTTCAGCTTTGACAATCTGGCAGAGACCCAGAGCGTGCCCATCCTGGAGCAGGAACGCTTTCCGGGCAGGATCATCAAAACACCCAACGGTGAAACGGTTGTTGACTTTGGCCAAAACCTGGCAGGCTATACGGAACTGCGTGTTACCGCCAATGCGGGCCGGAAAATCATCCTGTGGCATGGGGAAACCCTGGATGAGAATGGAAACTTCACCCAGAGCAACTTTGAACCAGGGGATCGCAACAAAAACGGCGGCATTCCCCAGAAAATCGAATATACCTGCAAAGACGGCCTGAACGTGTACAAACCCAGTTTTGCCATTCACGGTTTCCGCTATGCCAAAGTGGAAACGGATATTGATCTGACGGACGCCCAATTCACCGCCATCGCAGTGTATTCCCGGATGCCTCAGACGGGTTTCTTCACCTGCGGAAACGCGGATGTGAACCGCCTGTTCCAAAACAGCCTGTGGAGCATGCGCTCCAATTTCTGCGATATCCCTACCGACTGCCCGACCAGAGAGCGGGCGGGATGGACGGGTGACGCGGGTGTATTCGCTCCCACCGCCGTTTATCTCATGGACTGTTATCCTGTACTGCGCAAATGGCTGGGCGAATGCCGATCAGCCCAGGAAGAGAATGGCCTGGTACAGAATATCGCGCCTGTTAACGATCAACGGAATCAGATTACCATGATGCTTCAGGGCAGCGCCGGGTGGGGCGACGCATGTATTCTGGTGCCCTGGGCGCTGTATCAGGCTTATGGGGAGCCAGCCATCCTGGAAGAAAACTACGATATGATGACCCGCTGGCTGGCCTTCTGTGAAAACAGGGCAAGGGAAAACACAAGGCCTCAGAACGAGAACAATCCCTGGAAAGAATACCTGGCAGACCAGGGCTTCCACTTCGGCGAATGGTGCGAACCGGATGTGAATAATATGCTCGCCATGCGGAAAAACGCCACGGAAGGTGCGCCGGAAGTGGCTACCGCATATTATTATCGTTCCGCTTCTTTACTGGCGCAAATCGCCGAAGTCCTGAGAAAACCTGAGGATGCTTCGCGTTACGCTGAAATTGCGGAAAAAGCAAAAAAAGCCTATCGCTTCTGCTGCCTGAAGGATGGCCAAATTATCTCTGACCGGCAGTGCGAATACGTGCGGCCCATTGCCTTTGGCCTTCTGGATGGGGAAGAAAACCAACAAGCGGCAGACGCTTTGAACGCGCTGGTGATCAAAAACGGATATCATTTGAATACCGGATTCCTGTCCACTCCCGATCTGTGCCGGGTGCTGGCGGAAAACGGCCACACAGATACCGCCTATAAGCTGCTTTTGCAGAAGGACTGTCCCGGCTGGCTGTATGAAGTGAAGCAGGGCGCGACTACGATCTGGGAAACCTGGGACGGCGTGCGGCCTGACGGCACAGTGCACGATTCCCTGAACCACTATTCCTATGGGGCTGTTTGCGGGTGGCTGTTCAGCGGCGTGTGCGGCATTCAACCGGAAGCAGGCAAGCTGACGATCCGTCCTTACCCGCATCCCTCCCTGGGCCACGCGGAGGCAAAATGGCTTTCTCCCGTGGGGGAGATCCGCAGCGAATGGCGATATGAAAACGATCAGATTCTGATGAATATCGCGGTCCCCGTTTCGGCTGAAATCTTGTTGCCGGATGGCAGAAAATACCAGGTGAAAGCAGGTGCGTACAGCTATGAAGTATCTCTGTAATCCCGTCAACATTAACTACCGTTATCAGTTTAATGCCGATCCCAGGCTGCACGGAAAAATCCAGATCTGCCGGGAAGCTGCTGACCCTTCCATGATCTTTTTCCATGGCCGGTATTATATCTTTGCTTCCATGACGCTGGGCGTGTGGGTATCCGATGATCTGTCCAACTGGGAGAACCATCGGCTTCCCAGGGAACTGCCTTTGTATGATTACGCCCCCGACGTACGGGTGATGGGCGACTGGGTATATTACTGCGCCTCCCGGCGGGAAGAGAACTGTGACCGGTACCGTACAAAGGATATCCTGAACGGGCCCTACGAAAAGATTGAAGGCAGCTTTCCTTTCTGGGATCCCAACCTGTTCATTGACGATGACGGGCGGGTGTATTTCTATTGGGGATGCTCCAATATCACGCCCATCTGGGGCGTGGAACTCGATCCCCAAACCATGCAGCCCATCGGTGAAAAGCGTGTGCTGGTGGAAGGTCATCCCTTTGAAATCGGCTATGAGCGAGTGGGAGAGGATAACAGTCAGCTGCCTGCCTCTGAAGCTGAAATAGACGCGGCTTACGAAGCGTTCCACAAGCGGCAGGGCATTTCTGAAGATCAGGTGCCGGAACAGGTGAAGCCGCTGATCCGGGGCATGTTCTCCAGAAAACCTTATATCGAAGGGGCCTGGATGGACAAACAGAACGGCAGGTATTATCTGCAATACGCCTGTCCGGGCACCCAGTACAACACCTACTCCGACGGCGTGTATGTGAGTTCCAGTCCATTGGGACCCTTCACGCTGGCAGACAACAATCCATATTCCTATAAGCCCGGCGGCTTCCTGCCCGGCGCGGGGCATGGAAGCACCATGCGGGATGAACAGGGCAACTGGTGGCACACATCCACCATGCGGATCAGCATGAACCATGATTTTGAACGCCGGGTGGGGATCTGGCCCGCAGGTTTCGATGCGGACGGTGAGCTTTTCTGCAACCAGCGCTACGGAGACTGGCCCATGACTCTGGAGGGTGATCCCTGGCGCAATCCCGCATGGATGCTGCTGAGTGCGGGAAAAAAAGCCACGGCTTCTTCATTCACGGATGGCCATGAGCCGGAAAAAGCCACGGAAGAAAACGTGCAAAGCTGGTGGCAGGCCGCATCCGCAGACCGGCACGAATGGCTGCAGATCGATCTGGGCCGGGAATTTGATGTGCATGCCGTTCAGATTAATTTTGCCGATGATCAAATCGACATTCCCTGTCCCGGGCAGGTGTCGGGCGGCAGCCAGGCCCGGTATATTGAAGAACGGGATCTGACCACTCAATGGAAACTGACGGGAAGCACCGACGGGAAGGAGTGGTTTGTTATTACGGATAAGTCCAACGCGCAGACAGATCTGACCCACGACCTGATTCTCCGGGAAGAAGGCTTCCGGGTACGTTTTCTGCGCCTTTCCGATATATCGGTGCCCTATGGCCGGCAGCCCTGTATCTCCGGTCTGCGGGTGTTCGGCCTGGAGCATGGCGAGAAGCCGGCTGTGCCTGTGTTCACAGCCCGGCGGGACAGCGATCTGGATATGACGGTTTCCATTCAACCGCAGGATCATACGCTGGGCTATAACATTCTGTTCGGAAACAGCCCGGAAAAACTGTATCACAGCTATATGGTTTTCCAGACGGGAGAAAAGCGCGTCGGCGCGCTGATCAAAGGCAGAGATTACTTTGTGCGTGTAGACGCTTTTAACGAAAGCGGCATTACTGAGGGTACCTGTATTCAACTGTAAGGAGGGATTTCGCTATGTCGTTCCCCAAAGGCTTTTTGATCGGGGCGTCCACCGCCGCCCATCAGGTGGAAGGCAACAACATTAACAGCGATTACTGGGCGCAGGAGCAGATGCCCCATTCCAGCTTTACGGAGCCCAGCGGCATCGCCTGTGATCACTATAACCGATATGAAGAAGATATCCGTCTTTTGGCGCAGGCCGGGTTGAACGCCTACCGTTTCTCCATCGAGTGGGCGAGAATTGAGCCGGAAGAAGGACGCTTTGACGAGAATGAGATCCGGCATTACCGGAAGGTAATCCACTGCTGCCGGGAAAACGGCGTGGAACCCATAGTGACGCTGATGCATTTCACCAGCCCGGTATGGCTGATCAAAAAGGGTGGCTGGGAGGCCGAAAACACCATCGGATATTTCCGCCGCTATGCTGCCTATGTGGCCGAAAAGCTGGGCGATGAAATCAGATATATCTGCACCATCAATGAAGCCAACATGGGCCTGCAGCTGGCGGCTATCTCCAAACGCTTTGAGCTGATGGCCCGGCAGGCCCGGAAGGACGTGCAGAAGGCAGAAGGCACAGTGCAGGTGGGTATGAATTTCCAG
>JAEEGJ010029550.1_pt1 | contig 10800 bp, 9 predicted proteins | sample 8958761 | NCBI WGS metagenome assembly JAEEGJ01 (sample SAMN16246546, study PRJNA631951) | gut metagenome | biome: gut microbiome; feature: rumen; material: RS-attached | host: Bos | place: Iran: Karaj | collected 2018-10
GGTAACACGGGTACAATTCCCGTCGGAGTCATAGCTCAGCAGAGCAAAACGCCAAAGAATATGGTGACTTAGCCAAGCGGTAAGGCGTGGGACTGCAACTCCCTGATCGCCGGTTCAAATCCGGCAGTCACCTCTTAAAAATCCTGAGAACTAATGGCTCTCAGGATTTTTTGTGTCATATCTTAAAGTATTTGCCATATTTTCCTGTAACGGTTATTATAATTTCTATGGGACTATCAATCAGAGAAAAAGGAAAAATGAATAAAACGATTATGCTTTTGTTCATAATAAGAGTGTGTCTTTGGATCACGGCATTTGCAGCTACTGTCTATTGGATATATTATTCAGTAAAGTTGCATATGAATGATATCTTTGAACCGGCAGAATTTGCATCATATTTCAGGCCGGTATTCTATACATGCGTAATTATTTCAATATTGGCGATCTGTATGGCTTTTGCTCTGTATTCCATAGGCAAGAGACTTAATAACTGACAGCCAGAGGTTTAATGGATATGAATTCTAAAGATGAGATACGGCTTCGTAAATACAGGAGTAATCTTTATGTAGCTGGAAAGAGCTATATACTATTCGGTGCGTGGTCCATTGCCAAGATCTTTTTGACATACACGATGCAGAAGGGTATGTTTGATGATTATATCGAAAGTATGTATGATACCGGGATAGATGACAGTATTGTCATGATCGTAGGTGTCTTATGCATCATTATTGTGGCATTGTTCGCTATGTCTTTGCATTTGTGGACAGGCTTGGGTGCTATCAGATATGCAAACGAAAAAAAACGTGGGCTTGCTTTTCTGTTTCCCGGGGCACTAATCTTTGTTTTGACCATCGTCTGCACGCCGTTATATTTTGTGGATCAGAACGGTCTTCCCAATATGCCGGGGTTAGAAGATTTTGCTTCAATGTTCGTTGACTATACGGTTTTATTCATATTCGTTGATATTGTTTTTTCCATAATCAAGATAAAAAGGTGTTACAAGAAAATTATTAACGCGGAGGCTCAGTCGGCTTAATGCAGGAAGATTTCCATTACTATGCTACATATTGCGCGGCATATCTGGCGGGATATGATCATGAAGAGAGCATGGACATTGCATACAGCGCCCAGTTTGTTGATTTGTGTTCCAAGACGCTTTTATCCAAGATCAAGGCACCTGCTATTGCTGCCACCACTCAGCTGCAGTTGGAGATGATGGATTCAAGGACAGATATGATCGGACTTCAGGATATCACAAGGATATGGTCGTCATTTCATTTCCTTCCGCGCGATCTCTATTCGGTAAATGCACACAGAACTAAGAGATATATGCATAAATACCGTTTGATATGCGGGCCGAACGGCGATCTGGTTACAAAGACAGTTGAGCTTGCAAAGGGAAGATCTCTTCAGAGTGTCGGAATTGCAATGCATGTCGTGGCAGATACATGGGCGCATGCCAATTTTGCAGGAACGCCATCGCTTGTTATCAACAATACTACAGATGATTTCTTCGAACTTATAACGGATGCGGATGGAAAAGAGATTGAGAAGAAGATAGTTTTCAGGCATAATCTGTCTGCTCCTGATGATCTGGAGAAAAGTATTTATACCAACAGTCTGTATCAGCGTAAAGAGAATACGATCATGAATCTGGGACATGGACGTGCCGGACATCTGCCGGACTACTCTTTTGCCAGGTACAGGTATATGCCGTCATGGAATGATTATAAGGTCATTATTAAAGATAACCCTTCTGACTATTGGCATGCCTTCTGCCAGCTTGTATATGCCTTAAAGTATTTAAGAGGGGACATTGATGAATTCAAGACGGAGAATTATGCGTTCGATACCGTTGCCCCTTATGAAGAACGGATAAAGAACATAATAGAAAAAAGGCAGTTATTGGCTTCAGATGATTGGAAGGCTTTCGGACAGGATCTGTCCGGGCAAACGATCGAGGATTTTGATATCGATAAATATCAGAGTGAATATGTCACAGCGGGAGAAGCCGATAAAGCCGACACCTATATAGGTAGATTTGTTGACGGTGCCATCGCACATAAGATAATGGTAAGTCATGAGATTTATATATCACACAATAAACTGGCAGGATTAGTACAGGAAAAGACCAAATGACCAATATACAGAGGATAAAGGAAATAATAGCAGCTCTTTTAACCATAGGGCTTGCAATACTGATGATCATGTCGCCCGCTGAAGGGTATATGGTCATACTCGCAATTCTGTCTACCGTGCTCATAGTCAGAGGGTTCAGAGAGATAGTATACTACTTTGCCATGACGCGATATATGGTAGGCGGACGTACGACTCTTTATACGGGGATCATATTATTGGACTTCGGAATTATGGCCGGTAGTCTTACGGATGTTCCTCATTACTATATATTGTTATATCTTATAGGAATACATGCATTTTCCGGTGTGATAGAGGTCGTGCGTGCTCTGGAAGTAAAGGGCGTCGGAGCGGGTTCATGGAAACTTAAGTTAAGCCATGGGATCGTAGACATCACCATTACTCTGATATGTATCTTATTTATGAAGCAGTTAAATGTGGCTGTTATCATATACAGCGCCGGACTGATTTATTCATCTCTTCTGCGCATCATATCCGCATGTCGTAAGACTAAACTCGTGTTTATCCAGTAAAAATCCCATAATGTGGACATTTTTTCAAAAAAAATAAAAAATCTCGATAAAACCTATTGACATAGTAGGATAATAGGATTATCATGTAGAAAACCACACAGGGAGGGATAAAAAAATGAGCGATTACAAATTTGAGACACTTCAGTTACACGTAGGACAGGAACAGGCAGATCCGGCAAGTGACGCACGTGCCGTTCCGATATATCAGACGACTTCATATGTTTTCCATAACAGCAAGCATGCTGCTGATCGATTTGGACTTGCAGATGCAGGTAACATATATGGAAGACTTACCAATTCTACTCACGATGTTCTTGAAAAAAGACTCGCTGCATTAGAGGGTGGAAGTGCAGCACTTGCACTTGCTTCCGGCGCAGCAGCCATTACCTATACTATTGAGGCTCTGGCAGCAAACGGTGGTCATATCGTCGCTCAGAAGACTATATACGGCGGAACATATAACTTACTCGGGCACACATTACCTCAGTACGGTATCAGCACAACATTTGTTGATATTCATAATCTGTCAGAGGTTGAGGCTGCCATTAAGGATGATACAAGGGCGATATTCCTTGAGACTCTTGGCAATCCCAACAGTGATATTCCGGACATAGATGCTGTAGCAGAGATAGCACACAGACACGGACTTCCCGTGGTCATAGACAATACATTCGGAACACCTTATCTTATAAGACCCTTTGAACATGGTGCAGATATAGTAGTTCATTCCGCAACCAAGTTCATTGGAGGTCATGGTACTACACTTGGAGGTATCATAGTTGAATCCGGTAAGTTTGACTGGAAGGCAAGCGGCAAGTATCCGGGAATAGCAGAGCCCAATCCCAGCTATCATGGTGTATCCTTCTATGATGCAGTGGGACCTGCCGCATTTGTGACATATATCCGTGCTATCCTTCTTCGTGATACAGGAGCAGCTATATCACCATTTAATGCGTTCCTTCTTTTGCAGGGAGTAGAGACACTGTCACTTCGTCTTGAGCGTCATGCGGAGAATACTAAAAAAGTTGTGGAATTTTTGAGTAAGCATCCGTTAGTGGAGCGTGTTAATCATCCGTCGCTTCCGGAGCATCCGGATCATGCGCTGTATGAGAGATATTTCCCGAACGGAGGAGGATCTATCTTTACATTCGATGTAAAGGGTGGTCAGGAAGAGGCATGGAAGTTTATCGATAATCTTAAGATATTCTCACTGCTTGCCAATGTAGCGGATGTTAAGAGCCTTGTGATTCATCCTGCTTCTACGACTCATTCGCAGCTTTCTAAAGAAGAACTCTTAGATCAGGGTATTAGACCCAATACGATCCGTCTTTCTATCGGAACGGAGCATATTGATGATATCATCGGAGACTTAAGCAGAGGCTTTGACGCACTTTAATCTTTCCATTTTTATTCCTAAGGGTCGGCATATATATGCCGGCCCTTTTTATGTCATATCTGTTAAATAATTCTGCTTGACTTTCTAATCTTTATTCACCACAATATAGGAATATGAAAAAATTGATAGGAACAAAAGAATTTTATAAGAAAGTACTTCTGATCGCTTTTCCCATAATGATCCAGAACGGAATAAGCAATTTCGTCGGATTGCTGGATAACATCATGATAGGCAGAATAGGAACGGAGCAGATGAGCGGTGTATCTATCGTCAATCAGCTTATGTTTGTATTTATATTATGTCTTTTCGGTATAGTATCCGGTGCCGGTATATTGGGGGCGCAGTACTACGGCCAGAAAAACATAGACGGTGTCAGAGACGTATTAAGGATCAAGATTGTGATCGCTATCGGAGCGATGATGCTTGCGATCGTTCTGTTCATTTTAAAAGGAGAAGCACTGATATCACTGTATCTCCACGAAGGTTCGGATGCGGGAGATCTTAAGGCAACACTCGGATATGGAATGGATTATCTTAAAGTCATGTTGTTTGGTTTGCCGCCCATGGCTATGGAGATGAGTTATTCATCTACTCTTCGTGAATCGGGAGAGACGAAGGTGCCGATGAAGGCTTCTCTCATAGCAATGTTTGTCAATCTTATACTCAACTATATTTTGATCTTTGGAAAACTGGGAGCACCTGCACTTGGTGTCATGGGTGCTGCTTTGGCAACCGTCATATCAAGATATATACAGTTCACCTATGTCGGACTATGGTCATACAGGCATATTAAGAGCAAGCCTTACATGGATGGAATATACAGGAATTTTCATATCTCCGCAGAATTGTTCGGCAAAGTATTTATCATGGCACTTCCGCTTATGCTCAATGAGACACTGTGGGCAGCAGGTACGGCAGCGGTCAATACCTGTTATGCTTACAAGGGTTTATCCGTTGTAGCCGCCATAAATATAGAATCAACAGTATATAACATATTCAATATAATGTTTATTGCTATGGGTGATGCGATCGCGATCATAGTAGGTCAGCAGTTAGGAGCAGGTCAGATCGATGAAGCCAAGGATACATCAGGTAAGATCATCCTTATGTCCATAGTATTTGCTGCTATAGGCGGTATGTTCATGTTTGCAATATCCTGGGTATTCCCGATGGTATACAATACGACCGATGAGGTTAGAAAGCTTGCGGGACTCTTTATCCGCATCATCGCCTGCTTCATGCCGATACATGCATTTTTGCATGCCGTGTATTTTTCGATACGAAGCGGAGGCAAGACCTTTGTCACCTTCTTGTTCGACAGTGTATATCTGTGGATAATCGCATTCCCTTTTGCATATCTGATAGTACACTTTACTAATCTGGATATAATGCATGTATTTATATACTGCCACGAAATCGAGCTTATCAACGTCATGATCGGTTTCATGATCTACAGATCCGGTGTCGGGGCAAGGAATATTACGTAATTAACTCGGTTGTAATATTAGGGAGAATATAAGGGGAGACACATGAAGATAATCGAGAGGATCAAAAACAGCATAGCTGATAAGGCAGGAATACTCTTTAAGTCGTATCCGGTGACAATGGGTGTGACGATATTGATAACGCTTTTGTACAGTACATGTTCCGTGCTGGAAATGGCTGATCTTCCTATCAGTTCAAAACAAGCGGATACGATAACGGATTATATAGTGCTTACGGCTTTTGCCCTGTTGCTTGCATGGACATGGATACTTCTTGTGGAGTCACTAAGATTCAAGCTGGCAGATACACAATCTGATAAGTTTGTAAATCAGCAAACTTACAAAATAGTCATCTGTTTAGTCATCATAGCCGCGCTTGCAACCATCGCTTTTTTTGTCTGTCCCAGGGCCATACGGAGTTACGAAGTAAGTAAGATAATATCCGGTGATATGCCTTACGTGTACATGTGGATCCGCCTGGTGATGTATTGCCTAAGCGCGATCGCGTTCATAATGGCAATATATGCCATGTATAAAAGATCCGGAGTAGGCTTTAATGAATACTGGCTGTCGTCACTGGGTGAGTCGTTCAAGTCCTTTGCGGCATATATGCTTCTTCTTATCGGTGCCGAAGTCGTGGTATGGATATTTGTCACACTCATAGCTGATAATGACTGGATGTTTGCGGTTGTGGGAATCCTGGTCAGCGGACTTGCATTCGTTCCGCTTCTGCTCGTCTCTTTCTGTGATATAAAAGACAGACGAAACGACGGATTTATAAGAGGGCTGGTTAAGTATGTGCTTGTTCCGCTTGCGACGATTGCATATCTGATAGTCTATGTATATATCTTTAAGATCCTGATACAGCGTTCTCTCCCGTCCAATGAAGTATTCACCATCTTAAGCATCGTGTTTGCCGTCGGCATGCCCATATGGACCATAGCGTCCGCATATGAAGATACGGGTTATATGCGGATAGTAAGATGGATGCCATATATGTTCGCTCCGTTTATCGTGCTTCAGATCATCTGTCTCGGACTGCGAATCTCAGAGCATGGCATAACCGTCAGCAGATATATGGGAATCGTGCTTATTCTCATCGAGATCATCTATTTGTGCATGTATGTATTGTCCCAGGTAAAAAAGAGAGAACTTACGGAATACATAATGCCGATAGTATGTGTATTTATCGTGGCGACCTATCTGGTACCCGGGATCAATGTGTATTCAGGGGTGATACGTTCACAGAAGAAAGTGATCGTACAGTATATGGATAGGCTTAACAATGGAGATACGGACAGCATACCGTCATCCGATATGCGCAAGATCAAGTCTTCATACAGTGTTATCCGGGATTTGGATTATGGCGGAAAAAGATATATAGATAAGCACATTTCCAAAGAAGCTGCAGAGGCGATCTCTGCCTATTCATCAGGAACAGGTGACAGCGGCCTTTCCGGTTATGAATACAATATATACATTAACCGATATGATGATAGGGCACAGGTGCTTGATGTAGAAGGATACAAGAAAGTATATCTGATCGGGTACTATGATTCGGATATAATATCGGATCATGTCAATATCAGACTGGGAGAAGATCCGGAGGATGTTATCGAACTTGATCTGACAGATCTTTTGGCGGCTCTCAGAGATGAATATGAGGAGAACTATTCCGGTGAAGACATTATGACGGATTCCGAACTGATAGATGACGGATACTATTCATTCCCGGACGGAAAAGTGGTATACATTGAGCATCTGGATTATGAGAAGAATTCTTCTTCAGACAGAGCTACGCTTGATATGGATGGATATCTGTTGGTGAAATAGCGCCTCATTTGCCCTGCGTCTCTGCATATAGTATAATGCTTGCAAGATGAGTCTGGATTATAATATATATTTGGAAGTGGCGGTCATACCGCTTAATATAGTTCTCTGTGTCTACCTTATGATGCGATATACCAATCCTACCAAGGTGAATATCGCGTTCAGAAGGTTCGCTTTTGCTGTTATGATAACGGATATCGTGGATGTGGCCACAGCGATCGTAACAAGCGCACGTGCATCGGTACCCAATCCCATTCATCATCTGTTCAATATGGCGGATTCCGCTTTGGCGGCTGTTACCGGATTCCTGTTCATATATTACGTTTATGCCTATTCTACGATGAATCATGTATCGCTTGTCAGGCGTAATATACTTAATGTGGTTCTTCTTTGCACAGACTTTTTCCTGCTGTTTACCAATCCCTTTACCGGCTGGGTATTCACCTATGATGAGGGAGGTAACTATATTCACGAGTTCCTCTTTACGCCGGTGGCCTATGGTTTTCCCATACTGTTTTTCCTGATTGCAAGTCTATATATGCTTACTCACAGAGAACGTTATAAGAAAAGTCAGTTAACTTCTCTGGTACTTGCCATGATCTTGGCGGGAACTCTTTTTGTTCTCCAGATGTTATTCTTTGATGATGTTCTGATCACATTTTTCATAGCTTCTATCGGAAGCCTTGTCGTCTTCCTTTCATTGGAGACTCCCGAATATGAGAAGCTTATACAGGCTGAAGCTGAACTTAATGAGGCAAAAGAGAGGGAGGCTGTGATGCAGGCCAAGGAGAGGCTATCAAGAGAGGTCATGACGGCTCTTTCCAAGGCGGTGGATGCGAAGGATCATTATACCAACGGTCATTCGGAACGTGTTGCCAAATATGCCAAAGAGATAGCCAGGCGCATGGGTAAGACTGAAAAAGAACAGGACGAGATATATGAGCTTGGACTGTTACATGATGTCGGAAAGATCGGAATATCGGAAGAGATCATAAATAAAAAAGGCAAGTTGACATATGAGGAGTTTGATCAGATCAAGCGTCATACGGTCATAGGCTGGGAGATACTTAAGACGATCACGGAGATCCCATGGCTGTCCAAGGGTGCCAGATGGCATCATGAAAGATATGACGGTAAGGGATATCCTGATGGACTATATGGTAATAATATACCGGAAGAAGCAAGGATCATATGTCTGGCAGATTGTTATGACGCCATGACATCCAAGCGTTCCTACTCGTCGCCACGAGCCCAGGAAGAGGTAAGGGCGGAGATCGAACGATGTATGAGTACACAGTTTGATCCGAATATCGCAAGACATCTTCTTGCCATGATAGATGAGGATATTGAATACAATCTTAGAGAAAATTCGGGAAATAAAAAGTGATCCGATACCTGCAATTGTAAGTAGCGGATCACTTTTATCATCTGTTTATATGTGCACCTGTAAATGTCACAACGGCTATATCTTTTCCCAGGTCATCATATACCCTGACCTCGTAGAAACAGTTGGTTCGTCCGTCTTTTATCAGTCTTGTTTCAGCATAAAGAATGTTTCCTTTTGTCATGGACAGGAATGAGGCTTGTCCTACAAGACTAACGGTTGAAGCCGGTTTGTCAAAATTCGAGGCGACTGCGAATGCGAGATCTGCAAGCGTGTATATGGCCCCGCCCATGATACCTCCGTACGCGTTCTTATGATCATCGGTAAGCTTCATCGCGCACTTGGAGTAATTATCTCCGACATCTTCTATCGTGATTCCTGACAGTTTGGTGGCATAGAGATCCTTTGCAAACATTTCTCTGGCTTCTTCTAAACGTGACATATGTACCTCCCGTTTTTTCAATTCATTTTCATCTGTGTCATTATACCATTGCATAATGATATGGTCTACGATCACTGCTATTGACATACACTTACGTATATCGGAGAATATAAGATGTAGCAAATATACTTTTTGTTTCAGGAGGGGTCATGAACGAGAATATTTATAAGAGAAATGAACTGCTGGCAGACAAGGTCATTAAGGGACTGGAGTCACGCAATATGACAGGCTATTATGCCAAGGATAAGGAAGAGGCAAAAAAGATCGCACTTGAGCTTATCCCTGCCGGAAGTACCATAGCCATGGGCGGATGTATGAGTGCACATGAGATAGGTCTTACGGATGCGCTTACAGCCGGTGACTATAACTTTATCGACAAGAGTAAGGAAGCGGATCAGCGGGCCGCAATGCTGCGTTCGTATGATGCGGATTTTTTCCTTTCGAGTGTCAATGCGATGACGGAGGACGGCATACTTGTCAATATCGATGGCAATTCCAACCGTGTATCGGCTATAGCGCAGGGTCCCAAGAAGGTTCTTTTTATAGTAGGAATGAATAAAGTATGTGATGATATAGACGGTGCCATGAAGAGAGCCAGGAATGTGGCGGCTCCCATCAATGCACAGCGTTTCGGACTTAAGACTCCGTGCTCGTCTACGGGCTCATGCTTTAACTGTAAGTCACCCGATACCATATGCTGTCAGTTCCTTATCACACGATTCTCAAGACATGCAGACAGAATACATGTGATTCTTGTCAATGACAACCTCGGTTTTTAGATAAGACCTTTAGCCCATTCTATTGCATCATCTATATGAGGCCTGAAGTTATCTTCTCCGACTTTTTCTATGAACCCGTCTTTCTTCATCGTGTTCATAGGTTGTTCGTTGACATGCGAGAATACTAATTGGATACCTTTTTCATGGCATCTTTCATAGAAATTCTCAAGTGAGTGCATGGCTGTAGCATCGAGCGCCGGAACTCCCCTCATACGGATGATGATGACTTTGGTCTCATCCCTGAAATTCATCGTATCGATCTGTCCGGAACTGCCGAAGAACATGGGGCCGTATATCTCATATACACGTACCTGAAGCGGTAAAGGTTTGAGATCCATTCCGTCGGGATCTTCTTCGGGATCATAGTATTTCCAGCCGACTACAACAGACTCTTCGCTCATTCGCTTCATGAAGAGCAGTACGGCAAGCAGCATACCTACTTCGATCGCGATCACGAGATCAAAGACAACGGTAAGAACAAATGTAAGCGTAAGAACTATGATATCGCTCTTGGGAGCGGTCTTGCACAGATGTACGAAGGTGCGCCACTGGCACATATTGTAGGCAACCATGAAAAGGATGGCAGCGATCGTCGGCATCGGTATAAGTGCAGCATATGGCATTAATACGACGAGCACCAGGATAAGAACAACGGAGTGTACCATTCCCGCAACGGGAGTGCGTCCTCCGTTTTTTATATTGGCCGCAGTTCTTGCGATTGCACCCGTAGCCGGAATTCCGCCGAAAAGAGGGGAACCGATATTACCGCAGCCCTGCGCGATGAGCACCATATTGGAACGGTGATGTGAGTTGATC
>JAEEGJ010029555.1_pt1 | contig 10799 bp, 7 predicted proteins | sample 8958761 | NCBI WGS metagenome assembly JAEEGJ01 (sample SAMN16246546, study PRJNA631951) | gut metagenome | biome: gut microbiome; feature: rumen; material: RS-attached | host: Bos | place: Iran: Karaj | collected 2018-10
GCCAAGAAGTACCATCCGGATGCAAATCCCGGCGATAAGGAAGCGGAGGCCAAGTTCAAAGAGGCCTCCGAGGCCTATGCCGTTCTGAGCGATCCTGATAAGAGAGCAAAGTACGACCAGTTCGGACACGCCGCTTTCGAAGGCGGTGCCGGAGGAGCCGGCGGATTTGATTTCTCCAATATGGATTTCAGTGATATTTTCGGCGGCTTCGGTGATATCTTCGGAAGCTTCTTCGGAGGCGGAAGAGGATATTCTTCAGGTCCTTCAAACGGTCCCATGAAGGGCGCCAATATCCGTACAAGTGTAAGACTTTCCTTCATGGATGCGGTCTTTGGCTGTAAGAAAGAGATCGAACTGAATGTGAAGGAAGAGTGTAAATCCTGTAAGGGAAGCGGAGCCAAGGCCGGAACATCCCCCGAGACATGTTCAACCTGCGGAGGCAAAGGCCAGGTTGTAAGATCAAGAAACTCCGCCTTCGGACTTATGAGAAGCGTGGAAGTGTGTCCCGACTGCCGCGGAACAGGTAAGATCATAAGGGATAAGTGTCCCGACTGCCGCGGAACAGGATATATCTCAATCAAAAAGAGATACTCTGTGGACTTCCCTGCCGGAATCGATAATGGTCAGGCAGTAAGCCTTGCAGAACTGGGTGATCCCGGAACAAACGGCGGTCCCAGAGGAGATGTCAGGGTTGAGGCTATAGTCGACAGACATCCCGTATTCCAGAGAGAAGGCTTTGATATATATTCATTCGTGCCGATTTCGTATGCTGTTGCGGCGCTCGGCGGACCTGTTTTGGTTGACACGGTGGACGGCAAAGTTATTTATGATGTCAAAGCCGGAACCCAGACAGATATGAGAGTAAGACTTAAGGGCAAGGGAGTTCCTTCGTGGAGAAACAAAAACCAGAGAGGAGATCATTACATCACTCTGGTAGTGGAAACGCCTGAGAAACTTTCAAGCGAAGCTAAAGAACTTCTCAAAAAGTTTGATGCTCTTACGGGTGATTCACTTCATGCTGCGGAAAAAGCTTCCGCGGGCACGGAAACCAAAGAAAAACCCACCAAAAAGAAAAAATTGTTTTAAAATTAGTAAAAGTGCAACACTATGTTGCACTTTTTTTGTCATTTAGAGACTTGTAAGCTTTCCGTAAATACGATATATTAACTTTACTTAATGGTTTAAGTTGTGTATGCGAGGGGCATAGGGGAGTTTAATATATGGTATCAATGAAGGATATCGCCAGGGAATGTGGCGTATCGGTGGCGGCAGTAAGTAAGGCGCTCAGCGGACAACCCGATATCAGTGAGGCTACACGCGAGAAGATCAAGAAAGCTGCAAGCAGCATGGGCTATCAGCCTAATTCCGCGGCCAAAGTATTGCGTACTCACAGATCCAACAACATCGGCGTTTTATTCGTTGATGAAGCTCACAATGGTCTGACCAATGAATTCTTCGCTCTTCTTCTCGACAGATTCAAGCATGTCGCAGATTCCAAGGGCTATGACATAACCTTCATAAACAGAGGAATTTCCTCGGGAAGCATGGGCAATATGAATTATCTGGCTCATGCAAGATACAGGGCTTTTGACGGTGTCCTTATAGCATGTATGGATTTCCATAATGCGGAGGTCATTGAGCTGGCCCAGAGCAATATTCCTCTGGTCACCATCGACTATTCATTCGAAGATCGAATGTCTGTAGGTTCGGATAATGTATCCGGCATAAGAGATCTCGTTCTGTATTGTGCCAAGATGGGGCATAAAAAGATCGCATATATCCACGATGATAATGACAGTGCCGTAACAAGAGACCGTGTAGGATCTTTTATGGACACCATGGAAAGTCTCGGACTGAGCGTTCCGGAAAGCTATCTTCCCGTAGCAGAGTATCGTAAGACCGAAGGATCGAGAAGAGCGACGGAGAAACTCCTGGCACTTAAAGACAGACCCACATGTATTCTTTATCCCGATGATTTTTCCGCACTGGGAGGAATCGCAGCGATCAAGGAAGCGGGTCTTGAGATTCCCAAAGATATTTCAATAGTCGGATACGACGGAATTCGAGTCGGAAGGCATCTTACTCCTTCACTTACAACATTAAGACAGCCAACGGAGCTTATCGGTGAAACCGCAGCCCAGAAACTTATTTCTTTGATAGAAAATCCTGCGGAGACGCGTATCGAGAAGGTTATCGTAAAAGGAAGAATCTACGAGGGCGGTTCCGTAGCAAGAATTTAAAAACCCGGTGCAATGCACCTGTAACCAATAAATAAACACTTAAGGAGAAGTCAACATGAAATTCGGACATTTTGATGACGAGCACAGAGAGTATGTCATTGAGACCCCGAAGACCCCTCTGCCCTGGATCAACTATCTCGGCAGCAAGGAATTCTTCACACTGATCTCTAATACCTGCGGAGGCTATACCTTCTATAAGGATGCCAAGCTTCTCAGACTTACGAGATATCGTTACAACGATGTTCCCATGGACATCAACGGAAAGTATTTCTACATCAAGGACGGAGATACCGTATGGAATCCCGGCTGGAAGCCTACCCAGACCGATCTTGATGAGTATGAGTGCCGTCACGGAATCGGATACAGCAAGTTCAAGGGCGTAAAGAACGGTGTAAAAGCAGACGTTCTTACCTTTGTTCCCGTTAACGACAATTGTGAAGTATCCAAGCTTGTTGTTACCAATGACTCCTCCGAAGAAAAGAATATCAGCATCTTCTCATATGTTGAGTGGTGCCTTTGGAATGCGGACGATGACAGCAGAAACTTCCAGAGAAATTTCTCCACAGGTGAAGTTGAAGTAAAGGGATCCGCTATCTATCACAAGACCGAGTACAGAGAGCGCAGAAATCACTACGCTGTATATTCCGTAAATGCTCCCATTACCGCATTTGATACCGCAAGAGATTCATTCCTCGGACTGTATCACTATGCGGGAAATCCCGAAGCTGTTCTTAACGGAAAGCTTACCAATTCAATGGCTTCAGGATGGAGCCCCATTGCTGCTCATCAGCTTGACGTAACCCTTAAGCCCGGTGAGAGCAAGTCTTATGTATTCGTACTCGGATATATTGAGAATCCCGTAGAGGATAAGTGGGAATCCCACAATGTTATTAACAAAAAGCCTGCTGAAGCACTTCTGGCAAAATATGACACCGACGCTAAGGTTGATGCCGCATTTGCCGAGCTTAATGATCAGTGGGATAAGCTTCTAAATATTTACACTGTTGATTCCTCCAATGATAAGGTTAACCGTATGGTTAATATCTGGAACCAGTATCAGTGCATGGTTACCTTTAATATGTCCAGATCCGCATCCTACTACGAGTCAGGTATCGGAAGAGGAATGGGATTCAGAGATTCCTGCCAGGATCTTCTCGGATTCGTACATCTTATTCCCGACAGAGCCCGTGAGAGAATCATCGACATTGCTTCAACCCAGTTTGAGGACGGACGTGCTTATCACCAGTACCAGCCTCTGACCAAGAAGGGTAATTCCGATATCGGATCCGGATTCGGGGACGATCCTCTTTGGCTCATTGCAGGAACCAGTGCATATATCAGAGAGACCGGTGATGCTACCATTCTCGATGAGATGGTTCCTTTTGATAACGATGCTTCCGTCGCTCAGACCCTTATGGAGCATCTCCGCAGATCCTTCGGCTATGTAGATACTCACAGAGGACCTCACAGGCTTCCTCTCATCGGAAGAGCCGATTGGAATGACTGCCTGAACCTTAACTGCCATTCAACACAGCCCGGAGAATCCTTCCAGACCTTCGGCCCCAGCGAGGGACCCGTTGCTGAGTCGGTATTTATCGGTGGTATGTTTGTTAAGTACGGTAATGAGTATGCGGACCTCTGCGACCTCAAGGGCCTTACCGATGAGGCTGCCAAAGTTCGTGCATCCGTTGCCGAGATGAATGAGATCCTTCTTGATTCCAATGCCGGCTGGGACGGAGAGTGGTTCGTCAGAGCATACGATTCTTACGGAAACAAGGTAGGAAGCAAAGAGTGTGAAGAAGGTAAGATCTTCATCGAGCCTCAGGGCTTCTGCGTTCTTGCAGGAGTCGGCACCGAAACCGGACAGGCTCAGAAAGCTCTTGATTCCGTTAAGGAACATCTTGATACCAAGTACGGGGTCATGATCCTTCAGCCCGCATATACCGTTTATCATGAAGAACTCGGTGAAGTTTCCTCATATCCTCCCGGGTACAAAGAGAATGCAGGTATCTTCTGCCACAATAATCCCTGGGTTTCCATCGCAGAGACCGTTATCGGAAGAGGAGACAGAGCATTCGAGGTTTATAAGAAGACCTGTCCCGCATACACCGAGGAGATCAGCGAGATCCACAGAACCGAGCCTTATATCTACTGCCAGATGGTAGCGGGTGCGGATGCGAAGTTCCACGGTGAAGGAAAGAACAGCTGGCTCACCGGTACCGCTGCATGGACATTCGTAAATATCTCTCAGTACATCCTCGGAGTATATCCCACTCTCAAGGGACTTTCCGTTGATCCCTGCGTACCCGCTGATTTCGGCGATTTCAGTGTAAAGAGAGTTTACAGAGGTGTCGAGTACGATATCAGCGTTAAGCAGAACGGCGCACAGAAGGGCGTTAAAGAACTTATCGTTGACGGTGTTAAGGTAGAAGGAACCGTAATTCCTTACGACGCTTCCAAGAAGACCGTTAAGGTTGAAGTAGTAATGGGATAAATGATTTAATAGAGAAAACCCGCAGGTGTTAGACCTGCGGGTTTTTTATATGATGTAAGCTATTTAAAAGATCATGAAGTCCCAGCCGAATACTTCGAACAAATATTGAAATCCGTAATGAACGTGGATCAGTATAAGGATCCAGCCGATGCATATCAGAAATCTTGTAAATCCCGAAACGGCTTTTTTCTCCATGGTCAGGAAATGGAGCATAGCGGATGCCCACAGGAGAAGTATTCCGAACATCATGGGCCATATGAAATTACCGTGTCCAAGCTTATCTCCGCCTTCACCGAGAAAGGCAGCTTCCAGAAAGCCTGTGACAAATGATACGGCACCCAGTTTGCCTGTTACCGAACGTAAAAAGTTCTTACTGTCGATCACAAGGATATAAATGGGGAAGCTCATCATAAAGAGCATGGACAGAGGTATGTTTTCCGAATATGTTGACCATACCTTCAGGAAGGGGGTTATTACGACTCCTTCGGTCTCCGTATAGCTGCCACCCATATTTATGAACAGGAAGAACATGGCAAAGATGAAAACTACTGTGGGAACGGCCGCACAAAACGCGGGAAGCAGATAGTTTTTTAGGTATTTTCCGCCGCTTTCTTTATTACTTACAAAGGCAGAGATACATTCGGCAAGCATCAATATTCCAACCGAAGGGATGAACATTTCCGCAAAGACGGGCTTTGCTGCCGCAGATATGAATAAAAATACCGAAAGAATTATCAGAGTTTTAATACGGTTTAAGCCCAAGAAAACTGGTAAACGGTCGTGAGCAAGTTCCAAAAGATCGGCCACCAGCATAAAGCATAAAAGTGCAAAGGGCCTCGCTGCCATATGAGTGGGACTGTACAGGGGATTAAAGGAAAAAACTCCGACGGATCTTGATGCTCCCGCATCCATAAAAGAGATCCATATGGGTTGGATCATGGTAAGTGCAAAGGAAAAAAATCCGGTAAGTGTTACCGAAATTTTTAACTCTTTATGAGAGCACCACTTCTCAGTCATAAATACGGTCAGGAAAAAGGATGCGAGATAAAAAACGCAGCTTGATGCGGCTGCAGAACTTTCTATGGGAAGTTTAAGTACGTTTTTGAAGAACAGTACTAAGGCGTGCCAGAGAAAATAGGGAGACATCATCCAGCCTTTTAATGCGCTCTCTCCAGTGAAGGTTGCGAGATAAACATACACATGACCGCTGTAATCGGACAGTTCACCGGTGAGCTCACGGATGGCAACACCGTACATGAAATAGCACAATGCGAGAGCAAATCCGAGTATGGGAAGACAGTCCGATACGGGCCTTGTTTTTTTGCCTGATATTGAAGGATTCATGTTTGCCTAGGATTAATGCGTTATGATATCATTTGATAGGTTCAAACAGCGACAACCATTATGTTATCACAGTTTTTCGGGCGGGTAAACCAATGAAGGGCTTTACTAAAACCATCATAACATGCATATGCATGCTGGCGATAATCCTGATACCGTTACCTGCGGATGATCTTTATCTGAGATTTCATATCCGCGAAGGTGCTGTTTACGGATACAGGATCTATTATGCTACGCAGGCGGATCCGAATTTCTCGGATGCGCAGTATGTGGATTCATCCTATGATGAACGCACCGGAAATATAACGTTTAAATTAGACGCATCTTACGAGGGAACCATCACCGGATTGCGTCTCGATTATCCTCCCGCAGATGATGTGATAGTCATAGACGGCGTTAGTGTTAATTCCGGAGGAACAGTAAAAAAGAGGATCTCCGTCCCCGATCTTTTTTATCCGGAAAACTACCTTATGGTAAACGGAATGAATCTTGATACCATTGCGTCGAGGGAAACGGTATGTGCCACCACTACCAAGGATGATCCCTTTGTTGTGTTCGGTCCGGAAGGAGTAAATACTCTTTCTACCGGGTTTTCACATAAATGGTCGACCAAATTGTGTATAGCGTTACTGATCACATTGGCATCGGTATTCTACAGTAAAGATCTTTTCGGCCGGAAGGCTTCGGAGGATATAAAGTCATGACACTTCAGCAAATGAGATATGTGATAGAAATAGCGGAGCGCGGCTCAATGAATGAAGCCGCAAAGAATCTGTTCATGTCGCAGCCCAGTCTTTCCGCATCCATTAAGGATCTTGAGGATGAGATTGATATAACCATCTTCAGAAGAAGTAACAAGGGTATCGAACTTACTCCCGAGGGAAGCGAATTTTTGGGGTATGTAAGACAGATCCTGGATCAGTATGCTCTGATGGAAGATCATTACCACGGAAGAAACGATCCCGATAAGAAATTTTATGTTTCGGCACAGCATTACACCTTTGCAGTTGAAGCCTTCTCAAATGCGGTACTCAAGGCAGGTATCGACGAATATGATTTCGCTATTTATGAGACAAGAACCCATGAGGTTATCTCCAATGTTAAGAATATGAGGAGTGAGCTGGGCATCCTGTATCTGAATGATTTTAACGAGAGGATCCTTCAGAACGATCTTGCCGAGAATAATCTGGTATTCACCGAGCTGTTTTCATGTAAAACATATGTATATTTAAGCTCCGAACATCCTCTTGCGAAGAAGAAAAAGATCTCTTTCAAGGAATTGGATGATTACCCCTGTCTTTCATTCGATCAGGGAGAAAAGAATTCCTTCTATTATGCGGAGGAAGTGCTCAGCACATATCCGTACAAGAAACTGATCCACGTTAATGACAGAGCAACGGCCCTTAACATGATGACACTCCTAAACGCATATACTCTTTGCAGCGGTGTTATCTGCAAGCAGTTAAACGGAACAGGATATGCGGCAATACCTCTCGAAAGTGATGAGGTGATGCACATCGGATATATTAAGAGGAGCGATGCCAAACTTAGCGACATCGCCAAGATCTTTATAAAGGAAATGAAAAAATATGGCGGTAAGAAGGGCTGAGATCAAAGACATACCCCGTTTGGAAGAAATCCTGTATCAGGTTCATGACGTACATGCAAAGGCTCGTCCCGACCTGTTCATTCCCGGTAAAAAGAAATATACCGCAGATGAACTGAAGGCACTTATCGAAAGCGACGATACGATCATATTTGTTTGCACGGATGATGACGGCGTGATCATGGGATATGCTTTTTGCATGGATAAGACATATGAAGGAAATCATTCCACCAATCCCGATAAGATGTTATACATCGACGATCTGTGCGTGGATGAAAAATTTCGCGGAAATCATGTGGGAAGAATCCTATGCGAGCATGTAAAAGAGTACGCTAAGGAAAATGAATACCGGAGAATAACTCTTAATGTTTGGGAATTCAATACAGGTGCAAGAGCATTCTATGATGCACTGGGATTTGAGCCCCTTAAGACTGTTATGGAAATGAGATTATAATGGCTGAAGTTACACTTAAAAAGGGCGGCGGCAGATATTTAAAAAGCGGCGGCCAGTGGATATACGACAATGAAATAGAGAAAGTATCCGGAGAATTTGAGCCCGGTGATATCGTAAACGTTCTTGATTTTGACGGATACAAACTGGGAAAAGGATACATTAATCCCAACAGTACCATCCGCATCAGGATGCTTGAAAGATATCATGACGATGAGATTGATCAGGCTTTCTGGGAAAAGAGAGTGCGTGATGCATGGGAGTACAGAAAGTCCGTAGTGGATACTTCCAGCTGTCGTATTCTTTTCTCGGAAGCGGATTATGTTCCCGGACTTGTGGTAGATAAATTCGAAGACGTGCTGGTGTGCGAATGTGAAACTCTCGGAATGGAGAGGCACAAGGAAGTTATCTGCAACCTGGTGAAAAAAGTCCTGGAAGAAGACGGTATTAAGATCAGGGGCATATATGAAAGAAGCGATGCTTCTGTAAGAAAGCTTGAGGGTCTTGAGAAGGTAAAAGGATTCATCGGTGAGCCTTTCGATACCAATGTGGTCATTACCGAAAACGGAGTTAAGTACAAGGTAAATATCGAGGAAGGTCAGAAGACGGGATTTTTCCTGGATCAGAAATATAACAGAGCGGCTGCGGCAAAGCTTTGCAAGGGAAAGAAGGTTTTGGACTGCTTTACGCATACCGGATCCTTTGCACTGAATGCGGGACTGGCCGGAGCTGAGAGTGTTCTCGGAGTAGATGCTTCGGAACTTGCGGTAAATCAGGCAAGGGAAAATGCGGAGCTCAACGGTTTGTCCGACAGGGTTAAGTTCATGACTGCGGATGTGTTCGATCTTTTGCCCGAGCTTGTGGCAAATGGAGAAAGCTATGATGTGGTGATCCTTGATCCTCCCGCATTTACCAAATCAAGATCAGCTGTCAAAAACGCCATCAAAGGATACCGTGAGATAAACACCCGCGGTATGAGGCTGGTAAAGCCCGGAGGTTTCCTATGCACCTGTTCCTGTTCCCACTTCATGGAGCCTGAGCTTCTCGAAAAGACCATTCTTGAGGCGGCAAAGGGAGCAAGGAAGAGGCTTCGTCAGGTAGAATACAGGCTTCAGTCACCTGATCATCCCTATCTGATGGGATGTCCCGAATCGCTTTATCTGAAGTTTTTTATCTATCAGGTATTTGAAGAATATTGATATTAAAATTTGCCGGAGTATTCCAATGCTTCGGCAATTCTTTTATTTTTCTAAATTTTCACTTTTTCACGATCATTTTTTATAGAGAGTGGTATAATACGGTTTCGATATAGGAATTATTGACCGCAGAAGCCCTTGAATTCAGGGGGCGTCTGCGGTTTATGTGCTTTTAAGGGATTTGGAAACGAATTCGGAGGTGAAGAGTTGGATAATACGAAAAACAAACAAAAAGAAGAAACCGACAACTCATTCATGTTGAAAGTTGCCACATTTATAGTAGACAGAAGGAACCTGTTCTTTCTTTTGATTGGAATAGCACTTATCTTCAGTGCCATCGCTTCAAAGTGGGTCAAAGTAGAAAATGATCTGGCCGCTTATCTGCCCGATACTACCGAAACCCGCAGGGCGCTGGACCTGATGGATGATCAGTTCATCACATACGGAAGCGCTTCGCTCATGGTGACAAACATCACCTACGATGAAGCTGAAGAAATATATGACGAGATAGATGCCCGCAGTGATGTAACGATGGTATCATTCGGTGACGGATCGGATCATTATAATGATTTCTCCGCATTGTATGATATTACTTTTGCATACCCGGAAGATGATGAGAGATGTCTTGACGGTCTTGATGAGATCAAGGAGATGCTCTCCGGATACGACATATATGTAAGTACATCCATGGGCGACCAGGCAGCCGAGATAATCGCACAGGAAATGAAGGTAGTATCCGCTCTGGTTGCCCTGGTTGTTCTCTCAGTACTCATCTTTACCTCATCGACATATGCGGAAGTTCCCGTGCTGCTCCTTACTTTCGGGGCTTCGGCGGTTCTTGCCGCAGGAACAAACTTCTTCCTGGGAACGATCTCTTTTGTATCCGATTCCGTCACCATAGTTCTTCAGCTGGCCTTGTCAGTGGACTATGCGATCATATTCTGTAACAGATACAAAGAAGAACACAGGACTCTGGATATAAGAGAAGCGGATATTGTTGCACTTTCAAAAGCAATCCCCGAGATCTGCTCCAGTTCACTCACAACCATCGGCGGACTTATCGCAATGATGTTCATGCAATACGGAATCGGTAAAGATATGGCCATCTGTCTGATAAAAGCCATATTCTTCTCACTCCTGTCCGTATTCCTCCTTATGCCCGGACTTATCATGGTATTCGGAAAAGCCATGGATAAAACAAGGCACAAGAGCTTTATTCCGAAGATCTCTTTTATCGGAAAGTTCGATTATCTGACGAGGATCATCATTCCTCCGATATTTGTACTTGCGGTAATATATGCGTTCCATCTTTCAAGTAACTGTCCTTATGTGTACGGATATTCCAAGATAGAAACACCTGTCAAAAACGAAACTCAGATTGCGGATGAGATGATAACATCGGCATTCGGCGAGAAGAATTTCGTGGCCATGATGGTTCCTGCGGGCAATTATGAAAAAGAAGCCCTTCTCA
>JAEEGJ010029557.1_pt1 | contig 10799 bp, 8 predicted proteins | sample 8958761 | NCBI WGS metagenome assembly JAEEGJ01 (sample SAMN16246546, study PRJNA631951) | gut metagenome | biome: gut microbiome; feature: rumen; material: RS-attached | host: Bos | place: Iran: Karaj | collected 2018-10
GGTTACCTGGGCGATGTCTCCGAAAACGAGCGTAAAACAATTGAGAAGAAAGCCCGTATTCTCGGCTGCGTCAGAATCATAGAATTCATGATGCGCAAGGGAGAAGAGGGCGTAAAACAGTTCGTGATTGACAGATGTGTCAGCGACATTACGGAGCAGTGGAGAAGCCTATGAAGAGAAAAACCGCTTTAATCATTTTTGTCGCCCTGGTTATTGTTGCGGCAGTTGTTGCCCTTGTGGTCATCAACAACAATCACGCTCCTGCGCCGGCAAAGGCGACGGGTTATTCCCCGCAGGCCGCGCAGGCCATAAAGGACTTCACTGCCATGTACGGTAAGGACTCGCCAAATTACAGCGGCAATGAATATGTCGTAACTGACTTCGACAACACGACTTCAATATTCGATATCACTTACCAGTGCTGCAGGTATCAGCTCGAGACCATGTCCTTTGCGCTTGATCCCGAGGGACTTGAGGCCGCGATTACGGCGGACCTCGACATGTCCGCCGATGACAATCAGCTCTGGGTTGATGATATTCTTGCGGCCTATGAGTACCTGTACTCGCAGTACGGACCGTTTACCGCGGCAGGCCTCGACAAGGCTGCTCAGGAGAAGATTCAGAAGGATCCGCAGTGGCTTGAATTCGCGACAAAGATGCGCGCCTTTTTCCTCCATGTCGAGGACACGACTCCCGAGGAAATCAACTACGCCTGGATTCTTTACTGGTACAGCGGCATGAGCCGTGATGAGGTCTACGACCTCTTCTTCCGCTCATGCAGCATGTATAAGGACAAGGACAGCGAGAACGTGAAGTGGACCTCGCCGAAGGAGATTGATTCGAAGCTCGGCTCGGTGGAATGTGAGTTCAATTCGGGAACGTCGGTTCCCGATGACGTAAAGGGCATGCTTTCTGCAATGCACGATGCGGGCATTGATGTCTGGGTATGCTCCGCGTCCCACCTTGACGGTGTAAGGGCGGCGGTTGACGCCTACGGCCTCTCAGAGTATATTACCGGAGTCATAGGCATGACGCAGGTCTTCGAGGACGGAAAGTACGTCCCCGCATATGATTACAAGGACGGCTATGCCTGGAAGAATCTCGGCGGCGGCAAGTGGGAGCAGACGGAGTACACAATCCGCGCCCTGCCGGGCCTTGAGGGCAAGGTCGAAGCCATTGAGAACGCTCTCGTACCGATGTACGGAGCGGGCCCGCTTGCCGGCTTTATGGATTCCAGCGGCGACTTCAACTTCTGCACGGAGTTCGATTCGCTTAAGATGGTTATCTGCTATAACCGCGCGAATCGCAAGATTACGGAGGGCGGTGGCCTCATCGCCGTCGCCGCTGTATATCAGCAGGAGGCCTTGGGCTACGACCTCAAAAAGGCAAACGCCGCAGGCGACACACTCTACCTTCTTCAGGGCAGGGACGAAAACGGAAAGAGATCCCTTCGCCCGTCGAACGAGACCATAAGGCTCGGTGAGACAGCACCTCGCCTTTTTGCAAACGATGACAACATGACCCTGCTGAACTACGCCAAAGAGCATAAGCTGACCACAGCAGAACTTCTCAATACATTCGCTATCCACACTGAGGCCTCTGACGCGGGCAATCCGCTCGGAATTGAGTTCGGTCATCTCAAGGAGTACAGAGGATATCACGGAGTTGAACTTGTCTTCTTCGAGAAGGCAGCTTAAGACCTTATGCGTAACTACAGACTCAATCACATACTCTATACGATAATTCAGTTCACCTGGGGCCTGCCGCAGAACCTGGCCGGCCTTCTGGTGTTCCTTGTCTGTTTTCTCATAAATCCGAAGAGGAAGATTGAGTATTTCCACGGAGCGGTTGTCTCGTACTGGAAATTCGGCTCATCGATGACGCTCGGCATGTTCATCTTCTTCGGTCATTGGGTGCACGAGGAGAGATATGCGCAGAGTATTCTGGTGCACGAATACGGCCATACAATTCAGTCACTGATTTTAGGACCGCTCTTCTCACCTGTTGTCGGTTTCCCGAGCAGCATGTGGGCACATATCCCGATATTTGAGAAATGGAGAGGTCAGGGCAGGTACAGCTACTTTGACCTCTATTGCGAAAAGTGGGCGAACTATGAGGGAACCCGGGTCACGGGCATTCCGACTTTTCTTAAATAAAAAAAGAACCCCGCAGGGCGTACCTGCGGGGTTTTCTTATCAGTCTTCGGGTGACCAGGATTCCTGAACCTCATCTATCTGGATGAAGCCGGGTGTCTTGGCGACAACCTGGTAGTGGTCCTCGTAGATAATCTCACCAGGTGTGTTGGTGTAGACGAGGAAGCAGGGATGGTTGTATCGCTCAAGAAGCCACATTGCGGGGCGGATCATCTTGAGCATCTCATCTGCATTTTCTGTCTTGAACCAGCATACGACCGGCTCCTGATTCTTGCAGGCCTCCGGCCAGGGAAGGGTCTCCGCAAACCATGAGTCTATCTCTTTAAAGAGGTCTACATCCTCTTCATCCATGACATCGTCACGTATAAGCTGCCAGCACATGCTGAAGATACCCTTGGCGTACATTGTGTTTTTTGCCACTTCATTGCCCTGGATACGCGCGTATTTAAACTGCATACGAACACCACCTTACTTAATATTGTAAGTAAATGTAGGAATTTGTAAAGGATATAGTGTATAATAAAGGCAACATATTACCGAGGAGGTATTTGGCATGAAGAAATCGATAATGTGTATTATCCTGGCAATTGTAATGCTCTTTACTCTTGCCGCGTGCAGCGGTTTCGGAGGTTCGTCGGGCGGAGGCAACAAGGCACCGTCGAAACAGAACGACATAGACACCGCCACGCTGACAGATAACTGTGAGTCCGTTGTCTTTTACGAGTACGATGCCGTGGACTACGACGGCACTTACTATGACAGATACCAGGACGAGTCAATCTATACGAACACCGATTCGACGCAGATTGAAAAGCTGGCGGAGGCATTCACCTGGCTCAAAGAGGCAAAAGATCAGAATGCCGATGATATCAGGGCAAATCACTTCGGACCGATGTGGTCAGTCCATTTCGTAAAGAGTGACGGCAGCGAAGTCGTCTTTGAAGAAACAATAAACGGCCCCGACAAGGATAATTTCATCCTCTGCGGCGACACGGTCTATGCGTACAACGATGACTGGATAAGTGTCAGGAACGATACCTTCTATCCCGTTGAAAAAGAATTCAACTCAGCCGCTGACGAGGTTCTTTTCGACTACACATTCGGCACGGTTTCCTTAAAGGCCGGCCACACAGTAATGACTGACAGCGGCTTCAATGATATTATCGACGCCACAACGGAAGATAATTTTGTCATAAAAACCTGTGTTGCGGCCATAGGACAGCTTGAGCCCCTTCCTGAAGCGGGCATAGGCATCCTCGAGCCCAACTTCATCATCATTGAGACGGAGAACCATTCCCCGCTCACCGTAACATTCATATCAGGCAATATTCTCATGATAGGCGGCGAGATGTACACAACGACCCGCGATGTAGATGAGATCTACGCCGAGATTCTCGGTTACTTAAGCTGACATTCGGAGGAAGTATGACGTTTGAAGTGACGTATCTCCGGGCCGTTGTTTTCATAACGGTCCTGTGGGTGTTGCTGCGGGCAATAGTATGCGTAAAAGAGAAGAAATTCGACTTAAAGCACGAGTGCAGACTCCTGCTTGTCTACGTGTGCCTTGTGGTCATAACGAGGTTTGTGTATTTCCCGCTCCACCATGTGGACGGTCATATAGGTCTTCTTTACTTTGACTCGGAGCGCATACTTCCCTTTAGGCTGAACTTCAGGGTCTTCTCCGTACGCGACTATCACTACAGAGGCTGGCTCGGAAATTACATAGGCAATGTGCTGATGTTTGTTCCGGTCGGACTCATCTGGCCCTATTGCTTTGAGAAACTGAACCGCTTGTGGAAGGTCTTCCTTGCAGGATTTGCCTTCTCGCTTCTCATTGAGCTCTCGCAGCTTCTCTTCTACAACAGAACGACCGATATAGACGATCTCATTCAGAATACTTTCGGTGTCCTCATAGGCGCCGCAATCTACTTCCTCGCAGTGTTCATTCAGAAAAGGAAGAGAGAGCGAAAAGAAGCAGAATAAAAAAGAAAAAGAAAAAATCAAAGATAAAAACAAAAGCCCCGCAGAAGCGGGGCTTAAATTATTGTCAGGCCTTAATAAATGTTTCGAGTGTCTCGAAAAGGTTTACAGGTTCGACCGGTTTTGAGAGGTGGGCGTTGAGGCCTGCCCGGACGCTCAGCTCGACGTCCTCGTCGAAGGCGTTTGCGGTGAGGGCGATGATGGGGATGGTCTTCGAGTCTATGCGTTCCATCTCGCGGATGGCCTTGGTGGCCTCGAGGCCATTCATCTCGGGCATGCGCATGTCCATGAGGATCGCGTCGTAATAGCCGTCGGGTTTTGAGGCAAACATCTCGACGGCGACCTTGCCGTTTTCGGCGCGCTCCGACCTGATGTCACGCATGCCGAGCACCATCTGGAGAATCTCGGCGTTTACGTCCATGTCCTCGGCGATGAGGATCATACGGCCCTCGAGTTTCACTTCGCCGGTCTCGGCGGTGCTTATCTCGTCTATCTTTTCGGGTATCTGTTCCTCTTCCGGCATGCTCTCTTTGTCGGTGTCGTTTAAGGTTATGGTGACAGTGAATGTCGTGCCCTCGCCCTTCTTTGAGGTGACTTCTATTTCACCGTTCATGAGGTCGACAATGTTCTTGGTGATGGGCATTCCGAGACCTGTGCTGCCGTATTCAGAGCGGGCTGAGAAGTCCTCCTGGCTGAAGGCTTCAAAGATGGTGGGCAGGAATTCCTCGCTCATGCCTATGCCCGTATCCGAGATTGTGAAGCGGAATGTGGACAGGTCGTCATAGTGGGCAATGCGTTCTGTCGTGAGAGATACTGTGCCGCCCTCCGGCGTGAATTTTACTGCGTTTCCGAGGATGTTTATGAGTACCTGGCGAAGCTTCATGTCGTCGCCTATATAGTATTCGTCGCACTCGCCCTTGAGTTCGTTCTTCCAGGCCAGCTTCTTCTCTTTGCACTGGCTGCTTATTATGGCATCAGTCTGGGATAGAAGGGTCTTTAAGGAGAAGACCTCTTTTCTGATTGCCATGCGGCCCGCCTCTATGCGCGACATATCGAGTATGTCATTGATAATGCTTAAGAGGTGGTCGGCCGAGGCGCCTATCTTTTCGAGGTGGTCACGCGTTGAGTCTGAGATGGTCTTGTCGTTTAAGGCTATCTTGTCGAGGCCGATGATGGCGTTCATCGGGGTTCTTATCTCATGGCTCATGCTTGAGAGGAAGACGGTCTTCGCCTTGTTTGCCGCCTCGGCGGCGGTCAGGGCGTCGGTCAGGGCTCTGCTCTGCGCGAGCGTCCGCTTGGTCTCCTCGTCGACGTCCGTGAAGCCCAGGCCTATGGCATGGACGATATGGTCGTCGCGGTCCTCGGGATGGCGGACGCCGGCTATGCGGAGCATCTCGTACGATTCGACGCCGTCCATCTTAATCATATATCTGTAGGTGATGATGCGGTCATTTGCGAGGTTTTTTCTGACCGTGTCGGGGTCAGTGAACCTTAAAAATTCCTCGCGGTAGTCGTCTGCGACATAGGTCTCGGCATACTGGGACATAATCTCGTGGAAGGGGAAGTGATCGCCTTCGTGGAGACCGCGGACAATATGGGTGTGTTCCTGGTAGCAGACGCCCTCGTCCGTGTCGAGGTTTATGTAGTATACGCCGCGGTAGTCGGACGACAGCGCGGTTATCATGCTGTTGGCCTGTGAGTGAATGTTGTCCTTGTAGCGGCTTATACTGTCGCGGACATCGTGGACCTTGCGTCCTATGGACTGCACGCTGTCCGCGGACTCATTCTTTGTCTCTTCAGGCGTGTAATCCGGGTTGACTTCAAGGTTTAATGTGTCAATGTCCTTTGAGAGCACCGTGAGGTCGTCCGTAATGGAATGAAGGGCTTTTCTGAGCCTGCTTGTTCCTATGAACACCATGACGGCTCCGAGCATGACGGAGAGGATGATGGCGATAATAATTGCTCTTGTCTGTTTGGAGATCTGGGCCTCGTACCAGTCGGCATCGAAGTCGACGGCGACTATGCCGGCAACTTTTCCGTCGGAGGCGAATACGGGGCTGTAGGCACTGTAGAAATGGCCCCAGGCATCTGCGTAAGGCTCGTCGTCAACACTCGGGGTGCCCTCGCTCGCTCTTTTCAGGGCATCTGTATAGGCAACGGGTTCGCCGAAGACTCCGGGGTCTTCAATTGTGGGGTCTACGGAGAAGGAGAAGGTGCCGTCGCCGTTGTCATTTATACAATAGATGTAACGAAGGTCAATGTTCTCCTGAAAAACCGCCAGTGTGTCATTGACCTTTTTATATTCCTCTGTCTCCGCGTCCTCCGCCGTAAGGGAGCGCAGGACATCGCCGTCAAGCATGGCGGCGGCCGTGTTGGAAATATCAAGCATGCGGTTTTGAATGAGGGTCTTGATTGCCTTCTTTGAGCTGTTTACAAGCGTAATGCCCAGAACAAGGTTTGCTGTGACAAGCAGCAGGGCCATGACTATTGTCAGTGACCAGACCAGTCCGGGTTTTCTGAACTTTCCGAGTGCCATTTAATCTCTCCTGTGAATTGCTTTCGTAATTTTAATTATATAAAAAACTGCATCGAAAAAAAAGAGTAATTAAGGGTGTTATTTTTATATATTATATGCTATTATAATAACCCGAAGAATTGTACACAACTTAATTTCAGCACAGAAAGAAGTCAGAAATGATCCAGGTTAAAGGAATAAGCAAGGAGTACAAGACGGGCGAATTCGTGCAGAAGGCGCTTGACGATGTAACACTTGCCTTTCGTGATAATGAGTTTGTAGCCGTACTGGGACCGAGCGGTTCCGGTAAGACTACTCTTTTAAATGTCATAGGCGGTCTCGACCGCTATGACAGCGGTGACCTCATTATCAACGGCACTTCAACAAAGGAATACAAGGACCGCGACTGGGACGCATACCGCAACCACTCGGTCGGTTTCATATTCCAGAGCTATAACTTAATCCCGCACCAGACGGTTCTGGCAAACGTCGAGCTCGCCCTCACCATTGCCGGCATCTCCAAGGAGGAGCGCACGAAGAGGGCGACGGAGGCCCTCGAGCGGGTCGGTCTCGGCGAACACATAAACAAGAAGCCGAGCCAGCTCTCGGGCGGCCAGATGCAGCGCGTGGCAATAGCCAGAGCGCTGATAAACGAGCCGACCATCCTGCTCGCCGACGAGCCCACGGGCGCCCTCGACAGTGAGACGAGCGTCTCCGTAATGGACCGTTTGAAAGAGGTCGCGAAGGACCGCCTCGTCGTCATGGTAACGCACAACCCGGAACTTGCCGAGGAGTACGCAAACAGGATTGTCGAACTCAAAGACGGCCATATTGTGGGTGATACGAATCCCTTCGCACCGAAGGTCACTGAGCCCACGGACAGCAAGCGTCTCGGCAAGGCCTCAATGTCCTTCATGACGGCCCTGGGACTGAGCTTCAACAACCTGCGCACGAAACTGCGCCGCACCCTGCTCGTCTCATTTGCGGGCTCAATAGGCATAATAGGCATAGCCCTCATCCTCTCGCTCTCAAACGGCATGAACCGGTATATGGACAACATCCAGAAGGACACCCTGAGCGAGTACCCGGTCGAGCTCTTCAGAAGCAGTTTCGACCTCTCGATAATGGACCCCGACAACCAGTATTTTGAGAACGCAGTCGCTAAAAAGGGCAAGGAGGTCACAGAGAGTCAGACCATGGCATACTGGCTCTCGTCAGTCTCGAAAAACGACCTTAAGTCCTTCAAAAAGTATCTCGATAAAAACAGGGGAAAACTCGACAAGTATTCGCAGAACATCGAGTACAAATACGACATAACCCCCATAATCTACCTTCCCGACTCAAGCAAGCCGATGAAGGTAAACCCCAACGAGAGCTTCTCTTCAATAGGTTTCTTCAGCGGAAACTTCATGTCAGGCATGTTTGACACCTTCTCCCAGATGCCCGAAAACAGGAGCTTCTTTGAGAAACAGTACGATGTCAAGGCCGGCAGATGGCCCCACAAGTACGACGAACTTGTCCTTGTTCTGTCCTCTGAAGGCTGGATTTCCGATATCACCCTCTACTCAATCGGCATGAAGGACAGCAGCAAGCTTGAGGCCATGATGAACGCATATATGACAGGCGGCAAGGTTGAAGTAAGCGACAAGAACGCCACCTTCAGGTATGACGATTTCCTGGGCCTTGAGTTTAAACTTGTCGACTCGTCAAAGTACTATAAATTTGACGAGGAGGTCGGTATCTGGACGGACAAGTCAGGTGATACCGAACTCATAAAGGACCTCATAGACAAGGGCGACACGCTTAAGATAGTGGGTGTCGTCCAGGCGAAGGCCGATTCCTCGGTCGCCGTTTTATCCGACGGCATAAACTACACACCCGAACTCACCAGACACGTCATAGACGCGGCTGATGACAGTGAGATTGTAAAGGCACAGCTTGCGGACCCGAAGACGAATGTCCTCACGGGACAGCCCTTCGGCGAAGAGGAGAGTGCAGGCCTTCCCGACCTCCTCTCACTCTTCTCAATAGACGAGTCGGCAATGGCAAATGCCATTTCAATTGACAGAAACTACAACCTTCCGGAAATGAGCGATGAGGACATCGCGAAGCTCCTTGACGGAATTGAAATAGATGCGTCACCCGAAAAGATGAACGCATTCTTAAATGAGATAGTGTCCTCGTACCTGAAATACGGCGCGAACGACCCCTACACCGACTATGAGAAACTTCCTGACGCTCTTCAGGCCTACATCACCACAACTGAGGCCCGTAAGATAGTACAGGATGACCTCACGGAGATAGTTGACGCGACCGGTGCAGATGTAATAACCACCGACCGCATAAACTCTCTCATCACGCGTGTCACGTCAGGGTATGCGCAGTATGCCATAAGCCATCCCGGCACGGATTTACAGACATATCTCGACACACCTGAGGCACGCGCGATAATCGAGGAGGAGACAAACGCGCTCCTCGATGAACTCGCGCAGAATATTACCGAGGAGGATACGGAGAAGATAGTCTCCGACCTGCTCGCGGGATATGAAAAATACGCACAGGCGAACAAGAAGCCCAGGCCCTCACTCTTCTCAGACTCGTTTGCGAAGTATCTTGAGACGGAGGCCGCAAGGGCGATAATAAGCAACGCCGTCGCGAGCATGGTCGACACGTCAGACGTAGACGCGACGGACGCCATGAGCGAGGCCCTTCCGGCCATACTTCAGGACTTCATGACAAACGCCGTCTCGTTTAACGAGGAGGCCTTCGCAAACGCTTTTTCCATGAATATGGGTGAGGGCGACATGCGCGACATGATCTCCTCATTCCTGCAGGGCGGTTCCGCCACATATGACGACAACCTCTCTCTTTTCGGCTATGCAGACCTCGAAGACCCCTATGAGATAGTCATATATCCCAAGAACTTCGAGAGCAAGGCGGGAGTTGTCAGCTTCATAGACGACTACAACGCCAAGGTCCTGAAGGCCGGCGACGAGAGCAAGGTAATCCGACACTCCGACATGGTCGGAACAATCATGAGCTCGGTCACGAAGATAATCAATGCCATAAGCTATGTTTTGGTCGCCTTCGTCGCCGTCTCACTCCTTGTCTCATCGATAATGATAGGTGTCATCACCTACATCTCCGTACTTGAACGTAACAAGGAGATAGGCATACTCCGAGCCATAGGCGCCTCAAAGCGCAATATCTCGTCCGTCTTCAACGCCGAGACCTTTATAATAGGCGCTCTTTCGGGCATAATCGGAATTGTTCTGAGCGAGCTTGCGTTGATTCCCATCAACTACCTCATCCATCAGCTTTCGAATCAGCCTGACCTCTCAGCCTACCTGCCCGTACTCACCGCAGGAGGACTCGTAATCCTGAGTATAATTCTCACTCTGATAGGCGGTCTCATCCCTTCAAGAAGTGCCGCCAAGAGCGACCCTGTTGCCGCTTTGCGCACGGAATGATATAATAAAACCAACAATAATAAACGGAGGCACAGCAATGAAAAAATTCATAGCGGCAATAATCTGTCTCGCATTAATCTTCAGTTTCGCAGCCTGCAGTGCAGACAAAGGCACTGCAGACAACAATACCGGCGATGTATTGTCACTCACCTCAATCAGTGACATCGTAAAACTCGCCGCTGATTCAAACTCAGCCGGCTGGGATGACAACAATTACATCTACGCTTTCACCATCGGTGAAAAGTCATACAGAGCCGTGGCTGAAATCACACCCGATATCAACACGAAAATCGGCGAGCTTGATATCATGGATGAGCAGTACAATGAAAAACTCGCTGACATACTCAAGGATGCCAAGTTCGTTGAAATCAAGGACATCTCAGACGGCATGATGCCTCAGGCAGACCTTGACAAGTTTGTCGGCAAGACCGGCAAGGACCTCACCGAGGCCGGTTTTGAGAGCGGCAGCAGCTACTTCGTCAGCGAAGATCAGATAGAAATCGGACTCGCCAACGGCTTCTATGAGTACACCGTACAGTTTGAAGGCAATGTAACCACAGAGGCCCTCGATGAGGACTTCGACGCGGCCATTGCCGACCTCACGGTAAAATCAATAACGTACAGCAGCATCTCAGACAAAGTAACTGACTTGGGCTGAGACTGACCAAAGACTAAAATAAA
>JAEEGJ010029558.1_pt1 | contig 10798 bp, 8 predicted proteins | sample 8958761 | NCBI WGS metagenome assembly JAEEGJ01 (sample SAMN16246546, study PRJNA631951) | gut metagenome | biome: gut microbiome; feature: rumen; material: RS-attached | host: Bos | place: Iran: Karaj | collected 2018-10
TGTAGATGCAGGTGCCGCTAAGGGTGGTCTTGCTGAACAGTCTGAGATTACAACAAAATATCATACTGCAACACACCTTTTGCAGCAGGCTCTGGTAAACGTTCTCGGTGACCAGGTTGCTCAGAAAGGTTCAAATATCAACAACGAGCGTATGCGCTTTGACTTCACTTTCGAACGTCCTATGACTAAGGAAGAGATTCAGAAGGTTGAGGACATCGTAAACGAAAAGATTAAGGAAGACCTTCCTGTTACTATGGAAGTAATGCCTCTTGATAAGGCTAAGGCAGAAGGTGCCCGCGCTCTCTTTACAAACAAGTATGGCGAGGACGTTAAGGTTTATACAATCGGCCGCGACGTTCACAACGACTGGTTCAGTAAGGAAGTTTGTGGTGGACCACACGTTCAGCACACAGCTCAGATTGGTGACTTCAAGATTCAGAAGGAACAGTCTAGCTCAGCTGGTGTACGCCGTATCCGTGCTGTAATCAGCGGTGGACTTCCACTGGATAAGTAGTAACTTTTTGACAGAACCTTTGTTATACTTATACAGACAAACAAAACTGATACTAAAAATATAAGGATTATAAAATGAAAAAGATTTTTGCAGTTCTTTCAATCTTAATGCTTACAACATTTGCTGCTTTTGCTCAGGCAGATTTGCAGCCAATTGCTGTTGTAAAACTTAACAAGAATGAATCTATTACACTCAAACAGCTTAGAGTAAGATGTGATTATTTCTCAAAGCAGATAGGAAGAACTCTTACAATAGATGAGAAGAAGCAGGTTCTTGATACATTGATTGAAGAAGCTCTTGTTGTTCAGGCTGCTACAAAAGCCGGCATTTCAATTCCTGATAGTACAATAGATCAGTATTTTGCTTCATATTTGAGCCAGAATCTTGGTGTAAATATAACAGAAAAGGAACTCGACGAGCTTCTTAAAAAGCAGCAGGGTAAATCTCTTGATGATGTTCTTATTGAACAGACTGGAATGAACAAAACAGACTACAAAAAGCACCTTAAGAACACACTTATGATGCAGCAGTATATTGTTCAGCAGAATCAGGCAGAAATCCAGAAGGTTGCTGCTACAGACGAAGAAATCAGAATGGCTTATGAAAGCAATAAGTCTTCTTTTGTATGGAATGATATGGTAAAAATGCTTCTTGTAATTGTTCCAAAGGGAAACAATCCGGAAGCTGCTAAGCAGAAGACTGCAGATTTCCTTACAAAATATAAAGCAAAGACACTTTCTGCGGAACAGATTGCTGTTCAGTCTCAGACAGAAGGTTCAGGCTTCCAGGCAGGAGTTGCTCTCTTCCCTAAAACAGAAGCAGCTGCAGCTGGAATTGGAATGTCTTTGCAGAACCTCATCTTTGTTTTCACTCAGGGAGAAGGTTATACTTCTGATGTTGAAGAAACTGCTAACGATTACAGATTCCTTAGCGTAATCAAAAAGTATGATGCTAAGATGCTTGGAATCGGCGACCTTGTTCAGCCGGAGACAACTGTAACTGTTTATGATTATATCCGTTCTAACCTTACTCAGCAGAAGCAGCAGATTTACATGAACAATGCTGCAACAAATGTTGCTAAAGAACTTCACACTGCAGAGAATGTTGATATGAAGAAGAGCGGCGCTGCTTTGGATAAGCTGCTGGATTGGGGGAACTAAGTGTCCAGAAGAAATGGTAGAGTAATTGCCTTTCAGGCATTGTATTCATGGGATGTAACAAAGGCTTCTTTGGATGACCTTTTGACTTTTGAATGGCTGCAGAAAGATACAGAGATTGGAAGTGCCGATCAGGTTGCAGAGCAGAATGAACTGAACGAACAGATGTTCGCACTTTCAGAAACTTCAAAAGAAGAAAGAACTTTTGCAAGCATTATTATTTCAGGAACAATCAGTCATATTGACGAAATTGATAAGCTTATTGAAAGTCATCTGTCTGCTTCATGGAGCATGGAGCGTATCAGTCGTGTAGCACTTGCTATTTTGCGTACAAGCGTTTATGAGATTTTGTTCCAGAATGGCGCTGAAGCAAAAATTGTCATTGATGAGGCTGTAAATATTGCCAAAGACTTTGACACTGATGATTCCTATAAGTTTATTAATGCAGTGCTTGATAAAATAGGAAAAGATGAGCCGAAAAGAGCTTAAAAAATTAATTCTTACATTTTTATTATTTTCTTTTATTTTGTTCTGCTTTTCTTCCTGCCGGATGAGGGCAGAACAAAACTCGTTAACAAGCCAGTTTGATTTAATTGATGCTCTTGTGATGCAGAATCAGATGCAGTCGGCTTTAAAAGAACTCCGCAAGGCAGAAAAGCGCGCTTACGATTCGTGGACCTACATTGGTATATACAAAAGATATATGTCTCTCGGCGAGTCTAAGCTTGCTGAAAAAGTGCTCAAAAAGGCTCTTAAGAAAAACGGTGGGAATATAGAACTGCAGGCGGTGTACGCGGCGTTCTTATTGAGAGAGGGCCGCCTCGGCGAGGCGGGGAAGGCGGCGGAAAAGTTGCGCGGAACTAAGTATGCCTCTCTTTATTCCGAATATATCCTTCGTAATTCAGCTGAAAAGGCTGCTGCTTCAAATGAAAAAGCTTTCACTTTTTATACTCAAAAAGAATACTATCAGATATTTTTAGACGCATATAAAACTTCAAAAAATGCTGTGCTGCTTCGTAACTGCGCAGTATTTAATCTTTTAAACGGTGAGTATGGACTTGCCGCTGCATTGTATCCGGGCTTCTTCCAGGATGCAGATGACGCTTATTTCTGGTCTATGGTTTGTTATGATGCCGGCCAGTTTTATAATGCAATTGAAGCTGTAGAAAATTCCCGCCGTCTTATGACCGGCTACCAGGGAACTGTAAGCTTTAAGACTTCTCCTGTTCTTCTCACTGCTCTTGAATCAGATTCATACATGGCTGTTTCTGAAATGGAAGCTGCAGAAAATGCAAGACGCGGTATTGTTATGAATCTTGATGAGCTTAAAGTTCGTAAGAGTGATGAAGAATATCTTTCTAATATTATTCTGAACAGTGCAAAGTGGGCAGAAAATCAGGGAATGGATGAACAGAATGCAGACCTGCTTTTCTATGTTGTAAACCGCTGGCCAGACAATATTCAGGGGCTTATTCTTTATGCTGATTTTGCTTACCGCTCAAATCTTGAGCGCGAAGAAGATACTGAAATTGCTGCCCTCAGAAAAGCCGGAATCCAGACTCTCGAAATGGAGCGTTATGACAGCCGTCGTAAAATTCCTATGAGCGACGCACTTTATAGAATTGAAGATTCTATCCGCCGTACCAACGATCCGTATCTGAACATTGCAAAGTTGGATCTTCGCTATAAAACAGACCCTTCTATTTCTGAAAAAGACAAAAATCGGGATCTCTGGAATATGCTGGAAAACAGCCTGAACGAAGACGGAGAACTCAAAGGGCTTTTAGTTCAGTATGCACTTAATTTCCTTTTGAAAACAAAGCAGTATGATGATGCGTGGAAGCTCTTTTATGACCACGTAACAGACTTAAGTCCTTATGATTCAAAAAGAGATTTCTGGGAGCAGTTTATTGAAAAGGCACGTGGCTATGAACTTCCTATGATGGAGTTTGGTGCATGGTTTGCCGCTTATAATAAATTGACAGAAGAAGCCCTTCGTCTGCATGAATACTGTGTTTACGAGAGTGCAGGGTTATTAGACGAAGGTTATATTTCACAGGCTGTTTCTACATCAACCTGTCTGAACCTTGGAAGCATTTATATTTCTCTGGGTAAAAAAGCAAAAGCCTTAGATCTTTATGGTAAAGTTGCCGGCCGTGAAAGCAGCAACGCTAAGCGTTCCGAAGTATTCTACCGTATTGCCTGCATATATGCCGGCGACGGAGACATAAAAAATGCCCTCCGTTCTGCAGAATACGCATCTTCTTTGTATCCTGATAACGCAAGGGCATCTATGCTGAAAGATAGATTGTCATTAACGGGCTCGACCCGATAAGCTTCTATTCAATAACAGCAATAATATCACTCATACGAAGAATGAGGTGATCTTCACCGTCAATCTTTACCTGAGTTCCAGCATATTTGTCATACATGATTCTGTCGCCTTTCTTTACTGTGATTTTATTCTCATCAGTTCCAGGTCCAACCTCTACAACAACTGCTGTCTGAGTCTTTTCCTGTGCAGCCTCCGGAATGATAAGTCCGCTTGCTGTTTTTGTTTCAGCCTTGTCGTTCTTTACGAGTACACGGTCTGCTAATGGTTTAATCTTCATAATATTTTAACCTCTTATTTATAAGATAATAAAATTACTGTTTATTCGTCAATAAAATTCTTTTAGCAATCAGCTGGTATGCAATCAAAACTGCCATCATGCTGAGTCCGATAATGTCTGAACGAGTCTCAGGAATTACACAGAGAAGGCCGGCAACTGCAAAGAGTACGCGTTCAATAACATCGCAGGTAGTTACCAGTGCAACCGGCTTATCACTACCATGGAATATACCTGTAAAGTTGAAGCCATAGCCTTCAAGTGCAACACTGATTCCAAACATTCCAATTAAAGCTGTTGCAATAATAAACAGAATACGTCCGATTGAAGCATCAATCATAAGCATTTGAGAATTGTAAACAAACATATAAGGGATGATAAAGGCACCAATTGCAAGCTTTGTGGCATTAAAGGCCGTTTTCATAGGCCGTGCTTTGGCAATGGCGGCACCGGCAATGGCAGCTAGGGCAACCGGAGGAGTTACATCGGCAATAATACCAAAGTAGAAGGCAAACATATGAGCAGCGAGTGGCTGTACTCCAAGCTGAATAATAGCACCTGCTGTGATTGTAGAAGTAATCAGATAGTTTGCAGTTGTAGGAGCACCCATACCAAGAATGATTGAAGCGAGCATTGTGAAAATCAAAGTGAGGAAGAGTTTTCCACCTGCAAGTGAAACAAGTCCTGCTCCAAGCTTAAGTCCAAGACCAGTAAGAGTAACTACACCAATAATAATTCCTGCCATACCACAAGCAATTGCAACACTAATGATGTTGCGGGCTGCGGCACACATTACATCAATAATATCTTTTGAACCAAAGGTTGGTTTACGGCCTTTTGCAAGGTCTACAATAGAAACTACAATTCCAATCACGAGACAGGCTACAATACCCATAAGGGCAGCGTAAACGGCTGTCTTTCCGGCACAAAGGAACCAGATGATTACAATCAAAGGAAGAATCATATAGCCCTTACCGAGGAAGAGTGGGAGGAAGCGTGGAAGCTGTTCTTTTGGCATTCCCTTAAGACCAAGCTTTTTTGCTTCAAGATGAACTGTAATAAAGATTCCTGTGAAGTAAAGAATTGCAGGAATGATTGCGGCTTTTACAATTGTGATGTATGGCATACCAAGGCTTTCTGCCATGAGGAAGGCTGCAGCACCCATAATTGGAGGCATGAGCTGTCCACCTGTAGAAGCGGCTGCCTCAACGGCACCTGCAAACTCACCCTTATAACCAAGGCGTTTCATCATTGGAATTGTGAAGGAACCTGAACCTACAGTGTTAGAAACTGATGAACCGGAAACTGTTCCCAAAAGTGCAGAAGAAAGAACTGCTACCTTTGCAGGACCACCGCTTGCGCCACCGGCAATTGCGTTACACAAATCAATAAAGAACTGACCAATACCTGTTTTTTCAAGCAGAGCACCAAAGAGAATGAACAGGAAGATAAAGGTTGAACAGGCTCCGATTGGAGTTCCCATAATACCTTCTGTGTTATAGAAAAGGTGGCAAACTACACGCTGCAGAGAATAGCCTCTGTGGTGAAGGAAGCCAGGAAGATATTTACCGGTAAAGGCATAGATAATAAAGATTGCTGCAATTGTCATAATTGGAAGACCAACAATACGGCGGCAGCTTTCAAAAAGAATCAGAATACCTAAAATACCGATGATTACGTCGAGTGTTGTGTTGTTTCCAGAGCGGCGTACCAGCTGCTGAAAGTTGATTACGATGTACATCCAGCAGCCTGCACCTGCGAGTCCGAGAAGCACATCATAAAATGGGAGTGTATCACGTGGAAGCTTTTTGGTTGCAGGGAAAAGAAGAAAAGCCAGAAACTGGACAAAGGCAAGGTGTGTGGCACGTAAAATCTGGGCGGTTACTGCACCTGAAAGGGTGGCGTAAAGCTGGAATGCTACGAAAATGATTGAAACGATAACCGTAATATACTGGCGCCAGCATTTGTGTTCACGATAAGCCTGTTCCCGGTCAAGGTTTTTCATCAAGTTTTTCATTTCATCTTCATTTGAAGTTGGAAGAATGTTGTCAATCGCGCTGTGTTCAGCCGGGGGTTGTTTGTCCATCTGGACCTCCTTGTTTTTTCATTAATGTCATTGGTGGTTGAGCTTGTCGAAACCACCTTTATATTTTATGTTTCAAATAAGCGAATACTGAAACTTTCTTATATTCAAGAATTAAACTTGTCTGTGGCTCAAAATAATCTGTGAAAAACTTTTCTTTGCCTGAATCAAAATCTGAGCCTGCCGCAATAGAGTGATTTGCGACTATTCCAACTGCCATTACCAGGCGGGGAACTTTTCTATTTAGATTTTCAATAAAGTAACCGTCATTGGTTACGGTAAAAAATGCTCCGGGAGTTTCTTCCGGTTCCGGAATGCCTGCTCCATAGGAAACAAACTGTGTCTTGTAAAGTTCTAGAGTTCTGTCTGGTAAAAAACTGTAGTAGTCGTGAACTCTTCCTTTGTTTACAGAATGTGTATAAGAAATAATAAAGCCTTCTTTGAAAGCAGCGGCAGAATAAAATACCTTATCTGGATTTTTTCTACCGCTGATTGAAAGAACGCGTACTGCAGGAAGAAAGAAGATTCCGCCTGCAGCAAGTAAACAAAAAATAAATGGAATTATTTTTTTATTGAACATTCAATCCAATTTCTTTGTAGTACTTCAAAGCACCTGGGTGGAATGGAACTGAAACACCTGTTACAGCAGATGCAGCAGAAACTTCCTTACCTTTTGCGTGGCCACGAGAAAGTTCGTCGAGGTTAGCGAAAAGTGCCTTAGTCATTTCATAAACAGTGTCTTCATCAAGCTTAGAACTTACAGCAAGTGTAGCCTTGATTGCGAGAGCTGGTGTGTCATCATCAGTTCCCTTGTAAGTACCGCCAGGAATTGTTGTGTATGTATAGAATCCATATTTAGCACAGATTGCATCAGCTGCTGCCTGATCGATAGGAATAAGGATAAGACCAGCTGTGAATGCAAGTTCCTGAAGAGCAGAGTTTGGAACACCGGCTGTAATGAAACATCCGTCCAAAGTTCCGTTCTGAATACCTTCAGCAGATTCCTTGAAAGAAAGGTTGCTCTTTTTGATATCATCAAAAGTAAGACCATAACCTTCGAGAATCTGTTTAGCGTTGAATTCAACTCCAGATCCAGCATCACCTACAGAAATGCGCTTTCCGCGGAAGTCTGCGATAGATTTAATTCCACTTGCTTTAGAAACAGCAATCTGTACAACTTCTGGATACATAGTTCCGATTGTTGCAAGGTTTGTAAGCTTTTCACCTGCGAAAAGGTCTGTTCCATGATAAGCATAGTCCATAACGTCATTCTGAACGATTGCGTATTCTGCATCACCTTTGTTGATAAGGCGAAGGTTTTCTGCAGAAGCACCTGTTGCCTGAGCTGTTACGTTCATGTTGGCAATTTTTGTGTTCCAGATATTTGCAATAGCACCACCGAACGGATAGTAAGTTCCGCTGGTACCACCTGTTGCAAGAATGTAGTCTTTCTTAGCGTTTGCATTTGATTTTGAACATCCGCTGAAAATGAGGGCAGCTGCGAGCAGTGCCAATGAAGCATTAAGTACTTTCTTCATATATCTTCCTCCTGATGATAATATTTTACTATATATAGGAACATAATTTCAATAAGTCAAAAGTTCTGAAGTGGCACTAAATTCCAAAAATTCTGCATATTGCTAGGAAAAGATTTTTTATGTAAATTATAAATTGAGTTGCGGATATGAATCCAAATGGAAAATACAGACCGTTTACTGCCGTTCCTTTAAAAGACAGAAAGTGGCCTTCACGAACAATCACAAATCCTCCTGTATGGTGCTCCGTTGATTTAAGAGATGGAAATCAGGCTCTTATTAATCCGATGGGAATTGAGCAGAAGATTGAATTTTTTAACCTGCTTGTAAAAATCGGTTTTAAAGAGATTGAAGTTGGTTTTCCTTCTGCATCAGATACAGAATTTGAGTTTATACGTCGCCTCATCGAAAAAAAACTGATTCCTGATGATGTAACAATTCAGGTTTTGTGCCAGGCCCGCGAGCATCTGATTGCCCGTACCTTTGAGGCTGTAGACGGCGCAAAGAATGTTATCTTTCATATTTACAATGCAACTTCACCGGCTCAGAGATTATATAATTTTGGAAAGACAAAAGAAGAATTAATTGAGCTTGCCGTTAGCGGTGTAAAATGCGTAAAAAAATATATTACTGCAGTTTCTAAAGAAGCAGAGGCAGAAGGCCGTACTCCTGCAAACTTCCGTTTTGAATATTCGCCGGAAAACTTTACTCAGACAGAAATGGATTATGCAATTGAAATCTGTAGTGCGGTAATGAATGCCTGGGGCGCAACTCCGGAAAACAAGATGATTTTGAATCTTCCGGCTACAGTAGAATGCAGTCTTCCAAATCAGTTTGCAGACCAGATTGAATATTTTTGTGAAAATTTCCCGGGCCGTGAAAACTGCATAATATCTCTTCATAATCATAATGACCGTGGAGAAGGAATTGCTCAGTGTGAGCTTGGTCTTCTTGCCGGTGCTGAACGTGTAGAAGGCTGTTTGTTTGGAAACGGCGAACGTACCGGAAATCTTGATATTGTAACTGTTGCTTTGAATATGTACACACAGGGTGTAGATCCTCAGCTTGATTTTTCTGATCTGGATACTATTTCTTCTGAGTTTACAAGATTAACTGGAATGACAATGCATCCTCGTTCTCCTTATGCGGGCGAACTGGTATTTACAGCTTTCAGCGGCTCACATCAGGATGCAATCAGCAAGGCAATTAATGCACGGTTTGGCAATAAATCAAATCTTCTTTGGGATGTACCTTACCTTCCAATTGACCCTCATGATATTGGCCGTGAATACAATGGAATTATCCGTATCAACAGCCAGAGTGGAAAAGGCGGTGCAGCTTATATCCTCGAAACAATGTTTGGAATTGCTGCTCCAAAGGCAATGCATCCGGTTATTGGTGCAGTTATCAAAGCCCGTGCAGACGAACTTCAGCGTGAGCTCAGCCCGGACGAAGTTTACGATATTTTTGCCGAAACCTGGCTTTATACAAAATCTCCACTCAATGTACTTGAAATTACAGAGCGTCATATAGAAGGTGAGCGCGGTAGAGATCTTCCAGAGCAGGTTGCAGGTATGGCTACTGTTGAATGGGAAGGAAACCGCTATGCAATTGCAGCAAACGGTAACGGACCTCTTGATGCTTTTGTAAGTGCCATGAAGCAGACACCGGCTCCGGCTTTCAACATCACAAGCTTCCACGAACACTCTATTGGTCTTGGTTCAGACACACAGGCTATGGCTTATGTTCAGATTACTAAAGATAATGGTGAGCAGGTATGGGGCGTTGGAAAGAGTTCGAACGTTGGTCGTGCCGGTATTGCAGCCGTAGTTTCTGCCATGAATTTTAGTCTCATTAAAAAAATAAAATAATATTGCAATTCCGTCATAATGTGCGATAATTGAAAGTAAGAAATAAAATAGATTGTTATATTTTTACTTTTAGGAGTTTATTTATGGCAAAAGCTTTGGACCGATTTGATCCTAATCCAAGAAAAAATATTTCATTAAAAACTAAACTTATTGCAATGATTGTCGGCGCCAGCATGATAGGTGTATTTGTTTCTGGTGCTGTTGCATTTGCAGTTTTTAACCGGGGTATGCATGCTCAGAGTATTGAAGAACTTGAAAATACCACCGGTGGTGTTAAATGGATTCTAGAAGACTGGCTTGATACTCTGGGTGGTTATGGTGATATGCTGGCTTCAACCGATCATATTAAAGGTTATCTTGATGGTACTTATACAGATGATCCAAACGCATATCTTAAGGAAAAAGGTGAGATTTGTGAGGTAGATCTTCTTGCAATTACCGATACAAGCGGTACTATTTATGCCGGCTGGGAGATTAAACCGGGAGAGAAACCAAATCTTCCTATAATTCAGACTGCACTTAAAGGTAAAAAAACTTATGCATATACCAAACTTGGAGCTATGACTTATGGGTTGGTTTTTGCAACTCCAGTTATTAAGAACGGTAAAACTCTGGGCTGTCTTCTTATTGCTTATGATATTGCAACAATGGGCTCAGATGGATATGTAGGTATTGTTCATGATTATCATACAGTTGAGTGTACAGTATTTGATGGTAAAACTCGTGCTGCTACAACACTTGGTGTTCATATGCTTAATACCCAGCTTGATAATGAAGCAATTGTTCAGCAGGTTCTTTATGATGGTAAAGAATATGTAGGAAAGAACACAATTGCCGGAGTTGAGTATTATACTGTATATACACCGCTCAAAAATGATGACGGTACAGTTGCCGGTATGGTTTTTGTTGCAAAGGCTATGAAGGTAATTGATAAGGTTAGAAATCAGACTATTTCTATGATTGTTCCGGTTTCTGTAATACTTTTCCTTATTCTTTCAACAATTGGTTATTTCTTTGTTCGCTGGATTA
>JAEEGJ010029560.1_pt1 | contig 10798 bp, 6 predicted proteins | sample 8958761 | NCBI WGS metagenome assembly JAEEGJ01 (sample SAMN16246546, study PRJNA631951) | gut metagenome | biome: gut microbiome; feature: rumen; material: RS-attached | host: Bos | place: Iran: Karaj | collected 2018-10
ATACACAGAATTACAGCTTCCAAGGTGTTCCATGTTCCCTTTGAAGAAGTTACACCACTCCAGAGGAGAAATGCCAAGGCTGTTAACTTCGGTATTGTTTACGGAATCAGCTCTTTTGGACTCTCTCAGGATCTTTCGATTTCCGTCGGAGAAGCCAAGGAGTACATGGAGAAGTACTTTGATACTTATCCGGGAGTAAGGGATTATCAGAACAAAGTCATTCAGGATGCTAAGAACAAGGGATATTCCGAGACCATGTTCGGAAGAAGAAGACCTATCCCTGAGCTTAAGTCGGGTAATTACATGATGAGGCAGTTTGGTGAACGAGTTGCAATGAATGCTCCCATCCAGGGAACGGCTGCCGATATCATGAAGATTGCCATGATAAATGTCTTTTTCAGACTTAAGAGAGAGAATTTAAAATCAAGACTTATATTGCAGATCCACGATGAACTTCTTATAGAAACCGCGCCTGATGAAATCAATAAGGTTTCAGATATACTTACAACAGAAATGGAGAAGGCAGTAGAGCTTTCAGTACCGATGGAAGTAGACTGCCATACGGGAAGTGACTGGTATGAAGCAAAATAAGTTAACATACGGAAAGACCAATATCATCGGAATAACCGGAGGAGTAGGCGCAGGAAAGAGCGTTATCCTTGAGTTCCTTGAGCAAAATTATAACGCAAGAGTGATTTACTCCGACATTGTCGCCAATGACATTAAGAAAAAGGGATATCCTGCCTATGATGAGCTTATTGAGCTCTTTGGAGAAGGCATTCTTGGAGACGACGGTGAGATAGACAAAAAGAAGATGGCAGAAGCTATTTTCGGTGATGAAAAACTCCTTTCCAAGGTTAATAATATTTTGCATCCTGCAGTAAATACATTTATTATTAATATAATAGATGAGGAGCGCAGCAGGGGTGAGCTTGATTTTGTCTTTGTGGAAGCAGCTCTTTTGATTGAAAATGGCTATAAGCGTATTGTGGATGAAATGTGGTACGTTTACGCCAATGAAGATGTCAGGAGAAGGCGTCTTAAGGAATCCAGGGGGTACTGGGACCAGAAGATAGATGACATTTTTAAAAGCCAGCTTGATGAAAAGACATTCAGGGAAAATGCTGATTTTGTTATAGACAACAGCGGGACTTTGGATGAGATGGCTGTACAGATAGATATTAAACTCGGGGAGTGGGAAAACTAATGGCAAGCTTGGAACAAAAGGATCAAAAGGTAGTATACGGACTGGACATAGGAACCAGAAGCGTTGTCGGAACAGTGGGTTACATGAATGACAACCAGTTTAATGTTATTGCTCAGGCTGTTGAAAAGCATGAGACAAGAGCTATGCTGGATGGACAGATCCACGATATAGGCAAGGTTGGAGCCACTATCAGGAAGGTGACTGACAAGCTGGAACAGCAGACAGACATTCATCTTACAGATGTCTGCATAGCTGCTGCGGGTCGTGTACTTCAGACAGTCAGGACCACATATGATTATGAGTATCCGGACAACCATACCATAACCGATGAAGATATCTATAACCTGGATTCGGCTGCTGTAGAGCAGGCATATTCAGAGTTTCTTAATAAGAACACATCCGACCTGAAGTTCTACCTGGTTGGTTATTCCGTTATGCATTATTATCTTGACGGCTATCAGATTGCAAATCTTGAGGGACATAATGCGGGCAAGGTGAGTGTTGAGCTTATTGCCACATTCCTTCCGGATGATTGCGTTGATGGTCTTTATAAGGCATGTGAGAGAGCAAATTTAAATGTTGCAAACCTCACACTCGAGCCTATAGCTGCCATGATGGTTGCTATCCCCGACAGATTCAGGATGCTCAATCTTGCACTTGTTGATGTGGGTGCAGGAACTTCAGATATTTGTGTAACTGACGATGGTTCGATAACCGCTTACGGAATGCTTCCTATCGCAGGTGATGATATAACAGAGATAATTGCACAGCACTGTCTGGTTGACTTTAATGCTGCAGACGAGATCAAGATCAAGGCAAGTCATCAGGAACAGGTTGATTATGTCGACATCATGGGCTTAAATAAGACAATTTCTTCCAAAGAGATTGCAAGGATCATCAAGCCCAAGGTAGAGGAGATGGCTCAGAAGGCAACGGATGAGATAAAGCGCCTTAACGGTGATAGAGCTGTAAGCGCTGTATTCGTAGTCGGCGGAGGCGGATGCGTACCGGGATATACCAAGGCAATTGCCAAGGATATGGATATTCCCGAGGAGCGTGTCGCACTTAGAGGCGAGGAAGTAATGAAGAACATTACTTTCCTTAATAATGACGGAATCGACAGAGATTCACTTCTTGTAACTCCTCTTGGCATTTGTATAAGCTACTATGAGGAAGCAAATAACTTTATCTTTGTTTCATTCAACGGAACACAGACCAAGATTTATGATAACGGTAAGCTCCAGATCGTTGATGCTGCCATGCAGGCTGCATTCCCCAACGAGGATCTTTTCCCTAAGCGCGGAGCGGAGCTCAAATATACTGTTAACGGCAAAGAGAGAACATCCAGAGGTGAGCCGGGAGAAGCTGCCGTAATACAGCTTAACGGTAAGCCTGCTGATATTCACTCAAAGATCCATGCAAACGATATCATCAACGTAACGCCGTCAACAGCCGGCGCTCCCGGTAAGGCTACAATCGAGAATATACCTGAATTCAAGACCAAGTTTAATGTTAATGTAAACGGCAAAAACGTTGAGGCATCAAGATATGCTACTGTAAACGGAGAGGCACAGACCGGTTATTATGACATAGCAGCCGGAGACGATGTCAAGATTCTTGATTACAATACAGCTGCACAGATTGCTGAGCTTATGGATATAAAGCTCACAGAAGATATGGTAATTATCGTCAACAATGAAAGAGGCGATGCCAATACTCCTGTTTACGAGAACTTCAAGGTTGAGTTCAAGGATCAGGAAGAAGCCATCATGGATTATTATAAGGACTTCCCCAATGCGGATGCGGTAGCGATTCAGCAGGAGAATGAGGAATCCTATGAGAATTATCAGAATGAGCTTAAGCTCTCTACTGACAAGAATGGTCAGCTCTCCTTTAACGATCTGCCGGATGATGACGGAACCTATGAGAAGTCAGCATCTTCAGAGACGGAGGAACAAGTGGTAAGGAATATCCTTGCCCATGATCTTCACGTCGTAGTAAATAATTCTGCAGTGACACTTCATGGCAAGGCAGATTATATCTTTGTGGATATATTCGATGCCATTGACTTTGATCTGTCCAAACCCAATGGAAGATCCATTGTTACTATTTTGAACGGAGCTACACCAGACTATATGCAGCCTATACATGAAGGCGACAAGATTGAGGTTTATTGGAAGTGAGATTTACTAGTATTGCCAGCGGAAGCAGCGGGAACTGCACCTATGTAGGATCGGATAACACACACATCCTGGTGGATGCAGGGATCAGCAGAAAGAGAATCGAAGAGGGACTTAAAGAATTAGAGCTTAACTTTAATGATATAAACGCTATCTTTGTTACTCACGAGCACACAGATCATATAGCTGCGATACGCATGATATTAAAGAAGTACGACATCCCTGTGTATGCTACTGAAGGCACAATTGCAGGGATCAGAGCCACAGACAAGAACTGTGAGCTTGCAGATAAGCTTTTCATTCCCGTAAAGGCAGATCAGGCGGTGGTGGTTGGAGACATGACCATCAACCCCATGACAATTTCCCACGATGCCAATGAACCCTGTGGTTACAGGGTTTATTGCGGGGATAAGAAGATTGGCGTGGCAACGGACCTTGGGTGCTACACGGATTATACCGTGGATGCTCTGTCAGGCTGCGATGCGCTTTTACTTGAAGCCAATCACGATGTGAGAATGCTTCAGACAGGACCATATCCATATTATCTTAAGTCCAGGATCTTGGGGGATCACGGGCATCTTTCAAATGATAAAAGTGGGGAACTTCTGTGTAAACTCCTTCACGACAGGATGAAGGGGATCTTTCTGGGACATTTATCCAAAGAAAACAACATGCCGGAGCTGGCCTATGAGACAGTTCGTGTGGAAATTGAGATGGCCGACATTCCATATGGAGGCAATGATTTCCGTATTATGGTTGCGGAGAGATCATGTCTTTCTCCGGTGTTGGAGTTCTGATCAAAATGTGATATTATCGATACAATTGGCAGGGAGGAGATTAGTATGAATAGAGTAATCATTACCGTTGTTGGAAAAGACACAGTGGGTATTATTGCCAGGGTATGTACATACCTTGCAGAATCTAAGATCAACATTCTTGATATTTCTCAGACCATCGTCAGCGGCTTCTTTAACATGATGATGATCGTCGATATGTCGGGTGCAGCCAAGGAGTTTAATACTGTAGCCGATGATCTTGAATCTCTCGGAACCGAGATCGGTGTTCTTATCAAATGCCAGAGAGAAGAGATTTTTGATTCCATGCACAGAATCTGATCATACGATAGTACTGAGTTTTCGATTAACAGAATGGAGACAGCATGATTAATATTCACGAGGTAGTTGAAACTAATGAGATGATCGAGAAGGAAAACCTTGACGTCAGGACCATAACCCTTGGCATCAGCCTTCTTGATTGTATAGATCAGGATCTTGACAAGCTTTGCGACAACATCTTCAACAAGATCTATTCCAAGGCCAAAGACCTGGTTCAGACCGGAGATCAGATAGCGCGAGAGTTTGGCATACCCATCGTCAATAAGAGAATCTCGGTTACACCCATAGCTCTGATCGGCGGAGCTGCCTGCAAGAGTCCTACGGATTTTGTAAGGATAGCTGAGACTCTTGATGAAGTTGCCAATAAAGTGGGGGTTAATTTTATCGGCGGATATTCTGCACTTGTCAGCAAGGGTATGACAGAGGCCGACAGAATGCTCATTGAGTCCATTCCCATGGCTCTTTCGACCACCAATCTGGTTTGTTCATCCATTAATGTAGGTTCCACCAGAACCGGAATAAATATGGATGCTGTAAGACTTATGGGTACCATTGTCAAAAGAACTGCTGAGGCCACCAGTGATTCGGATTCCCTGGGATGTGCCAAGCTGGTTGTCTTCTGTAATGCACCGGATGACAATCCTTTTATGGCCGGAGCTTTCCACGGAGTAACCGAGGCAGATGCCATCATAAATGTTGGAGTAAGCGGCCCGGGCGTAGTTAAGACTGCCCTTGAACAGGTCAGAGGAGAGAACTTTGAAATTCTCTGTGAGACCATCAAAAAGACTTCCTTTAAGGTGACAAGAGTTGGACAGCTGGTAGCTCAGGAAGCATCCAGAAGGCTGGGTGTTCCCTTTGGAATAGTGGATCTTTCCCTGGCTCCCACACCGGCCATAGGTGACAGCGTAGCAGATATCCTTCATGAGATTGGAGTAGAGCATCCGGGCGCACCGGGTACCACCGCTGCACTGGCTCTTTTGAATGATCAGGTCAAGAAGGGCGGAGTAATGGCTTCATCCTATGTGGGAGGTCTCTCCGGAGCTTTCATCCCTGTAAGTGAGGATCAGGGCATGATAGATGCAGTCAATGCGGGAGCTCTTACCCTCGAGAAGCTTGAGGCTATGACCTGCGTCTGCTCAGTGGGACTTGATATGATAGCAATTCCCGGTGATACCAAAGACACCACAATAGCAGGTATTATTGCTGATGAAATGGCTATAGGAATGATCAATCAGAAGACTACGGCGGTCAGACTTATACCTGTTATAGGCAAGAAGGTGGGTGACACCGTAGAGTTTGGCGGATTGTTGGGCTATGCACCTGTTATGCCCGTTAACCAGTTCTCCTGCGATGAGTTTGTAAACAGAACCGGAAGGATTCCTGCTCCTGTTCACAGCTTTAAGAATTAAATTTCAAATATTTCAAATTTTGAATTATAATTTCATATCTGTAAAATAATCATAAATAACATTAAAAATTGAATTTATGATTGATTTTGTGATGAGGCGTCCTGTATAATGCATTTTGTATTAAGGAACGCCCGCAACATCGAGCCTTGATATATGCAATTGAATTTCATCAGGATGCATATTTCCAAGGCTCTTTAATTTGCAAAAAAAATTCAAAATTAGAGAGGGTAAATCAATGGAAGAACGTAGAAAAATCAACAGAGTGGAATTCAGTGCAAACAGTGTAATTGTTGACAGAGATACTCAGGAAAAGTATTACGGACAGGTCAAGAACATCAGTCCACTGGGTATCGCAATAACAGTAGATAGCGGAACACCTGCACTTCTCGGAAGAGACGTCATCGTAGTGGCAGAGACACTGATCATGTATGCAGACGTCATAAGAGAAGATGAAGAGGCAGACGGTAAGAGAACTGTAGCATTTAGCTCCAAGAAATTTACCAACGATGTGCTTCAGTATCTGTTCGATCGTATAGGAGCAGAGGAAGCCATCTGATAGTTGTTAGTAATAGCTGTTATTGTTCTATTTTATTTAATGTGTGTGAGGGAAAATTCTTATGAAGAGAAAGACAATTGACAGACAGATAATCAAGGCGCTTTCAGTCGGTATCAGTGCAAGCATGTTACTTCAGCCGGTGACATCATTTGCCGCTGAAGTTGAGGGAGAGACTCACGAGAGCGAGGGACAGACCGCGAGCGCAGTTCCTGCAGCGCAGGTTGAAGTTCCTATGAACCTTGAAGTATCTGAGGAAGTTTATGAGGCCAAGGAAGCTGTAGAAGAGGCCGTAGGTGCAGGAGCTGAGACTATGCCCCAGACCACTGAAGAGACACCCGCCGAGACTCCTGCAACAGCAGATGCTCAGGGAACCGCACAGGGAGAAACTTCAGATGAGACAGTTGATACCATCGATCAGAATTTATTGGATGCTTCAGATGCTATCACCAATGTTGCCAATGATGTGAAGGATCTTGATGCTGCTAACAGACAGGCTCAGGATGCGGTAGAGTCCTATGAAGAGGCTACAAGTGAAGATGCGATCAATAATGCCAAGACCTATAGCGGAGCCGCTGAGACAGAGGCTACAAATGCTTCCGTAGCCGCCGGTGTAACACAGGAGAAGGCTGAGGACGCAGGCATTGCAGCTGATCAGGTACAGGAAAAGGCAGATGCTAAATATAATTCAAAGGCAGCTGCCAATAAGGCCAAGGCTGAGGCAGAGGAACTTGTTGAGAAGGCCAATGCTGATGTTGAAGAGGCTAAGGCACAGGCTGAGACAGCAGCTAAGGCAGAAGAAAATGCCAAGGCAGATATGGATGCAGCCAAGGCTTCATATGACAATGCATTGAATGCTTATGATGATGCCACTAAAAAGGTTGAAACTGCCCAGAATAAATTAAACGCAATTTTAGAGAAATACTCCATTGACGGAGATACAGTATATACAGGTGATGTTAAGACAGCTATTGATTCTGCCAAGGCTGCTTATGATGAAGCTCTTGAAGCTCAGAGCGCAGCAGCTACAGTTCTGGAGAACGCACAGGCAGACGTTAACAGGACCCAGAATGCCTCCAGGGAGGCTCAGGCTGCTTCATCACAGGCTCAGAAGGATCTTGAGCAGGCCAATAAGGATCTTAAGGATGCCCAGGCAGTTGCCGGCACTCTTCAGAACGTGGTTAACTACTGGCAGTATCAGTACAATGCTGCCCAGGGAAGACTTGAAAATGCACAGCGTAATGTAGATAGCGCACAGCTTACATACGATGGTGCAGTTAAGGAATATAATGACAAGGCAGATAGCTACAAGAATGCTCTTGATGAATTTGAAAAGGCAGGTCAGGAGTATGTGGATGCCTACAACAATGCAATTGCAAAAGAGAATGCGCTGAGCGATGCTGTTTCAGACCAGTTGAGCAAAAAGGCAGCCTATGAGGATGCAGCCAGAAAATATGGCGCAGCTTCAGAAGAAGCTAAAAAAGCCAAGGATGCCCTTGATGCTGCAGACAGAAACTTAAAAGCTGCAGAAGATGCCCAGAAGCAGGCTGCAGCAGATCTTGAGAGAGAGACCAGAGAGCATGCACAGGCTGAGGCTGATCTTAAGACAGCTGAGGATAACAAGAAGAATGCTGATGAAGCTGTTAAGACTGCAAAAGGTGCAGCAGATGCAGCAGCTGCTGAGGTTAGCGCAGCGGAGCAGGCTCAGAGGGATGCACAGGACAAGCTGAATCAGGCAGGCTCTGCAGTCACAGTTAAGGGAAATGAAGTTGTAAAGGCTGAAAATGCTCTTGAAGAAGCTAAGAAGCTTGCAGCCAAGGCTGATACAGATCTTTCAGATGCTCAGTCCAAGTATAATACAGCTAAATCAAAATTGGATGATGCATCTAAGGCGCTTGATGATGCAGATCAGGCAGTAATCGCAGCTAAGGACGCCAAGAATTCTTTGGAGTCTGCATATAATGTAGCCAAGCAGGAAGAAGAGGATGCCAAGAGCACATTGGATACCGCTAAGGGTGCTTATGATGATGCTGTTAGCAAGTATGGCGTGGCTTCCAGGGAGGCAAGTGACGCTAAAGATGCTCTTGACAGAGCTACACAGGCATTTAACGAAAAGACTTCTGCCAAGAATACAAAAGAGGCCGAGCTTACTAAGGCTACAGAAGATTTAGACACAGCTGAGAGGAATTTGCAGACAGCTAAAGACGATCTTAAGGATGCACAGGATGAGTACGATACAGCTGATAAAGCTGTTACAGCAGCTCAGTCTAATCTTGATAGAGCCAATATGATCTCTCAGGTATGGCAGTCAGAAGAAAATGAGATCAGAGTTTATACAAATTATAAAGACAAGGATAGTCAATCTGCTAAAAATAAGATAAAAGAAGCTGATGATGAGCTTGCCCGCAACCTGATAAGGTTCAATCTCTACGAGCAGGGAATCAAGAATGTTTCCTTCAGTACCAGGGATGGATATATAGTTGCTACTTATGAGGTTGTAAACGGTGATCAGAAGGAGACTGTATCTCAGAAGTTCAATTATACTGTTGAGACCAAGCAGAACTATAATGGCCTTGAAAACTCCGGCCACTGGCTTGTAATTAATTCAGTTGATGTAAAGCAGGTGCCTGAGACAAGAGAAGAGACTTATTATACAGATGGCAGCGGCTCTGAAGTTGATGTCAATAGGGGCACTTACAGAAATAAGCCTTATTACGTCGGAAAAGATGAATATGGTAACACTTATAGAGACTACTATAGAAAAAATGTTTTGGGTGTTCTTTTTGGGTACATCGGAACGGTTTATGAAAATACAAGAGAAGTTCCGACAGGCAGAACCATCACGACAGAAGATACTAAAGTATACTTTAATGAGTCTAACTTCTATGATAAGTACCAGAACTACTCTACCAAGGAAGCTGAGGATGCCAAGAGAGACGCAGATAACGCTCTGACAACAGCAAACGGAAAGGTTGAGAGAGCTCAGTCCGGTATCAGCACAGCTGAGACGGCTGTGAACGAGGCCAAGGCAGCACAGACAAACGCCAATAATGCTCTTGAGGCTGCCAAGACAGATCTTAATAATGCTGAGACAGAGAAGAATAAGAAGAGTTCTGATCTTGAAACAGCTAACGGTAAGGTTGAATCAGCCAAGGCTGTAAGGGATGACGCAGAGAGAGCCTATAACGATGCAGTTACTGCTCATGGAAAAGAGTCCGGTGAAGCTGAAGCCGCCAAGAAGTTGTTTGATGATGCTGTTTCTGCATTAAAGGATGCAGAGGATGCTCAGGAAGTGGCAAAGGGTGCTTATGATGACGCAGTAAAAGCTGAATCTTCAGCACTTACCAAGCTTGGCGAAGCTGAGACTGCCAAGACCGATGCCGACAAGAAGGTTACCGAGCTTGAGGGTGCTGTTACAGAGGCTAAGGCACAGCTTGAGTCTGCACAGAAAGCTCTTGAACAAGCTCAGATTGCCAAGGGCGAGGCAGACCAGCTTGTTAAGGATAAGCAGGCAGCTGCTTATGCTCCCGGTAAGGCTTACCAGGATGCTCTCGTTGAGCAGAACAACAAGGGCGAGGCTGTTATAACAGCTCAGAACGATCTTAGAACAGCTGATGGCGAACTTAAGAAAGCTGAAGATGATCTTCAGGCTGCACAGAAAGATTACAACGATAAGTCATCCATAAAGAGCGGTAAGGAAACTGCTTATGCAACAGCTTCCGCTAAAGAGGCTGATGCCAGAAAGAAATATGAGGAAGCCGAGAAAGCATATCAGAAAGCAAGATCTGACAAGTATGCAGCTATCGGAGATCTTCAGGATGCATATGACAGGCTTACTGCAGCTGAAAAGGATCTTGCCCAGAAGAGCTGGGAAGCCGGAGTTGCATGGGCTGAACTTAACGAAGCAGGCAAGGATGTGGCTACAGCTTACACCAACCTTGAAGCAGCCAAGCTTGTAAGAGACGGAAGAAAGGCAGATGTAGCCTTCTATAAGGGAGTACTTGATACTTCTGAGGCTCTCAAGAAACTTGCCGATGATGACGTTGAGGCAGCAAGTGATGCGCTTACTGATGCTACAAATACAGCAAATGGTGCTGCTACAACAGCACAGGGAGCAAAAGAGGCAGCTGAAGCAGCAGCTAATGCTCTTATAGCAGCTGACAATGCCAAGAAGGCAGCTGATGAAAAGGCTGCAGCCTGCAAGAAAGCTTACGAGCAGGTACTTGAGATGGCTAAGGCTCTTGAGGACCTTAAGGCTCAGCAGGGTGTATCCGGTGATGCGGTTACAGCACTTGAAACAGAGTACAACAAAGCTAAGTCAAACTATGAATCAG
>JAEEGJ010029564.1_pt1 | contig 10797 bp, 9 predicted proteins | sample 8958761 | NCBI WGS metagenome assembly JAEEGJ01 (sample SAMN16246546, study PRJNA631951) | gut metagenome | biome: gut microbiome; feature: rumen; material: RS-attached | host: Bos | place: Iran: Karaj | collected 2018-10
AGAGTGGCTTGTTGACGCCGACGACCCGACCGACCAACACCGCCACGTGTCGCACTTGTACGGACTTTATCCGTCGAATCAGATTTCGCCGTTCAAGCAGCCGCAACTGTTTGAGGCCGCCAAAAACACGCTCACGCAGCGCGGCGATATGGCCACGGGCTGGTCTATCGGCTGGAAAATCAACCTTTGGGCGCGCCTTTTGGACGGCAACCACGCCTATCGGATTATCTGCAATATGCTCAATCTGCTGCCTTCGGGCGGAAACCCGTGGATGACGCGTGGTAACGGCCGCACCTATGCCAATCTGTTCGACGCGCATCCGCCTTTCCAAATCGACGGCAACTTCGGATTCTGCGCTGGTGTGGCCGAAATGCTGCTGCAGAGCCACGACGGTGCCGTGCATCTTCTGCCCGCCCTGCCCGATGTCTGGGCCGACGGCAGTGTGAGCGGCTTGTGCGCCCGCGGCGGATTTGTGGTTGATATGGATTGGAATGGCGGCAAACTGGCGTCTGCAAAAATCACATCAACCATCGGCGGAACGCTGCGAATCCGCTCGGCAGTTGAACTCGAAGGCGCTGGCCTGAAACCCGCCGAAGGCACTTGCCCGAACGCTCTGCTTGTGTCGGCAGATGTGAAAGAGCCGATTGTGTCGGAAAAGGCAAGCATCGGTCAGCCCGAGTGTGGAAAATACTTTGAGTATGATGTGGAAACGGTTAAGGGACAGGTGGTTGAGATGAAGGGGAAAATCTAAATAGCATAATTGTAGTAACGCTTCAGCGCGTTATTCGCTAGTTAACGGGGCAGGATTTTGAAAAACAAAACTTACCCCGTTAACTGTTTTTGCGGGCAGATAGTGATGCAAATAAATTTCTGTTCTTAGGAAGGTTCTTGCGAAAAATCACTATATTTGAGCAACTATTAACCACATAAAACCATTATGTTATGAGAAAACTAATCCCGATTGCCGCCGTTGCAATTCTTTGCGCCTGCACGCGCACCGAGCCGAAAAGCACACAACCCGTTTATCCGCCGCACAACCGCACGATTGAAAGCCCTGTTTATGGTGCGAAATCGGGTGCAACAGGGAGTTTCAACATCGAAAAAATTGAGATAACCGACTCGTTGACGCGGTTGTTTATGATTTGGAGCAACCCTGTGAAGAAAGACGGATTCAGAATCTTGCCTGAATCGTACATTGTGGCCAACGGACAGAAGCTGAAAATACTATCCGCAGACAGCATCGATTTATATTCCACAGAATTCATTTCCCCCAAGAAAGGCCATAAAGAAATACGCTTCATCCTTAATTTTCAAGATGTTGACAGCACCGTGCAAACAATTGATTTTATTGATGGTGAGAGTGACAGGGATTTTAGATATTGGAATATCGCCTTAAACGACAATGCCGCGGCAAAAATAAAAGCCGAGAACGAAGTGCCCGACAGCATTGTGATACAGGCTCGAACCGTCAGCAACGACGCCACTGGACTCGACAGCCAATGCCTGATGAACGGCTTTGCCTACGTCAAAGGAAAAATTTATGGTTACCACCCGCAGGCGTTAGGCAATGGGACAAGCTATGTTTATTGTATCACAAGAGGAACCCTGCAATCACCCATACAACAATCCGAACCAATTAACAACGATGGTTCATTCCTGCTTAAAATACCCGTAACACAAAAACACCAATATTTAAATTTAAGAATTGCTAATGCGGAATGCGGCAATATCCACGTTGTCTGCAACGACACAGTTTATATGGCCGTCGATTTGAAAGCGGCAATCGACGGATTTCCCGCAGATAGAGAAAACGCATTTAAGAAGGCTTCGTATTTCAGCGGTGCCGATGCCGAAATCAACAATTACGACTTCAAGATAATCGGCGATTTCAATATGTTTGGTTTGGATAAACGCGTGTATAAGAACAAGATGCGCGGAATGAATCTCAGTCAGTACACCGATTTTATAATGAATATGTATCGCGAAAAGCAGAACGAAGTGAACTCGTTGGGAATGCGCCAATCGGAAGTCAACAGCCGAACTATCAACCGCAAAATCAGGGAGATGTACGATGTTATGCTGCGTCAGAACGCCATTCGGGCTTTATACGACTACGGGCACTATATTGGCAGCAAAGACGTCAACGGTAATCCGCTGAAAGCCGACGACAATTATTACAACGCGCTTAGTGAATTGGCAATCACCAACAACAGCGACCTTTACAATCATAGCTCGACATTTTTTTTACTCAACGTAGCCCGCAGTTTGGCCGTTGGGCGCAAATTCTCAGACTTTGAGCCGAAATATGAAGTGGTGAGTAAGGAAGGTGAGCCGCTGGCTGTTGAGTTGCGCCTATCGGCAAGCGAGAAGAAGACGCAGGAAATTGCCAAAGAGAAATTCGGTATCACCAACCCCGTTTTTGCCGAAATACAATATGCAAGTAGATATTTTATCCGTTATGACCACTGGAGCAATGAATATGAGCGCGTTAACGACACCGCTATGGCCCTGCTGCGCACAATGTCGGACCCTGCTATTGCGCAATTTGCCGAAAACATAAATAATGGTTTGTACAACCATATCGATACTGCAACGTATTGGAATCACTCTGAAAATGAATCACTAATCGATTCCGTATTCGTTGAGCTGATTAAGGATTTCGAAGGGAAGGTGCTTTACCTTAACTTCTGGAGCGAAACCTGCGCTCCGTGCCACCAACTCACCAACGAGCTGAAACAGATTGAAAAAGAACTGCCTATGGACAAAATAGTCTTCATTAACATTTGCAATGACCGCGATACAAGAGAAGAATCGTACAAGAAGCATTGCGAGAAGTTTGGCAACACACATTATCGGCTCAGCACAGACACATTTTATATGGTGTATAAGAAATTAGGATTCTCGCAGGGTTATCCCCACGGTGTGATTATCAATAAGAAAGGACAGATTGTGAAGAAGTACGAGTCTTACCGCAGCAATGGCACACCAATCATTAAAGCTGTTTTGCTTGAAGAAGCGGCGAGATAGAAAATACAGCGTTTTCAGTAGAGACGTAGCGCGCTACGTCTCTACAAATCAATATCTTCCACATTCAAATTCTTGAACACGAAATCAGGTTCAAAACCTTTCTGGATTAGATAGGCGGCGGTTTTGCGGTTACGCTCGAAGGGTTTCAGAGCGCGCAACTGTCGCATTTTTTTGTCGCGCTCGGCTTCGAAGGCACGCTGATAGTCCGATTCGGGCAACTCGTTAAAGGCTTCATTTATAACCTGTTTGTCGATATGTTTCTGTCGCAGCATCAGCGTGGTTTTCACCCGTCCCCAATGGTTGAAGCGCGTTTTGTCGCGCACGTAGGCGGTGGCAAAGCGCAAGTTATCGACAAAGCGCTCTGCAACGAGCGACTCGATAACTCGCTGAATATCTGCTGACTGTAGGCCCAAATTGCGCATTTTCTGCTCAAGGTCGAAAGTGCAGCATTCGCCTTTTGCGGCTAAAAAGCGACAGCGGTCAAGGGCTTCGTCAAAGGTCATTTCACGTTCCATACGGCACTCACCATTCTGTTTTTCCCGTAAAAGTCGCGGTGCAACTCAACGTTGTCAAACCGCATATTCTCAAGCAATTGCACCGTTTCAGGACCAAACCGCTCGTTGATTTCGAAGAACAGCATTCCGCCCGATTTGAGCCATTGCTGCGCCAACTCGGCAATGCGGCGGTAGAACAGCAGCGGGTCGGAATCGGGCACGAAAAGCGCCAAATGCGGCTCATAATCAAGCACATTGCGGCTCATCTGGCCTTTGTCGGTCTCGGTCACATAGGGCGGATTGCTCACCACAACATCAAGGCTCGACGGCGCAAACAACTGATTATCAGTAAGAATATCGGCACAAACAAACTCAACCTGCGCGCTGTTCTGCTCGGCATTGCGCCGTGCCACTTCAATCGCGGAAGCGGACACATCGACAGCCGTAACTTGCGCACCATCAATCAGTTTGGCCAACGAAACGGCAATGCAGCCGCTGCCTGTGCCAACATCGACAATCCGCGGCGACGGCAGTTTGCAGCGCCCGACAATGAGCCGCACCAACTCTTCGGTTTCGGGGCGCGGAATCAGCACATCGCGGCAAACGCTGAAAGGCATATCCATAAACCATTCTGTGCCAACAACATACTGCAATGGCTCACCATCGGCAAGCCTTTTTAGCATCAGTTGCAGTTGTTCGTAATCAGTTTCTGATAATTTTGCATCGGGATAGGCGATAACCTGAACGCGCGTGAATCCGAAGTGCTCAAGTAGTTCAAACACAACTTGTTGCAATTCGCGCGGCGAGTACACGGGCGCCAACTGGCGGCGCATTTCCGACTGAATGAAGGCTAACGTCCTGTCCATAATGCAAATGTAAACGAGCGCCAATGAACGAGCAAGTGAACGACGAATTTTTTATGCGGCGGTGCCTGCAACTGGCCGCGCTGGGCGCTGGGACGGCCGCCCCGAACCCAATGGTGGGCGCGGTTGTGGTGTGCGACGGCGCGATTATCGGCGAAGGCTACCACCACCGCTGCGGCGAAGCGCACGCCGAAGTGAACGCCATTGCAGCCGTCAAAAATCCCGAATTGCTCTGCCGCTCAACCATTTACGTAAGCCTTGAGCCGTGCAGCCATTACGGCAAAACGCCACCTTGCGCCGACCTGATTATCAGCCGCAAAATTCCGAACGTGGTTGTGGGTATGGTTGACCCTTTCGGGAAGGTTAACGGCAACGGTATCAATAAATTGCGAGCGGCGGGCTGCAATGTGAAAGTTGGCGTTCTGGAAGACGAATGTCGCGAGTTGAACCGCGCTTTCATCACTTTTCACACAAAAAAACGCCCGTATGTGATTCTGAAATGGGCCGAATCGGCCGACGGATTCATCGACGGCGAGCGCTCGCCCGAGAACAACCGCCCCGTATGGCTCACCAACGACGCCTGCCGCGCGCTGGTTCACCGCTGGCGTGCCGAATCGGGCGCGATAATGGTGGGCTACAACACCGCTCTGCTCGACAATCCGCAACTCAACGTTCGTGCGTGGTCGGGCCGCGACCCGCTGCGAATTGTCACCGACCGCGCACTGCAACTACCTGGCAATCTGCATCTTTTCGACCACAGTCAGCCAACTTGGCGGTTGAACACCATCAACAACGACGACACCGAAAATCTGCAAAACGTTCTGCTGCCGTGGGGCGACGCAATGCTGCCCGCGCTAATGCAGCGGCTGTACGACGCGCAAATCAACCAACTGATTGTTGAAGGCGGCACGCGCCTGCTGCAATCATTCATCAATGCTGGCTTGTGGGACGAAGCGCTGATTTTCAAAAGCCCCGTGGTTTTGGGCGGCGGCGTGAAGGCACCTGCCATTTCGGGTGTGAGCGAAAGCAAGGAAATGATTGGTGGGGTGGGGCTTACAAGGCTGAAATCTGTTTAGAAAACGGATTGCGAGGAATTTCGTTTCAAAAAACATTTTCCTTTTCAAACCTACTTTTTATACTTTTGTCTTGCTATGTGTTTATGATGATTGGGCGCAAGGAAGCATACAATTGAATGTAATACAAACAAAAACAGTGAGATATGTCGGAAGCGGAAGTGAATAAATACAGACTGACAAGTATGGAGGAACCGACTGACGAGATGTTGTCGTACATTATGCGTGAGGCCGCCGAAGAAGCCCGCAAAAGCAACGAAGCGGCTCTGCGGAGATATTTCGACGAGATTCGCGAGATATACAACAAGAAATACGGTAAACAATGTCGGATAAAAAGCCAGTGCTGATAGTTGTTGCAGGGCCGAACGGGTCGGGAAAAACTTCTGTGACGAGCCGCATCCTGCATCACGAGTGGTTGGAGAATTCCGTGTATATCAACCCCGACATTGTTGCGCAGGAGCGTTTTGGCGATTGGAATTCGGAAGAGGCTGTGCTGAAATCGATTAAATACTGCGAAGAGTGGCGCGAGAAATGCCTTTTAGAAAAGAAAAGCCTGATTTTTGAGACCGTTCTGTCGGCCGACGACAAGATTAACTATATAGAAAGAGCATTGGCGGCAGGTTTCTTTGTGCGATTGTTTTTTGTCTGCACCGCATCGCCAGCCATCAATGCGTCGCGTATTGCAAACAGAGTGATGAACGGCGGACACGATGTGCCTATTCCAAAAATCATATCACGTTATCAAAAATCAATCTCAAATTGCAGATATATAGCGAAAAAGGTTAATCGCGTATATCTTTACGACAACACTGCCGAAAACACCGAAGCCACGCTGCTGATTAGATTTGCCGATGGCAATGTGGCAAAACGATATGTTCAAACCCTTCCCGAATGGGCTGAACAAATTGTGGAGGAATAAATTCTCTATTTTATCCTACTCTCTAAAAAACATTTTCATTTCACACTGAACATTTGTACTTTTGTTTTGTCTGCACTCCTCTCTACAAATGAGTGAGATGCTGACTTGACATATTGAAAGACGTTTACTGACGTTTTCCTTTGACGATTCGAAACTTCGCAACTTTTGAATTTGCTGTCAAAGAGAGAAGCAATGGTGAGCGCCTACGTTGGTTATGCAAATGAATGCAAACCGCTATGAGTGTGGCTTTTTATGCCTACTTGTTAGCGTTTTGGCATCATTCATATCAACCGCGTGGGTTTCGCGTTGCTCAATCTTACAGCAAAGGCAATGCGAAGGCCGCGAATCGTGGGAGCGAGTAACAGATTCCCACGTTTTTTTATGCCAAATAATCAAGTTAAATATTTAAGCCAGTAATGGGAATCGGCTGGAATGGAGGGTTCTTGTTATGGGCAATTCAGAACTATCAAGCCAGAAACAAAATAATGAGGAATATATATATAAGTTCTTCAAATGGAAACACTTGCAGTTAATTCTAACCCACAAAAGGTTAAGATTGAATCGTACAGAAAGTTGGGAACGGGTGGTAGAGAAAGACGGGGATGTGTACGAGAATTGTGTATTTAACTCTTTGTATAAACCTGATTCGACACTGAAAAAATCTATTGTTTACGGACAGTCGTGGACATTTAATCAAAGTTCGGATGCTATGTGGAGGATTTATTCTAAAATGCCGTTAGAAGGGCTGTCTATCAACAATTTGCAAGACACTGCAATAAAAGTAAAAACAACAATACCAAAACTAAAAGAGGCCATAAATAAACCTATCTCCGACATAGAATGTGAGAAGTATGCTTATATGGGAAAAGTCAAATATATGGGGCCAAAAAGTTTTAAAAAATGGCTAAACGAACCCGAAAAAGACCATTTAATCAAATCATTATTTGTGAAAAGATGGGCGTATGCTCACGAGAATGAATACCGCATTATTGTTTGTGTTGACAATAACGACGCGGAATCATACGAACATATTGAATTTGACATAGATACCGATTATATATTTGACAGATTCTTCCTTGACCCACGATTGACTTCTGACCAACAAGAAGAATTTACAGATTACTTGGTTAACTCTTTGAACATCAGCAAAGATAAAATAGACAAGTCTTCTCTTTATACCTTCAAAAATAAGTTAACCAAAGATTTACACCTCAAATGGAATCGGCCAAATATGCCAGTAACTATGATAGAATGGGATAAATAAATTTCATAAAACAATTTAAACTTTAATAAATGAGAAATTTAATTCTTTTTTCAATTGCAATTGCCAGTGCTTTTGTCATTGAAGGTTGCACCTCACCAAACGAGGAAAATGAACAGAAAACTGTTACGTACAACATTCTTGAACGAAACAGTTACGATGTGAAATACAACACAATAGTTGTCTATGATACAATCCAATTGTATCCTGATGTTTTGATAAATCAATGGTGGCCCACAGGTGCTTTGTCTAGTTATAATTTCGTTGACTATAAACTGACAAATGTATATGACGAAGAGTTGGGAGGTTTTTACGTTGATTGGGGTATTAGGGAAACTATAGTAGACACTACTTGGTGTTGGTATCCATACAAGGAAAAAATCAACAGCGAAGAAACATTTACGATAACTGACAACAATCAGATAATACGAACTGTCAAAGCGACAAATGTGGCTACCACTTTTAACATTCGTAACAGAATTACTGATACTGCCAGAATAGCAGACCGCCTCAATTCGTGCAGCAAGATAAAATTTATCTGTTACCCGTCATTGCAACCATTATATTATAACACAGATAAACCTTCTGTGTTATACGAGATTGAAGGTCGTTACGATGATGAATTAATGTTTGTTTGTAATGATGAAGTGCATCGCAGCAATAAGGTATTCGTGTATTACTTTTACAAAACAGAAAATCACGAACATTTAGAAAGTTACACTTTGGTACCTGCGCCAATTGATAATGAGTAAAATGCTTGTAAGTCAATCAAAATTCACATCTATTGTGTAGAAAACGTCGCATATCAAGTTATAGTGAATTGAAAATACAAAAAAAGCCACCTTTTTGGTGGCTTTTTTATTGTATTTTGAAAATCAATCCATCCCCCAAAACTTCCGCAAGAACCACTCTGCCGAAAGGAAAGCGAGGGCGAGAAGCAGAATCGGTAGAAGGTCGATAATGCGGAGCAGTTCGTTGGTAACAATCACTGAATCAGCAATTTCATTATTGGCAATGATTGCATCGGCAAGGCTGTTGAGATTATCGGGCGTGAACATTTGTCCTCCGTGGCTGTCGGCGAGTTGGAATAGCAAACTATGGTCGGCTTTGAGGCTGCTCATCTCGGCCGATTCCTCAACAACCATAAACTGTCCACGGCGCGTCAGCACCTCGTCGCCCAAAGTGGCGGTGGCGGTGTAGCGGTAAAGGCCAGCGGGTTTGCGGCCAATGTTGAGCGCGTAGCCCGCAGCCGTCGGCTGGAACGCCGATTTAATGCGGTTTCCAGCGGGGTTGGTCAGTTCGAGAACCACCTCGGCCGTGGTGACAGGCTCCATCGAAAGATTGTAGAGCACGGCATCGAAAAGCACCTCGCGGTGCATTGGCACAACATCGGCAACCGTCACCTCAAAGCGGTCCTTCTTTTCATTTGTGCAAAGATATTGTATTGATTTAGTGATAATTTCATCGGTCACAGAGTGCGAACCGTTCGACGCGTAATCGGCCAGGCGCCAGCGCCAAAGCCCCTCTCCTGCCACCACACCGATTTTTTGCGTGGCCGTTGTGGCGAAATAGATTAGCGGCCGCTGAGTGCCGACCGCGCCAATCTTCTGATAGAAAAGCACTTGCCCCACTGGCGCGGTGCGATAGTCGCCGTAAGGCACATTCAGTGGCGGGAAAAGCGAGGTCTGCGTTGCATCGAAATCGATTTTAAAGAACTGAAAATCAGAATTTAGCAGCGGAAAGGCATCCTCGTTGCCTCCACGTTTCTGCTCAATGCCAACGGCGGGTGCAATCGAACCCAAAGCCTTCATATCGGTCTGATTACCAACGACAAACAGCATTGGCAACTCGGTCTCACGCGCCTGCTCCACAATTTTTTGCGCCCTGTGCTGCACCGAGGGCAACTGGTGCAGAATGAGCAGCGAATAATCGGCAAGCCGACCATCGAAATCGGCTATATTCTTTATTGTCAGTTTGTAACGCTCGTTTCGCGACAGCACCTGCGCAATGGCCGACACATCGGGGTGCCACGAATTTTGCAGCAGAAGCACGTTGACAACCTTGTCGCTGACATCGACAACCACGCTGCGGCGGTTATTCTGCCTATTCGCGTCATTTTCAGGCACATCAATGCGCACATCGTAGCGGTGCAAACCTTCGTCGGCACCATCGATATAAAAAAGTTCCTTCTGGTAAATGTAATCGGAATTGATTGCGACGGAACGGCTTTCGAGCATCTTATCGCCCTCAACAACAGCAAGTTGATAATTGCCAGCAGGCACTTTTTCGCCTTTCAGGCAAACCATTATCGGAAAACGCGAATGGTGGAAGGCCGTTCGGTTGGCCACAATGCGGTCAATCGACAAATCGGGGTGCGACAGCGTGTCGCCAAGGGCAATGGTGTAGATTGGCTTATTGAACGAGCCCACCTTGTGGAGCGGGTCAACGCCCTGATTCACAATGCCATCCGACGCAATCACCACCGCACCAATGTTCTCGCCGTAGAAATTCGTCTGCACATAGTCGAATACGGCGGCAATATTGGTGGTCTGGCCATCGAAGGTAATCGGCTCGTTTTCAGTTACTTTATCAGAAAAAACAACTGGGCGGACTACGAATTTGCCGCTCAGTTGTTTCTTAAGTTTTTCGATTTGCTCGATATAACTGGTTCTGTACCAGGCCGAATCGGCATTTGCCACAATCGACGACGAATTGTCCTGAGCCACCAACACTATTGGGTGTTGCACTTGTTTGTGACTGATTTTCAGCGTTATGCCAGCCACCACAACACAAAGCGCAAGCACGGCCAGAAAACGCAAAGCCGCCAAAACGGCACGTTGCCGCTTGTCGGCCTGCGATTTGACCCTTGCGCCCGAGTAGAGCCACCACGCCACGGTAGCGGCCACGGGCAAGCCAATCAGTATCGGCACAACAAATTGTGTCATAGTCAGATACCGATAGTCGGGCTATCAGGTGAGCATTCCGCCGCAGACGTTGATAACCTGTCCTGTAACGTAAGCCGAAAGGTCGGAACCAAGGAAGGCAGCCACATTGGCCACATCTTCGGGCGTTCCGCCACGGCGCATCGGGATTTTCTTCATCCACTCCTCTTTCACCGCATCTGGCAGAACATCAGTCATTTCGGTCATAATAAAGCCTG
>JAEEGJ010029569.1_pt1 | contig 10797 bp, 16 predicted proteins | sample 8958761 | NCBI WGS metagenome assembly JAEEGJ01 (sample SAMN16246546, study PRJNA631951) | gut metagenome | biome: gut microbiome; feature: rumen; material: RS-attached | host: Bos | place: Iran: Karaj | collected 2018-10
TTATAGTTATATGACAGGTAATGACGTCGAAAATACTTATGGCACCTCTGGCAACGAGTCCTGTCTGTTTTGGCGACTGAAAAGTAAATAAATAGAACCCACCACAATAGTAGTTGGAACCAAACACGATACAGGTAATATGAAACAATTTATAGCACTGTTTGTAATAACGTTTTTTTTGCTTTTGTCCTGCAATAATGAAAAACAGAATAATCTGAAGAATCAGAATACTGAGTTTTTCTTGTCGGAAATGGCTCTGATATACTGGGATCTTTATTATACCTTCCCGACATCGTACCTACAATCCCGTGATACTGACGCATATTTTTACCCACAATACACGACTACTGACAGCATTTTATTATACTATTCCTCGGAGATTACGTATACAAATCAAGATACAGCTTTGTTAATAACCTATCGGGATGACACTCTGGCGCATATCTCACTTCCATGTTCTTGCGACTGGACGGATGAAATCCCTTATGGTCCTAGAGCATACGACAGTCTCAATAGACTGATTCTTGAAGACATTATTCACGTTAGTTGGCATGGAGATCAGCTGCATTTGACATATGATTTAGTCAACAACCTATTTCCATCCATTGAAAAAAGAATGAATAAAATGGGGTATGTTCTAGTTCGTGACAAAGAGAGGAAATACCCTCAGTACTTGCTGATAGAATATCTATCAGAAACAGATTCTATAGAACTGATAAAAGCTTGTGCAAAATATTCAAGTTATTTTTATGATGACTATGCGAAAACTCTTCGGATTGTCTTTTCTGAATATTGTAAAAACAACCAGGTAATGAGATTGCTAACACCCATTGAGGTATATTTGCCGGTCTCGAAAGATTCTTGTCCTGTGGGAAAGCACTAAGCAGACTTGAATATATAAAGGAGGTGTTGGAACAATGAAAAAAAAATTATTAGTCCTGTCGCTTTTATTCGTGTTGTCTGGATGCCAGAAAATATATTATTTGACATCTCCTCGTGGCATAAAGGTAGAGTCTATGTCCAATAGTTTTATTTGTGGTAATGAATGTGACACCCTATGTAACGAGACTTGGACCTATGCATCGGACTCTGTAATGGTAAGAAATGTAGACCTGTCTGGGATATGCAAAAATGACGTTTCAAAAAGAGTGTTTTCATCGAATGATGTCAACGCAATTAGATTATCATTGAAAGACAAAACAGTTTTTTTTGAAATAAAACAAGCGACATTTGTTAATCTAGGTAAAGACGGGATGGTTCCTGACATTAATAAATGTTACAATATTAACCAAAGAAACAATCCCCATATGTTTTACATTCTGATTCCATATAAGAAAAAGAAATGGTTCCACATCGTTCATTATTCGGATGTGATTCCTGTCACTTATTTGAATAAAGGTCATTTTATAGTCCATACTAACGGAGATAATTCGGATGTTTCTTACGATGTAATCAAACAATTATTGTTGAAAAATAATGATTCTATTGATGTCGACAGATGGATTGAACGATGTAAACAAGGCAGTAAGAAAGGTTCTTATTTCATTAATGAGGGAAGAATAATATTATAACTAAATAGTGCAAATTAGAAGGGAGCGACGGGATATATAATACTCACCAATAGTAAAAGTAACGATACCCAATTGACGGTGCGGTAATGCAGGACATCAAATATACATTCGACAGTGTAAGCAACATAAAGAGAATCAAGGACTCTGTTCTTGCCATAGGCACACTTGGCGGAGGATACGACAATACCTTTAATTATAACGGGCTACACCGACTCGAAGGCTCCCAGTACCCGAGTTTGTCACCGTATGCCTATTGTGCCTGGAATCCAGTGAAGCTGGTGGATCCGGATGGAAGAGACTGGTATGACCTATTTGATGATGGAACTCTCGTGAGAAACGATAATAAATCGAAAGAGTATCAAAACAGTGATGTCATATGGTCCGTTAGTAATAAATCGATGTCGGATGAATTTTCATTAGGAACATTACGTGAACAGAAAAGAGATGAAAAGAATGGTGTGAAAGGAAGTTACATAAGTCTTCACGGTAGTCGAGAAGAAAATGTAGCGGTGTTCGAATTCTGTTCCGACAACTCTAATGTAGAGTTTTCTTTAATGGAAATTGCGTCAAGTGAGGATGCCTCATACACGATCCTTACAACATCTCATAACGAACGAAAAGTAGGCGTTCCTTCGACGGATAATTATGGGACGGAGTTTGCAAAAAGTGAATTTTACAATTTAATATCTCACCTGCATAACCATATAGGTCAAGCAAGTCCATCAGGTGATAATAATAGTGGCGATATCTCATTTAGAAACAAAATAGATAGATTAAGAGAATTAAGTGGCCAAACAACTCGTGTTCTATGGGGAATATACAAATGCCGAGGTAAAGAAAAATATACAAAAGACTACGACGGCAATACTATTGACCCTATTATTATGCGTCCATTTTAACGAGAAGATAAATATGAAACAAAGAATAAAGCTATTATTGTTCATTGGTCTAACATTGTCTTTGTCGAATATCGTTATTGCTCAAACGAAAGATTTTCGCAAAAGTCAAACAACCGATATGTACATACTCCCCAAGGCTGTTGTCTGCAATGACGCTTTACGTATTGCGATGGATTCGTGCATTTCGATATCTCATAAATGCCAGTTCTTTCTGGATGGCGCTGAAACCGAAATCATTGCTCGGCAAATATTTGGTTCGAATGAATTTGTTATTAATTTATGTTTCACTATAACGACACGGGGAGAGAATAATATTTCTTATCTTCTTGACGTATATAGTCAGACAGATAAAATAACTCCTGTCTCTTGCCGATATAAGGACATATTATTTTTATTCTGTATACAGAATGAAAACAATGATTTACTTAGCTTTACAGATTTGTCGGATACACTCACTCATAAAGAGCCTATCCATTCATACAAATATACCCATATAAAGGATGTCAACAAGTTAAATAGTAAATCTTCGGATAATATAATAGGATATGTATTTTTGCACTTGGACCAAAATGGGGAATGGTGGTTGAATACTCTGAATTGTATACAAGTTAGTGATGACCAGGTTTTAATTGAAGATGAAAATGAAAGAATATATTATGTCCCAAGTAATAATTTAGAAAATAATTCCTCTGGATTTCAACTTATTGAATGACCTACCCGTTGCGGCGGATCTGCGATCCGCCGCAACTTAATATAAGGAATTGCATTCCGCAAGGCAATATTCATTGCTCCTCTGCGTTACTATAATGTGTTGAAACACTTTGTATTCTACTGGCAATAACAAGGAAAATGAAACAGATTACAAATCCTGACAATAATATGTGGCGGAGCGCAGATCCGCCACAACGGACGGAGCGCGTGGCAGCCCGCATCGGAGGCGGTGGACTGTATGCGATAGACCGGGAACACAGATTGTCGGACAAGTCTGGAAGTGTTTTCAAACAGAGTTTGAGACAAATTAATGAACGTCATCTCGAAAATAATGAAATCGATTGTATCGCCAATGGACTATCTTCCAACGACAAACTGACAATCGATATGAATGAGGTTCCGGAACGTCTGCAAGCCAAGCTGCGCGTCAACTACAGCGAGTTTCGGCATACGATTGCCGACGCACAAAGCATCCACCACAACGAGCCCGACGTCTACTTCTACCACTCCGACCACCTCGGCAGCGCCAGCTGGATAACCGACAACGGAGGCCTTGCCGTCCAGCACCTGCAGTACCTGCCCTACGGCGAGCGTTATGTTGACCAGCGCACCGCGGGCTATAATGAACGATTCACTTTCACGGGCAAAGAGCGCGACGAGGAAACGGGATACGGATATTTTGGTGCCCGCTATATGGACCACGAGCTGATGACGATGTGGCTCAGTGTCGACCCAATGGCGGACAAATACCCGAATATCTCGCCGTACGCTTACTGCGCCTGGAATCCAGTGAAATTGGTGGATCCGAACGGGGAGGATATATGGGAGATTGATAAAAAAGGGAATATTAAATGGAAAGAGCACTCAAACGATAATATACTATATTCCATAGATGAAAATGGAAAACGTGGAAACAAAGTGGAGATATCAGATCAGGAAATACTAAAACAATTGACAAAAACAAATGGTAAATGTATGATACAACGTAATCTTGAAGGTAAAGAGATTGATAAATTTTATGCATATGTGGCCATGTCAGACAACAAAGAAGATATGGCGAAACTTTTTGTTTTTTTCTCGGAAAACACCTCTAATTGTGAATGGTCTATTTATTCTACTAAAGATGGGCATTATGGAATTGGTTCTTTTCGTGGGAAAAGAGATAGATCACCAAGCCCTGAAACAATTGGTCTAAAAGGTGAAATAAAAACAATGATTCACTCCCATCTGGATCTTCAGCCGAATATGAATGATGAAAAAGAATCAGCTTTTGGCGATCGGTGCGTATCAATGGGAGTGAATTGTAATTATTATTTATACGCGCCCAAAACAAAAAGATTATGGCAAATAAAAAAAGGAAAAACTATTTGTGCCGGAATACAATCTGACGGATATAAATCACTTCTAAAGTATTTGTAATATATATGAAATATTTTTATACATTGTTGTTTGTAATAATCATTGTGGCATGCAAACGAGGCAATCATGAATCCGAACCTAATCATATCAACAATGATTACAAAATAGAATCAAACAATCAAAAAGGAAAATGCATCCTTAATCCAGTTTTACAAAAAACAATACTACATTTTTTAAGTGAAGAAAACTGTTTTTACACTGTCTGTGAGGAAATCGAAGGAGAAGAACATGTAATAGACACTCTTATAAAAACGTTGTCCATTACTTTTTTTAAAGCGGCTGATAGTAATTATTTTATTATTACTCTTTCAGCGTTGCCTTGCGATGCTATCCAATTTTTTTATTCATCAACTATCCTTCCGAAAGTATTATGCAACAATATTGTTGATTGTGATATAAACAACCCTGCCATAAATAAAAAAATGTTTATTTATGATTATGATAATACGGAAAGCCATTTTTTGTATTTGGCTAATAAAAGCAATGATAAAATAGTAAAAAGCGAAACGTTAAGACTGGTAAAGAAATTAGAATATGCCATCGATGATTCATTTAAGTATCAAGCCTTTAGATATTTCGTTTCAAATGATATAATCATTATCAACCCAGTACCATTGCCAAAAGAGCAGTAGACTACTGTCTTGTCAGCACATCGAAGAGTTATTTATTAAGAGGAACAACGTAGTTACCTTGTTTGTGGCACTATTAAATACAAGGTAACCTGTAGCGGAGGTTGTTAAGCGATGAGAAAGACTCCCTGTTACAACGAATTTGCCATCTGCATCAAAATAGGATCTGCCATAGACATTGACAATCAAAAATACACAATCGTCATCAATCCATTCCATCTCACAAGCCACTTGCGAACGCAAACGCACATATTGCCCTATTGGTCCAACGTTTCCAAACCCGCCCAAAATGCAAGTTTTGAGCATTTGGAAATTATTGATAATCAACATCCATTTGGCGGCTGTTTCGCTTCATCTTCCACCGGCAAAGAGCGCGACGAGGAAACCGGATACGGATACTTCGGTGCCCGCTATATGGACCACGAGCTGATGACAATGTGGCTCAGCGTCGACCCGATGGCGGACAAGTACCCAAGTATAAGTCCGTATGCCTATTGTGCCTGGAATCCCGTGAAGCTGGTGGATCCGAACGGAAAAGAATGCCTAGAAAATGAAGATCCTTATTTATTATTTAACGGTGCGACCAATAAACTACAAATTTGGGATGATAATAATACTCCAGACGATAAATTGGACGATATTTTCTTGGGCCAATATGATGCTCACAATAATGTTGACATAAAAAAATCCAAAGGGAAATGGGAGGATGGTGAATATGAGATGGAAACCCAAAAAGCCATCCCACGAGAAGATCCTGTTTTACCTCCACCAATATCAAGTGAAATACCCGGATTAAAAATCTCATAAAATGAAAATGTTATTAAGAATATTTATCATTAGCTTTTTCCTAATGAGTTTTTCTTGCACCTCGAAAAAAGAAAAACGTATAATTGAAAATAGGATAGACATCATCAGTGATTCGATGTTAGATGCGGAATCCTATTTTGATGACGTTGGGAGGGAGGATGACATCAATGAAACACGAAATTACAAAACTGTTCTTGATATTATTATGCAACAAGATATTTCTTTAATTCCTTCAAATAAACTGGAAGAAGTCATTCCTCGAACATCAAAAGAATTTGCTATCTTTTATGATTTATTTTCTAAAGAAACATCGCCGTCTAGAATAGAAAGACCATACCATATCGCTGACTCATTAATTGCGCTTTATGCATTCCGTGATAGTGGAGATTTCTTTATTCGTTATTTAAATATGTATTACATTTCAGATATTGACAATTCTGATGAAGTGTATATGGAAAACTTATTCTATGGAGTGGATTTTGCAATAGATGCAAATTACACGGAATTTATCAGAATATTCAATTCAATGAGCAATGCCCAAAAGGAGTGTTTCTCCAGTTTTGTCAAATAAAAAAAGGCCTTTCGCGCCCCCGTTGTGGCGGATCTGCGCTCCGCAACAGCAAGCACCCTTAATCCGCGAATCTCACACCTTGTACCAGCCACCAGCATAGCCTCAACTACAGGGCAGGCAGGGACCTGCTCCATCATATCAACCATCGTTTAACCATATATAATGGTCGAAATATGGTTGAAGTATGGTTTATCAATAGTCGAAATGACGGCGTTGGGTGCTTGATGGAGCGGTGCAAGCCGCTGCGGTTGTCCTGTCTTATCCAGTCGCGAGGGATGTTCCCATTGGCGTTTTTGGTTGGTAATAGAAAATGAATTTCTGTACTTTTAGATTTTTTCGTATATTTGCAATTTGTTTGGACAGCAGGTACAAGCTGGCCAACAAGCAACAAACCATACATAGAATCAACACTTTATCGCAATGCATAACATAAGAAAAATCACCAACGACCTGATTTATGTGGGTGCGAGCGACCGCCGCCTCGCCCTGTTCGAGAACGTCTATCCCATCCCGCGTGGAGTTTCGTACAACAGCTATGTGCTGCTTGACGAGCAGACGGTGCTGCTCGACTGCGCCGACCTCGCCGTGATGCCGCAGTTTATGGACAACATAGCCGCAGCCCTTGCCGGCCGCAAGCTCAACTACATAGTCGTCAACCACTTGGAGCCCGACCACGCTGCCACCATAGAGGAGGCTGTTCTGCGCTACCCTGAGGCTAAAATCGTCACCAACACCAAGGCTGCCAATATGATACGCCAGTTCTTCAGCTTCGACCTCGACAGCCGCTTGATGGTTGTTGGCGAGACCGACACTCTGACCACCGGCCGCCACGAACTGAAGTTTGTCAATGCCCCTATGGTGCACTGGCCCGAGGTGATGGTGACCTACGACGCAACCGACCATATACTCTTCTCGGCCGACGCCTTCGGTACATTCGGTGCGCTGAACGGCAATATCTTTGCCGACGAGGTCAACTTTGACCGCGACTGGCTCGACGACGCACGGCGCTACTATATCAACATCGTGGGCAAATACGGTGTTCAGGTGCAGGGCCTGCTGAAGAAGGCCGCTGCGCTGCAAATCGATATGCTTTGCCCGCTGCACGGCCCGATATGGCGCAAGGACATCGGATATTTCATAAACAAATACGACATCTGGAGCAAGTATGAGCCTGAGCAGAAGGGCGTTGTGATTGTTTACGGCTCGATCTACGGCCACACCGCAGCGGCCGCAGAACGGCTGGCTACGCTGCTGGCAGAGAAGGGCGTGAGGGAGATTGCCGTCTACGACGCATCGCAGACCGATGTCAGCATCCTTGTTAGCGAGGCCTTCCGCTTCAGCCACATCGTCATCGCCGCTGCCACCTACAACGGCGGTATCTTCACTCCTGTCGAGAACCTGCTGCACGACCTCAAGGCCCACAGCTTCCAGAACCGCCACGTGGCCCTGATCGAGAACGGCACCTGGGCGGCACAGAGCGGCAAGCAGATGCGTGCTATGCTCGACGAGATGAAGGGCTTGACCGTCGTTGGCGACACGCTGACGCTGAAGAGCGCAATGCAGCCGTCGCAAGAGGAGCAACTCGCCACCCTGACCTATGCTATAGTTGGAAGTATGGAGGAGTGAAAGGGGAGTGAGAAAGGAGTGAAAGGGGAGTGAAAGGGACAAATGAATAATGATTAATATAAAAAAGGATCCTATGGAGTATGGATTCCAAAGAGTAATTGCCTGGCAAAAAGCTCACGAGTTTGTTCTGTTAGTATACAGTATATCAAGACATTTCCCTGAAGATGAACGGTTTGGACTAACATCTCAACTGAGACGTGCAGCTGTGTCCATTGAAGCCAACATTGCAGAAGGGTACAAAAAGACAAGCAGAGCAGACAAATTGCGATTCTTTAACATTGCTCAAGGAAGCCTGGAAGAATGTAGAGACTATCATATCCTTGCTAAAGACCTTGACTATATTAATGAAGAAGAGTTCGAGCAACTGAAGAATTCTATACTAATGACAAGCAGATTCTTGAACGCTTACTGCAACGGAGTAATCAAAAACAATGCAATGAAAAACGACGAGCTATAACACATTTGTCTCTATCACTCCCCTTTCACTCCACCATCACTCCCTTTTCACTCCACTAAAATTAAAATTAACATCCACTAAAACATAAAAATATGCTCGACAACAAAGCCATTTTCAATATCAGCTACGGCCTGTTTGTGCTCGTGGCACAACAGGGCGGCAAAGACAACGCCTGCATCATCAACGTGGCTCAGCAGGTCACCAGCGACCCGCTGCAGCTGATGATTTGCGTCAACAAAGCCAACCTGACGCACGATATGGTGCTGCGCACGCTGAAGTTCAACCTCTGTCCGCTCAGCGAGGAGGCCACGATGAAGCCCTTCCAGCACTTCGGTTTCCAGAGTGGCAAGACGGTCGACAAGTTTGCCGAATGCGAAACAGAGCTCCGCACCGACAACGGGCTGCGTTATCTGCCCAAGTATATCAACTCGGTGATTAGCTGTGTCGTCACCAAGAGCATCGACCTCGGCACCCATACGATGTTCATCGCCCGCGTGATGGAGGCCCGTGTGCTCAGCGACAGCCCCAGCATCACCTACGCTTACTACCAGCAGCACATCAAGCCCACTGCAGCGCCGGCATCCCTGCCGGCATCGGATACAGGCAAGAAGCGCTGGGTCTGCGACGTCTGCGGCTATGTCTATGAGGGCGACGAGCTCCCCGCCGACTTCATCTGCCCTTGGTGCAAGCACCCCGCCAGTGACTTCAAGCTAGTGGAATAGCCAATATTGTCTCTTACAAAAGTCAATTCTTGTTGGTTTTTGATATAAAATAGATACAATTTTTACACAAAATTGACTTTTATTTATGACATTTTTGTATATTTACAGCGAAATACCGAATGGCTATGTGGTGAAATACGACATTGAATATGCCTATAAGAACACCCTTCCCCTTTGGGCTTTCGGTCTAACTATAAATAATTTTACCATATAAGAAAAAAGTTGTATCTTTGCAAATTGAATATTACAGCAATGGAGCAGGAACAGGTCATACAACGCATTAAAGAACTTGGCGAGAAAATTCTCCCCAAGGGAGCCTCGCTTTGGCTCTATGGGTCACGTGCTCGCGGTGACGCCCGTCCTGACAGCGACTACGATCTGCTGATACTGCTTGACAAAGACACTCTGACACTCGACGATTATTTGACGCAAAAACCTCTTCGTGAGATGGGTTGGGATATAGGAGTGGAGATCAACCCACAGGTTTACGCAAAAAAAGAGTGGCAGGACTACTATTATACTCCTTTTTACGATAATGTTTCACGAGAAAAAAGTGTTTTGGTATGAGTCTGAGTGAAGAAAACCGACGGATTATTGTATCGAGAGAAATCGAGAAGGCAAATGCAAATTTCTTGCAAGCTGAAATAATGCGTGAGCATAAACAATGGGATGCGGCAGCAAATCGATTGTATTATGCTGTTTTCCACGCCGTCAATGCATTGTTAATCCACGACAAACACGAGGTAAGAACACATCACGGTGCTGGAATGTTATTCCGACAAACCTATATCAAAACAGGAATCCTGGAAGAGCAGTTCTCTGATACATTCACGCTGTTACAGGCAATGCGTGAAAAAAGTGATTACAATTGTTCTTTCGATGCTACACAAGAACTGATTGAACCATTGTTTGCTCCCACAAAGAAAATGATAGATGCCGTTTCTGAACGGGTGATTGCGTAATAATCCTTCCTATTATTTTAGCCTCACCCGTGATGCTGACAGGATACAAAAAATGAAGAAAAAACAGTTTTTTTTCATTTTTTTTGCACCTTGAGTAAGATTTGGGTCAAAAATTACGTCTTATATTATAGATGGAGCAATATGGCAGACAGCGGTACGAGGACTACAAGTCCTTTATGCGGCGACACCAGGCGACGGTGTGGCGCGTCTGCTACGACTTTGCCCGTGGCGACATACCACGTTGCGAGGATATGGTGCAGGAGGTGTGGATTATGCTCTGGCTCAAGTTCGACACGATGACGGGTCGGTCGGAGTGGCAGCAGAGAGTATGGGTGCGGAGGGTGACACGCAGCGTCCTGGTCGACCTCTATCGAAAGAAACATCCTGAATTGGAACCAGTCACCGAAGAGATGTCAGAGTCTG
>JAEEGJ010029570.1_pt1 | contig 10797 bp, 10 predicted proteins | sample 8958761 | NCBI WGS metagenome assembly JAEEGJ01 (sample SAMN16246546, study PRJNA631951) | gut metagenome | biome: gut microbiome; feature: rumen; material: RS-attached | host: Bos | place: Iran: Karaj | collected 2018-10
TTTTGTTGGCGAGCCCGGTTTCCATGTTCAGGGTCGCTGTTGCCGACTTCACAAACGCATTGAGTTTCGTGATTTCGCTCAATTTATTGATTAATGTGAGGGTTTCGCAATAGATGATGTGCTTCTCCTGGGGCGTATATTGGATGGCAAGCATGGTGAGGTCGTCGCTTTGCTCGGCATCGTCGACAAAACCATTCACCCGATTGGTCATTGTCCGAATGAGGTTTTCCGATGTATTGGATTCTTTCCCAATGCAATCCCGCAATCCCTTTTCAACACGCTTCAACCCGAATTGTTCGTGGCTTTCGTTCTTTGCTTCGGTCAGGCCGTCGGTGTAAAGGAACAGGCTTTCTCCCGATTGCAACACGGTTTCCTGGATGGTGTAAACCATGTTGTCCATCACGCCCAAAGGCAAATGGGGCTTGGCAGGCAATGGCTTGGTTTCTTCGCCGATAACGAAGGGCTTGTCGTGGCCGGCATTGCAATAGCGCAAGCGTCCCGTAGGCAAATCGAGCACGCCAATGAACATGGTGACGAACATGTTCTGCTCGTTGCGCTGGCAAGCGGTCTCGTTCAACGCTTGCATGATGCGTGCTGGATTGCTCTCATGCGCTGATATTGAACGGAATAGCGTGTGCATCACGGCCATCACCAAGGCGGCGGGAATACCTTTTCCGCTCACGTCGCCGATGCAGAAAAAGAGTTTCTCGTCGCGGATGAAATGGTCGTAAAGGTCGCCACCCACCATTTTGGCAGGGTCGAGCGAACCGACAATGTTGCAGTCGTCGCGCAATGCGGTTTCTTCACTTTTGGGCAACATGTCCATCTGGATTTTCCGTGCGATATTCAGCTCACTGTCAATGTGTTCGCGCTCCAACGTGGCCTGTTGCAGCTTGGAAATGTTCTTGGCTGAACGCTGGATGATGAAGGCGAGAATCAGCAGACCAGCCAAGGTCAACAGCAGGTTTCTCCATTGCATTTTTATCAAAGGCTCAAACACCTCGTCGTCGTAATTGACGACTGCGATACTCCAAGGGCTGATGGACTTTGGGGAATAATAATACACCGATCCTTTGGCCCGGTCTTCCCAGTCGACAAAGGAAATCACTGTGATACGCCCTGAGGCGGTTGTCGTGTGTTCGACGGTGGTGTCATTAATAAAGCCCATGACTTGCTCCACATCCTTATGCTTTATCTCGCCAATAGGACTAAAAATCAACCTGCCCTTACCTGAAAACAAAAGGTTGTATGAGGAAGGGAACATGTGTCTGGAATTCAGCAATTTACTAAGCCATTCTGTGCTTAAGTCGACACCGACAATGGCTGCCATGTCCCCGTATGCATCGTAAATTGGAAAAGTATAAGTGATGAGCGTCACATCCGGGTAGTCTTCGTCCTGATAGGGTTCGCTCCAAAAGGAACTGTCGTTTTCAGCCGCAATGATGAAATCCGGATTTATGCTATAATCATGTTCCTCCGAAGCAAGTTGAAAGGTTTCAATCACCTCGCCGCGACGCAGGGTGTAAGGCTCGAAAAGACGGCCTTTTTCAGGATAGTAGTCGGGGACCATGGCAATGCAACAACCCGCAAAATGGGGGTTTTGCTCCACAATGCGGCGCGTGACATCAAACAGGGAATCAGGATAGGGGAGGAACTGCTCGAATTCCCAACTGCGGTTTCGTAATGCCAAACTCACATCCTCAAGCGAATGTCTGACATATATAGCCTTGATAATCAATTCCATTTCGGCATTGCGCTCCAAGTTATTGCGGATTTGCATGCGTGCAGAATACTGCTGGATGCCCGAAATCAGCAACATGAGCACCGCCGCTGTGATGAGGATGGCCACGCTGGACCTGTTGCGGATACTTTTAGAGGTGTTGTTTTTTAACTTGCTCATAATTAATTATTTACCGATGCAAAAACGGGAAAAGATAGAACCGAGCACCTCGTCTGTAGTGATTTCGCCTGTAATCGTTCCAAGATAATGGATGGCTTCGCGTAAGTCTTGGGAAACCAAGTCGGTAGGGATGTTTATTTCAAGTCCTTCTTTAACTCTGAGAAGGGCTTCGTTGGCATGGGTCAAGGCTTCGTAATGCCGCACGTTGGTCACCAAAGTGGCGTCGGGATGGGCGAGGGGCTGGCTGTGTTTCAGGGTGTTGTACAAGTCGTTCAAGCCAAACTTGTGCTTCGCCGAGAGGCAAATCACCATGATTTCGTCGTTGTCCAAGTCGGCGCGGAGTTGACCCAACAGGGCTTCGCCTTGGTCGTCGAGCGTGTCCACTTTATTGATACACAGGATGAGTTGCTGATGCTCAAGGTCGATTTTTTCGAGGATTTCGTGTGCTGCAAGCAGCAGATTTTCAATGTCTTTCGTCGCGTCAAGCATTCCGATGACCACCGTAGCCTCAGCGATTTTCCGATAGGAACGCTCAATCCCGATTTTCTCGATGGTTTCCTCGGTCTCGCGCAGGCCTGCCGTGTCGATGAAACGGAACAGTATTCCGTTGATATTCAGCGTTTCTTCAATCGTGTCGCGGGTGGTGCCGGCAATGTCGCTCACAATGGCGCGGTCTTCGCCCAAAAGGGCGTTCAAGAGCGTACTTTTTCCTGTATTGGTCTGCCCAACGATGGCCACAGGAACGCCATTCTTGATGGCATTGCCCAATCGGAACGAATCCTTGAGCCTGTTTACTTTATCCAACGCCTCTTGAAGCAATGCTTTAAGTTGGCTACGGTCGGCAAACTCGACATCTTCTTCAGAGAAATCCAATTCCAACTCCATCAACGAGGTCATTTCCAACAACTTGGAACGCAGCACTTGAAGTTCTTTCGAGAATCCGCCACGCAATTGATTGATAGCCACACGATGAGTGGCTTCGCTCTCCGAACTAATCAAGTCGGCGATGGCTTCGGCTTGGGCCAAGTCGAATTTCCCATTGACGAAGGCGCGGCGCGTGAACTCGCCAGCCTCGGCCATGCGGCAACCATTAGCAATCAGCACCTGCAACAATTTCTGCTGGACAAACACCGAGCCATGCACACTGATTTCAGCCGAATCTTCGCCCGTAAACGAGTGTGTTGCCTTGAAAAAAGTCACCAAAACCTCATCCAACAGTTCACCTTTATTAATAAGGTGTCCATGATAGGCCTTGTGGGAAACGATTTCGCTGATTTCCAAAAACTTGCCACGATGCTGGAACAGAGCAGCAACCATCGGGAAAGCCTTGGCACCCGAAACTCTGACCGTTGCAATCGCGCCCATGCCATGCGGCGTGGCGATAGCGCAGATGGTGTCGCTATTGAGGATGTTGGTTTGCATTTAACATAATGTCAGAAGGGCAGGTCGTCCACGCTGTCGTCGCTCGCCGGTGGATAATAGTCCTGAGTGGGCATGGCGGCAGGCGGAGTTTGGTGCATCATGGGTTGTTGCGCGGGTTGAGCGGGAGCCGCGACAGGTGTGGCAGGCGTAGCAGCAACGCCAACGGGGTCGAAACGCCACACGCGCACGTCGGTGTACCATTTGCCGTTGAATTCACGCGACGAAATCTCAATCTGAGCCTTGATGGTTTGTCCGGGCGCGAATTTCTGTGCCTCGTCAATTTGGTTTGTCCAGCAAATCAAGCAAACCGTGCGTGGGTATTGTTCTTCGGTTTCGATGATGAGTTCTTGTTTGCGCCACGGTCCGCGTGCGCTGGTGCCTTCTGTAAGGGTTCCGAGTCTGACGACTTTTCCTGTAATTTCCATATAATTTCTGATTTAATATTTGATATTCAAAGATTTAAAGATTCTTTACGCATCCGTTTCGATGCGTATGAAATGAACTGCAAAGGTAATCATCATTTCGGTTTCGTCAAACAAAAAAGTTGAAAAAATGGCTCGTTTTTGCCGCATTTTTGGTTTTTACTGTTTGAAAATAATACATATTATGTTAAATTGAAAAGATTTGACTCGATATAAACCAATTCTTGACCCCCGCCTTTTATCGATTCCCACAAGGATGACATAAAGGGCGGCTTTTATTTGTTTCAGAAAATATGCATCGCAATCACCGCGCAAGCTTCAGCATCCGCCAAGGCATTATGGTGGTTCTTCTTCATGTCGTAGCCGAAATGCAAGGCCACGGTCTGCACCTTGTGGTTCTCCACATCGGGCACCAACTGCTGCGAGCCCAAATGCGTGCAATAAAACGGATAATTCGGGTATTTGATGTGATAGTATTCGTGCAACGCCCGCAACACACGTTGGTCGAACGAAATGCCGTGAGCCACCATCGGCAAACCCGCCACTTTGTGAGCGACCCGATACCAAACCGCAGGAAATGATTCCGCGTTCTCCGTGTCCTTCTTTTTGATACCGTGCACCTTGGTCGTCCAAAAATCATACTTGTTCGGCACGGGCTTGATGAGGCTGTAGAATCGGTCGACGATCTCATCATTCCTCACGATGACCAAGCCAACGCTGCACGCGCTCGTCAGCTCGGCATTGGCGGCCTCGAAGTCGATGGCGGCAAAGTCGTGAAGATGGTATTTGGGGATGTACGACGGCCGCTCAGCATCGGGCCAGTCGCCTATGATTTGCCCCTGATTCTTGTCTCGGTTCCAAAACATGGCGCAAAATTACGGAATTTGTGTTGCACTACTGAAAAAATAATGCTATCTTTGCCCCGAAAAGTGGGTTTATCCCCTACCCTTTTACAAGGATAAATTTTTGTAACTAACTTAAAATCTGATTATTATGGAATTAAAAGGCTCAAAAACTGAAGCCAACTTGATGACTGCATTTGCCGGCGAATCACAAGCCCGCAACAAGTACACTTACTACGCTTCAAAAGCCCGCAAAGAGGGCTACAACCAAATCGCCGACCTCTTTGAGGAAACGGCCAACAACGAGAAGGAACACGCCAAGATTTGGTTCAAACTCCTTCATAATGACGACATTCCGGACACCATGACCAACCTCAAGGAGGCCGCCGACGGCGAAAACTACGAGTGGACCGACATGTACGCCGGCATGGCCCAAACCGCCCGCGAGGAAGGTTTCACCAAGATTGCCAAATTGTTTGAGATGGTCGCTGCCATCGAGAAGGAACACGAGGAGCGTTACCGCAAACTCCTGAAAAACATTGAGGACGGCATCGTCTTCTCACGCGAGGGCGACACCGTTTGGCAATGCGCCAACTGCGGCCACATCGTCATCGGCAAGAAGGCCCCGCAAATCTGCCCCGTGTGCAACCACCCACAAGCTTTCTTCCAAATCAAAGCTGAGAATTATTAACTCATTATTAATCAATAAATACGCACAACATGAAAAAGTACGTTTGCGACGTCTGCGGTTATGTTTATGACCCAGAAAAAGGCGATCCCGACAGTGGCATTGCCCCCGGCACCCCGTTTGAGGCCATTCCCGACAGTTGGTCCTGCCCGCTTTGCGGCATCGGCAAGGACAGTTTCTCTGTCATGGAATAAATGAGAGACTTAGGACATGGGACTATAAGACTGGGGGGCATCCCCCGTCCTAAGTCCCACGTCCTTCGTCAATTAAGGTAACAAATCATGGATACCAAGGCATTATTCAACATAGGTTACGGACTTTACGTCCTGACCACCAATTACGACAACATCGACAACGGCTGCATTGTGAACACTGTGGTTCAGGTCACGAGCAACCCGCTGCAAATCGCGGTGACCGTCAACAAGGGCAACTACACGCACGACCTCATCAAGGACTCTTGCGTATTCAATGTTTCGATGCTGACCACCGAAACGCCGATGAAGGTGTTTGAGCATTTCGGGTTCCAAAGCGGGCGCGAAGTGAACAAGTTCGCCGACTGCGAGACCGAGCACCGCGCCGTGAACCATGTGCTCTACATCCCGAAATACACCAACGCTTATTTGGCCTGCCGCGTCACCAAGAGCATCGACTTTGGCACACACACCATGTTCATCGCCGATGTGCTTGACGCTCAAGTGCTTTCCGACAAACCCTCCGTGACTTACGACTACTACCAAAAGAACATCAAGCCTAAACCGCAGCCTTCAGAGAAGCCCAAGGACGGCAAACGCCGCTGGGTGTGCAAGGTGTGCGGCTACATCTACGAGGGCGATTTCCTCCCCGACGACATCGAATGTCCAATCTGCAAACACGGAAAAGAGGATTTTGAAGAAATTCTATAATTATGCAACAGATACAATTAACCGAAAACATATTTTACGTCGGCGTGAACGACCGCCGCACCGACCGTTTTGAAAACCATATCGAACTGCCCAACGGCGTTTCCTACAATTCCTACCTTATTGTGGACGAGAAAGTTGCCTTGATTGACCCCGTTGAGGCGGGCTTCATCGAGGAATATCTTTTCAAAATCAAATCGGTGCTGCAAGGCCGCAAGGTCGACTACCTTATTATTAATCACGACGAACCCGACCACAGCAGCAGCATCGCCGCCGTGCTGCGGGAATGGCCCGAGGTGCAAGTGGTGGGCAACGCCAAGACCTTCGCACCTTTGGAGGCTTTCTATGGCCCCATCGAAAACAAGAAAATCGTGGCCGAAGGTGAAACTTTATGCCTCGGCTGCCACACCTTGCAGTTCTTCATGGTGCCGATGGTGCACTGGCCCGAGTCGATGGTGACCTACGAGCAAAGGAGCGGCATCGTCTTCAGCAACGACGCCTTCGGCGGCTTCGGTGCACTCAACGGCGGCATCTTCGACGACCAAGTCAATTTGGCCTTCTATGAGGACGACATGCGCCGCTATTATGCCAACATCGTCGGCAAGGTGGCCATGCAAGCCCTGAAAGCCATTGAGAAATTGGGTGCCTTGGAAATCAAGATGATAGCCCCATCGCACGGCCTCGTTTGGCGCAGCAATTTGGCTTGGGTCATCGGCAAATACACGCAATGGAGCAAGCAAGAGTCGGAAGAAGGCGTGGTCGTCGTCTATGGCTCGATGCACGGCAACACCGGCGTGATGGCCGACATCGTGGCGCGTGGCGCAGCCGAGGCTGGCATCAAGGAAGTGAAAGTCTATGATGTGGCCAAGACCGAGGTCTCCTTCATTATGAGCGACATCTGGAAATACAAAGGCATCATCATCGGTGCCTGTGCCCACTATGCCAACATGTTCCCCGACATGACCCTTTTGACCCACGAAATCAACGAGTTCAAGCCGAAAGACAAGTGCTATGGCTTGTTCGGAGGCATGAGTTGGAGCGGCGGCGGCGTGAAAACCCTCGCCAAATACGCCGAGGAAGGCAAATGGAACCTCGTGGCCGAAAATGTCGAGGTGAAAGGCGCACCCATCCGCGAGGAGGATTGGGACAGGCTCTACAACCTTGGAAAGGCTGTGGCTGAGGCGGTGAAAGGGTGAGTCCCCTGCCCTATCAAAAACCAAAGCCCTCCGTTTCGATTGAAGCGGAGGGCTTGTTGTTAGAACAAGTCTTCAATATTCATATTAAAAAAGTCGGCAAAAGGAATGCCGTCCGTCCCGATGACGAGGTCTCGTTTGGGGTTGAATCGCTCTCGGAATTTAGGCAAGCCGCTATTCATCCCGCGCCGACCGCTTTTCACTTCCAATGCAACCACATCTCCTTGACGCACAATGATATAATCGACTTCATCGGAACGCTCGTGCCAATAATACACTTTGTAGCCTCCTTCATCGGCACCACCAAGCAAATAGGCACCCACGGCAGATTCCACCCAACGGCCCCAAACATTGGTATTGGTTCGGTCTTTCTCGTAAGTGGTTCCACGATAAGCAGTTAAGAGGGCATTGTTATAGACCTGATATTTGGGTACTGACTGGTAACGACGGGCTTCATCGTTGGCAAACTTTTGCAAGCCAGTCAGTAGGTTACACTCGTTGAGAATCCCCAAATAGGAGGACAACGTGGTAACATTGCCAGCATCTTGCAATTGGCCCAAAGTCTTGGTAAGCGACAGCAATTCAGCCGAATACGAGCATCCCAACTCAAACAATTGCTTCATCAAATCGGGCTTGTAGATGTTGGAAGTCATAATGACATCTTTTTCGATGGCTGGAGCCACAAGCGACTCTTTGACATATTTCCGCCAGCGCCGAATATCCTTGACAAAAGCCGCCGTGCCAGGATAGCCGCCGTAATAAATCCACTCGTCGAGCGTCCAGCCGAAAGCGTCATTCATTTCTTTGGCAGTCCAATGACCCAAACGTATCAACTCGAAGCGGCCTGCAAGCGACTCGGTCAGTCCCTTGCGCAACATCAACCTTGAAGAGCCAAGGAGAAACACCTTCAGTTGTCGGCGACTCCGTGTATCGGCATCCCATTCACGCTTGACAATCTCGCTCCAATTCCTGATTTTCTGGATTTCGTCAATGACGAGTACCGCCTCGGTCTGTTGCCGTGTGTCCATTTGGCTTCTGGTGCTTTCCCAAATCCGCCGAACCCAATCCGTGTCTTCCTCGTCGATGCCGTCGGCATTATAAAGATAGTTCGGCAATTGGCAATCAGCCAACACCTGATCCATCAATGTGGACTTTCCAACCTGACGTGGCCCTGCCAGCACTTGGATGAACCGCCGAGGCTCGTTCATTCGGTCGAGGACTTCCGAAAACATCGGTCTTCTAAACTCCATAATGTTCAATTTTTGCTTACGAAATGTTCAAATCTCTATTACAAAATGTTCAAATCTCCATTACAAAATGTTCAAATCTCTATTACAAAATGTTCAAATCTCCATTACAAAATGTTCAAATCTCGGCTGCAAAAATAATGCTTTTTATATTATAAAAGCCTCAAATATCACTTTTTATGCGAAAAAATCATGTCGTTTGAGTTGACTTTCGTTTTGTGAAGGCACAGAGTAGGAAGAAAATCATTTGCTTGGGTAGAACTGGGAACAAGTTTCACGGGAATCTGTAATTAATGAAAAATTCATGGTCAATTTGTGGAAATTCATGTCGGCAAAGGAAGCAAACAAACCTTTTAAAACCAGTTTTTGCCCTTACTTTTGGTAAAGATCTCTCATTTTTTGCCCATACTTTTGGTTTTGACCTGTATTTTGGATGATTTTAACAATTTTTTGCCCCTACTTTTGGATGGTTTTTGTATTTTTGCCCCATCAAAAACAAAAAAATGACTTATTACAGAAGACACATAGACGAGCAACTTCTCAAATGGAAGGATGATCCACGGCACAAACCGCTACTGATACGCGGTGCGCGACAAGTGGGTAAGTCAACGGCTGTAAGGGAACTCGCCAAACAGTTCCGTTATTTTGTAGAAATCAATTTGGAAAAACAGCCTGACTTGCTTCAACTATTTCCGGAGAACATCGACGTGAAGAAAACCTGCGAGAAGCTGAGCGGTTCCTTGGGAATACCCATCGTGCCAAACGAAACGCTCCTGTTTATCGATGAGATTCAAATATCGAAAGAAGCCATCATGTCATTGCGTTACTTCAAGGAGGATTATCCTGAACTTCATGTTGTTGCGGCTGGCTCGTTGTTGGAGTTTGCACTTGAGGAACTGCCCTCATTTGGCGTTGGGAGAATACGATCACTCTATATGTACCCCTTCTCGTTTGACGAATTCCTTATGGCTCAAGGTCTTGAGTTGATGGTAAACTATAAAAAGAAAGCCACCAGCACAGCCCCCATGACGGAAAAGGCACACAAAGATTTAGTGGACCAACTGCGTTCATTCTACCTCGTGGGAGGTATGCCTGCTGCTGTCACAGAATGGATGGAAACGCATAGTTATATTGAAGTTTCACATGTACATACCGACATCATTCAGACCTACGAAGATGACTTCAACAAATACAAGAAACGTGTGTCACCTGTTTTGCTCAGGCAAGTGCTTCGTTCTGTGGCACTTCAAATTGGAAACAAGTTTGTGTATGCCGTTGCTGCAAGGGATGTACATTCTTCTGTTGTTCGAGATGCCTTGCATTTGCTGACCTTGGCTGGATTGATAACCCCAGTGAAACACACCAATGGCAACGGCTTGCCTCTTGGAGCCGAGGAGAACGACAGTTATGTGAAATACCTGTTCTTTGATTTAGGTGTAATGCAGACCATGCTTGACATTCCCGCTGCCGACATCTTAATGGCATCAGACTTGGATTTTGTCAACAAAGGTGGCACATCGGAGATGTTTGCCGGATTGGAGATGCAAAAGTATCGCGATTGTTTCCAGAAAGCCGAGATGCACTACTGGCACAATACGAACAAAGGTAGCAACGCAGAGGTTGACTATCTTAAAGCCCAAAACGGGAAGGTGTTGCCCATAGAAGTAAAAGCCAACACCCAAGGCGGTATGCAGAGCCTTTGGATTTTCATGCGGAAACGCCATCTTCAAAATGCCGTCAGAACCTCATTGGAAAACTTCGGGCAATTCGATTACTTTGACCCGGAGGAAAACTTTGAACAGCGGCATGTGGACATCATTCCACTTTATGCACTGAGCAATCTTGAATAAACAACAAAACCTCCACCTCAAATCGAGATGGAGGTTTTTGCTACGAATAGTATACTATATCATTTCCCGCTTTTTCGTCTGTTACATTCCTTGCATAGCATTTGGCAATTCTCGGCCACGGTGCGACCGCCCTCCACCCACGGCGTGATGTGGTCGGCTTCCATTTGCTCAATCTCGAAATGTTTGCCACAGATGGCGCAAATGCCTTTTTGTTTTTCATAGACCTCGCGCCGCGTGTTGTCGTCGAAGGCGCGGATGCCGAGATGGCGGATGTCGTGGTCGAAAACATAGTGGAAAATGCCCGCCTTCTTCTGCACGTCGCTGTCGGCCATCA
>JAEEGJ010029575.1_pt1 | contig 10795 bp, 9 predicted proteins | sample 8958761 | NCBI WGS metagenome assembly JAEEGJ01 (sample SAMN16246546, study PRJNA631951) | gut metagenome | biome: gut microbiome; feature: rumen; material: RS-attached | host: Bos | place: Iran: Karaj | collected 2018-10
TGGTTTACCCCATTGATTGTAAACCTCGCCACCACGCACACCATCATCGTTACTGATAGCTATTATGCTATCGTCGTCACCTCCACAGCCCATTAATGTTGAGCCAACAAACGCTGCAACAACTATGATTATCAGCGTCATTGTAATCATTTCTATAGTTCGTTTCATACCGTTTGGTTGTTATATGATTGAATACTTTTTTATTCTTAGAATGCAACAAGAGGCAGAATATTGCATCGCGAGGTTTACATTTAACAAACTTTCATTATTCACCCGGCCTAGTTGTAAAAGTATGTTAAAGTTTAAGGTCTCAATACAACGTTTTGCCTGTTTTTGCATTTAATACTTAGAACTTAGTTCTAAAATGCATCAACCTAAAGATTATTGTGTATCTATAAAGACGTGAAAAAAGAATTATTACTATTGGCCTGTATGACGCTTGTTGTACAGCACACTGAGGCTCAGGATTACTTCTCTGCAGCTTCTGACTATGCTCGCCTGTATGTAGGGCCTGTCGAACCACAGTACCAGTTATCGAAGTGGCACGATATTCCTTATTATAAAGGTAATACAAATATGTATAAAGGGCGAATAAGCTATTATGGGGTAGTTTACAACGATGTTGAGCTGCGTTTCGACCAGATGAAACAGCATGTAGCCGTTCTGTCGCCCAAAGCAGGAATCTGCTGTCTGCCTGATCAAAAGCACATCGACTGGTTTGAGATGGACGGCTACCGATTTGTGCACGACCCAGAGGACAGCACTCGCTATGCAGCCCAACTCTGTGACGGTAGTCACAATGGCGTACAGCTTTATCATAGTATGTGGAAAGTCTATAATGGCGAGAAAACATTTGGAGAAAGAAAATTCCGCAAAACTCTGAGCGACAACGACCATTATACACTCATTACACCTAATGGGGAAACATATCACGTAAAACGTGCCAAGGATGTGGCAGCGCTGTTTCCTGAACAGAAAAAGCAAATAAAGCAGTTTGCCAAACAGCAACATCTTACCTTTACTAAACATAAACGTGAGCAAAGCCTTGCAAAAGTGGTGGCAAGCGTAATCGGTGAGAGAAAGGAAATAACTGCAACGCACTTGCAACCAGAAGCGGCACCAGAAAGAGATAAGAACAAAGAACTATCTGCTACTATCGCAAACATTCCTGTTGATTCGCTCATCGCCGGTATCCCTGTACTTGATAGCGATACCATATCGATAACCGTCGGTTCGGCCAATACGCGAACCTATATTGTTCCTGGCGCTAAGAAAGCAAGGGCAAGCCTTGCCGACGATCAGGAACTGGCTGAGATTGTAGTGGTGGCAGGACGACAGTCGGTAGTACAAAGTACCACGATGGGAGCCGAGAAGTTTAAGCCTCAGCTACTGAAGAATATCCCATCGGCCTTTGGTGAATCAGACATTATGAAGGTAGTACTTACGCTACCAGGTGTAACAACCGTTGGAGAGGCTTCGAGCGGATACAACGTACGTGGTGGCGCTACCGATCAGAACCTGATACTGTTTAATGGCGGCACGGTGTATAATCCAACGCATCTGTTCGGCTTGTTCACATCGTTCAATTCGGATGCTGTCGAGGATGTGGAGCTGTTTAAATCAAGCATCCCCGCAGAATATGGCGGCAGAATAAGTAGCGTACTGAAAGTGAACTCGAAAGAGGCAAACATGCGTAAGTTTACTGGTTCGGCCAGTATCGGCGCACTTACCAGCAAAGCCAATCTTGAGATACCTATCGTAAAAGATCATGTGTCGCTCTTGCTGAATGCCCGTACCACCTATAGCGACTGGATACTGAAACATCTATCAGAAGATAGCGGCTACAAAAACGGTAAGGCCAACTTCTACGACTTTGGCGGTGTGCTTACCTGGAAACTTAACAACCTGCATCGCCTCAAGATATTCGGCTATCTGAGTAAAGATAAGTTCTCGTTCAGTTCCGACGACAGCTACGGCTATCAGAACCGCAACTTCTCAGCCGAGTGGCGATCGATCCTTAACGAAAAGATTACAGCCACACTGACAGCCGGATTGGATCATTACGACTATTATAACGACGAAAAAGCAAAGCCCACAATGGCTGCCCGACTGAGTTTCGGCATCGATCAGCTGTGGGCCAAGCTACATATCCGTCACCGTCTGACTGAGAACCAAAGCCTCTCATACGGTCTGTCTGTTCAGCATTACGATGTACAGGGCGGCAAGTACGAACCTTTAAGCGAGGAATCGTATATCAATCCAGACCAGCTACAGAAAGAGAAAGCCTTGGAGAGTGGAGCCTATATCGACTACGAACATTCGCTGACAGAAAAGTTGTCGGTTTCGGCAGGTTTGCGCTATTCAATGTTCAATGCCCTTGGCCCTCGCGACGTGAATATATATTCCGACCAGGAACTGCCATCGCAGGAAACCTTGTTAGAGACACGTCACAAAACAGGCATCATCAAAACCTATCAGGCACCCGAGTTCCGTTTCTCGGCACGTTATGCCATACAGAATAATTTCTCGATTAAGGCTGGTTTCAACACCATGCACCAGTATATCCACAAGGTTTCTAACACCTCTATCATGTCGCCTACCGATATGTGGAAGCTGTCGGATCTGAACATCAAGCCCCAGAACGGCTGGCAGATTGCCGCAGGTATCTATTACGAGACACCCAACAAGAACTACGAGTTCTCGGCTGAGACGTACTACAAGCACATCAGCGATTATCTGAACTATCGCAGTTCGGCTGTATTGCTGATGAATCCCCATCTCGAAACCGATGTGATTCCTACCAAAGGAAAGGCCTACGGCGTGGAACTGCAAGCCAAAAAGCCTTATGGAAAGTTGAATGGTTGGGTAAGCTATACCTACTCGCGCTCACTGTTGCGCCAGGACGACAAACGCGTGGCAACGCCCCTGAACGACGGCGACTGGTATCCATCGGAATACGACAGACCACATGAGGTAAAAGCTGTGCTGAACTATAAGATTACAGAGCGATACAGTTTCTCGAGCAACTTTAACTATGCCACTGGTCGCCCAACAACAGTACCTGCAGGCCAGTTCTACAACAACAAGTTAGGTTACTACCTGCCCTACTATACCGAGCGTAACAACTATCGCATTCCCGACTATACTCGTCTGGATCTTGCGTTCAACATCGAGCCAACCCATAGGCTGACAGCATTTTTCCACACCTCGTTCTCAATCGGTGTGTATAATGCCCTTGCCCGCAAAAATGCCTATAACATCTATTATGTAACCGAAGGCTCAAGCATCAAGGGCTACAAGCTATCGGTATTCGGTACAGCCATCCCTTATATCTCACTTAACGTACGATTCAACTAATATGAAAAGGATATTATCACTTTTAAAAATTGCCCATTTCATCGTAATTGGCGCCTGCATGCTGACAGGATGCGTGGAGGAATACGAAGCCGATCTGCCTGAGGGCGAAACGAACCTGCTAGTGGTTAACGGCACCATCCGTTCGAACGAAAAAAGCGAGTTCTATATCACAAGGTCTGTTCCACTTAATAAAGAGCCCAACTCTTATAATGAATACGACAGCTACTATTGGGAACCTATTATTTACCATGCAAGAGTTACCATCTGTGGTACCGATGGTTCTGAATACGAATGTCCAATACAGGATAACGGTTATTACACCTGTAACACCCCTGCGCTGGATCCAAACGTATCGTACTATGTAAGGATAGAATGCGATGGCGACATCTATCAGTCGGACCCCGAAAAGCCCCTTCGCACACCAGATATCGAGGAGCTGGAGTACTATCAGAAAGGCGATCTGGAGAACATAGAGATCCTGCTGACCACAGGTGAGCCTGATGATCATAACCAGACAGCCTACTACACATGGGAATATACCGAAACCTGGGAAGTTAGGCCAAAGCGCCATACTGCTATATATTACGACGTGGAAGCCAAAAAAGCGATGGACATACCCCAAGACGAACTTTATCCAGAAAAGGGGTGGAAGACTGCGGATAGTAAAGCCATTCTAACGGAATCAACAGCTCATTATGTTGGTGGAAAATTCACAAAATACCAGTTACTGGATATTTCATACAAAAATGAACGCATAGCTTGGAACTATTGTAATGAAGTAACCCAACGTGCCATCAGCAAGGCTGAATACGAATACAATAAGGCATGTGTTGAAGCCGGATGGGAGATGGGCGGATTGTTTACCCCACAGCCATCAGCCCTACCCAGCAACATTCGCTGCACCACCTCGTCGAAAAGAGCGTTAGGCTTTGTGGGCTGCTCGCTGAATACGGTCAGCAAACGTGTGTACATTGATGGGCATGATATCTACAGAGAGGTTCCCCAGCCTGGTCCATACATAAAATTAGAAGACTGCACAGAAATTGATTGCGAGAAAATGGTATATCAGGGCTTGATTCTCTATATATGGGATGATAAGCGATTGATTCAGCAGCCGCTAACCACATGGTGGGCTTATCCTGCCGACTTTGACGTACGCTTGAGTGGTGCAACAACTACCAAGCCCGACTATATGCCACCTTTTGAATAATCACAAAGATAACAAAGATGAACAGAATCATATCACTCATAGCAACTATTCTGCTGGCACACAACACTTTTGCCGCAGAATTCAGAACTGATCGCACCTGGTATCTGGCAGGCGAGCAGATGACAGTAAGTGTAACAGACCAAGATGCCCTGATAGCCTATGCCGAACTGTGCGATACGCAGGGTTTGGCCGCAGGCACCACTATCAGCATCCATAACCATAAAGGTACAGGCACCATTGAACTGCCAGCCAACTTGCATAGCGGTTACTATGCACTATCGGTATATACCCGCCACAGCGCTCAGGTATCAAACCAACTTGTTGCCATCATCAACCCGCTCCACAAGAGCAAAGATGACGATATCGAGTGGCTATCAAGCGACAGCAGCTGGGTAGAAGCCAATGGTACAGCAAAGATGATAAACAAAAAAGGTACAGATACCCGCGAAACCGAAGGACATATCATCAGGGCACGCATCAACAACACCTGTAACGGGCGTACCTTTAATGGTGAACAGATTCGTCCGTCGTTAAGCATCGTAGGCAAACAGATTCATTATTTTGAAGGAAAGATGGAGAACGACTCTACAGCCGTGTTCTACACATACGGCATTCACGGCAAGCAACCATTGGTTCTCTCTGCCGCATCACTCACAGGTATGAGTCTGCCCATTGAGATGATCAGTCCGTTTGCCACCTTACTGCCCAAGGAACTTCCACATCTTGTATTCCATTACAAACGCAGCGAAGTAGAGGAACGTTCACTGGCCATGCAGCGCCATCAGATAGCTATTGCCCCCGCCAAACGCGAACTGCAACTGGGCGACTATTCGGATGAGACTGCCGAAGATGGTGTGCCAATGGATTACGACCCAACGGTATTTGGCAATCAGCCCGACATGACATACAATCTCGACGAATACCGTCAGTTTCTCACTATTAAAGAGGTGCTGATTGAGTACGTTCAATGCGTACGAAGCAAGAAGAGTAATGGCGTAACACAGCTGTTTGTACGTAAAGAAGACAACCAATACAACAATTATTGGCCAGCTACGGTACTGATAGACGGCATGCCTGTTATCGACATTGATCGCCTACTGAAGTATGATGCCCGCCGCATCCATTATATCAACATCTATGGCGACATGTACACCTTTGGCAATGGGATAAATAACGGTATACTGTCGTTCATCACACGTTCTGGTCGACTCACCAACTACCCCACAGAGCCTAACACGCAGTATTTAGTGTACGAATTTCCACAATAAATTTGGAAGTTCACGTATTTTACACTATCTTTGCAGGCGGTTATGCATAAAAACAGGTACAAATACGTGTCGATTGTGAGTGCAGTAGCAGTTTTGCTACTGCTGGCTCTTTATATGTGGATGACCTATCGTTCTGTCACGAAGGACATGACGGAACGCGCTGGCAACCAGCTCACGTGGGCCATGTTCTATGAGAGCTATACACGTGCCGATCTGGTAACAGCCGATGATACACTCAGCCTGTCAGAAGCGCGAGGTAATATATCGTTAGCCTCGTCGGTAGAGGGTATGAACGATGCTTTGAGCAAGAATTACCACTCAAACATCTCGCTCGACACAGTTGCTCTCTATGTCGACTCGCTGCTTAGTGTGGCTGACATTAACCGCAATGTAACCATTCTTGAGGTAGATTCGAACAGGAATGTGCTCAGGCGCAACAACGAGCGCAATAGCTCGTGGTCGCTACTCACCCGCCCTATCAGCATTCGTAGAGACCAATCGCGAGCCATCCAGCTGGCACTTAACAACCCCTATCCCGAATTGGCTCAGAAACTGAGTCCGCTCTTTCTGTTGAGTGCCTTTATTCTGGGTTTCTTTGCTGTTATTATTGTGCAGCTGTTGAAGTTTATTACCGAACAGGAACAGATGGCAGAATTACGTAACGACTTCTCGTATGCGATGGTTCACGACATGAAATCACCGCTTTCATCGATCATTATGGGTGCCCACTTCCTACATAGCGGTAAGGTTGACGACAAGCCACAGATTAAAGAAAAGTACTATACCATCATTGAAGAAGAAGCAGAACATTTGTTGGCACTCGTCAACAAACTGCTCACTATCTCTAAACTCGAGAACAAAAAGCTGATTCTTAACAAGTGGGATATAGATATCGAGCCAATAATTGCCGATTTAATCGAGAAAGCGAAGGCCAAAGCCGACAAGCCACTCGAGATTATTACAGATCTGAAAATAAGGAATGTGCTGGCCGATGAGCAATACCTTACAGAAGCTATTGCCAACCTGCTGGACAACGCCATCAAATACTCGAAGGACGAGATAAAAATCAAGATTTCATCGATAGATACCGACAAAAACGTACTCTTAAAGGTACGCGACAATGGTATAGGCATCACCAAGGAAGAGCAGCAGATTATCTTCGATAAGTTCGGTCGTGCTGCCATCCACGAAAAGAACCGCAAAGGCGGCGTATCAGGCTTCGGCTTAGGTCTGAACTATGTCGACCAGGTGATGCAAGCCCATGGTGGCAAGGTGACGGTATCGAGTGAGAAAGACAAATATTCAGAGTTTACACTTTATATCCCAAAGAACGTATGATCAAGTTATTGTTAGTTGAAGACGACGAATCGCTCGCTTACATCGAGAAGACAGGTCTGGAAGACATTATTGGTGGCTACGAAGTAATTACCGCCAAGAATGGTAAGGAAGGTGTGAAAGCTTGGGAGGAAACACATCCCGACGTGATTATATCGGATATCGACATGCCTGTGATGAATGGTTTCGAGATGGTAGAACGTATCCGCGAAACGGATGGCGACGTGATTATCATCTTTACCTCGGCTCTCACTTCGCCCAACGATGTGAAGGCCGGCTATCGCTTAGGCATCAATAACTACGTAAAGAAGCCCTTCGTTCCAGAGGAGTTAGACGCACATATCCAAGCACTTATGAAGATGCGTGGTGGCGCCAAAACCCAGAACGAAACGAGCCACTACAAATTGGGTAAATATACGCTGGATGCCAATCACGCCACTCTTCGAAACGACGAAACAGGCGAGGCACAAACCATCACCCAACGAGAGGCTCAGATACTGCAGCTGTTGGCCGAGAACAAGAATAATGTGGTTCGTAGAGAAGCTATCCTGAGTAGATTCTGGAATACTGAAGATGATTATTTTGCTAGTCGTTCGCTCGATGTATTCGTCAATAAACTCAGAAAAGTATTGGCCGACGAACCAAAGATTACGTTGAAAACAGTGAGAGGCATAGGACTCCAGCTATTGGTCAACGCGTAAGCGCAAGCAAAGGTTCAATCGATAGGTTTGTACGATTCCATCGGATGAACAGCCAGATACAAACCTGGTAGAATCAAGACCGCACCAATCAAAAGCCACCATCCGCTGGTAGGAACACCTATCAGCACGAGTGTCAGTGCCCAAAAAGCCACATCACCTATAATAACAGGTATCACACTACGGGTGTACTCATAAACCAACGCCTCGAATTCGGCCATCAACATGGTGACAATCATCAACAAGAAGGTGCCATCAATCATACTCACAAGGGCCATAATCACACCATAAATCGGAATTATTATTTGTGGTCGATGTTTCCACTCCAGTATTTCGCGTAACACGGCACCATAGATGATGAGATTGGCAGTAGCTGAGACAATAGAAACTACCAGTAAAGAGAATACGGGATGATACTGCATCCAAGCATACGCCTCAATCATCATTTCATCGCGCCAACCTCTCTCGGCTGCCACATCATTTAACGCAGCATAGAGTACAGCCAGACCGGCCATCATAATAACCATACCTAAGAAAACCTTCCAACGGATTGGCTTAGGAATTCGGCCTATCGTATAGCTGGCAAAACCATTCTTAAGGAACACGAAATTAAGAATTAAGCAAAGAACCAGCGCAAGGCCCGAACCTAATCCTGCCAGATAAGACATAGAAGAGGATACTCCAACCTTACCCCCATTAAACCCATCAATGAAACCAATAATAAACCCACCGATAGCACCACCGATGAACATCACAAATAATGTGATGCCCAATGCCAACAGTAGATACATCATTGCCTTCTTCATCGTCTTTGCTTTTTATTCTTTCCGATTGCAAAGGTACGATGAATTTCTTAAAGTAAGATAAAACAGTACGTTATCTTTAGGTTAAATCTTTTTTAACTTACTTTTCCTTATAAATAACATTGTTGGCACCACTGGTAATCTTCAGAGCCTCAGGATGTTCCTTGATAAACGAGTCGATATGACGCACACGCTTCTCTTCAAGAATTTCATCAACAGCAATCAGAATACCAGTTTCCTCTACATCGCCAAAGCCGTAGTTAATAGCTGTACCAAACAACTTCATAGTTGGCGACAGACTCATATACGCATTAACCAATGGTGGGATGTTATAGCCCAACTTACGGATCTCACCATTCAGCACACGATAGTCGTCCTTGAACGATGTACCACCAAACAGCGACTCCAATTCCTTAGGATCGGTTTCCATTTCCAGCGGTTTCATCGGTATAATCAGTTTCTCTTTATCATCGAAATGCTTCTTCAGGAAGTAGAGAATCATATCGCGACCTTTGCGGATATAGGATGGATACATGGTCATTTTACCAAAGAAATACTTCACGTTAGGCTTAATCACCGTCAACGCGCCAAGTCCATCCCACAGGTTATCGAGTGCGAACAAGCTCTTGGCACCCATACGCGAACTCTGATAAGGAAGAGAGACGAATGAACGACCGAGTTCGATGGTCCAAGGGGCATAATCCTTTATAAACTTATCTGAGAAGTGGAACATATGACTGGTAGCCAGAATGGGCTGACCCTTCTCATCGTATTCCCAATCGGTACCAAGCAGATAACGGTAGCCACCGATAATCTCCTCAGCCTCAGGGTTCCATACAATCAACTGCTTGTAACAATTGTCACAAGTATCGAATTCATCGATATCCATCGACTTGCCTGTACCACCACCCGCTTCGCGGAAAGCAATCTCACGTAAACGCCCGATTTCTTTCATCACATTAGGTGCATTGTGAGCCGTAATGACATAAATCTCATTGTGACTCTTGTTCGTCATACGAAGCTGAAGGTCGGGAGTGAGTTCACTCTTGAGTACTTCTTTAGCAATTGGTTGGATAATTTCCTGTTCCATTCTCTCTCTACTTAAAAAGTTTATAGTTTATAGACTTGCTCTTTTACAAATTCCGCCCATTCCATCGGTGATTTCGACTTGTCGAATGTCTGCCAAGGAATAGGCTTACCTATCTTTACCTCGAAGGATTTATGCACGTTTTTGTACATTTCATCGACCAAAAACAGCATAGCCAAGTTAAATGGCAGGTGCTTGTCGCTGAAGTTTGCCAAGCGATAGAAGAACTTACTGTTCTCGCCACTGAAATGAATGGGCACTACATCGCGCTGATACTCCACACTCTTCGAGATAAAGGTCTTTTTCCAGGGAAGATCACGAATCACACCGTTCTTTTTTCGCGAACAGATACCTGCAGGGAACATCAGCATGTGATGATCACTCTGGAAACCCGCCTCGACCATTGCAGGGAAGTTACGACTTTGGTTACCAGTTTTATTGATGGGGATGCACAATGGCGCCAAACCTGGCAGATTCATCAGCAGGTCGTTAACCAGATAACGGAATCGGCCCTCATAGAAACGGCCGATGATAGCACCCAGTGCCACACCATCCTCGCCACCCAAAGGGTGATTACTTACAAAAGTATATAGTTTACCATCGTTAGGATCAGGAAGATTCTCCTTGCCAACGATGTTCAGCGTCATATCGAGGTATTTCACACATTCCTCCAACCATTCAACGCCAACTTTATCGCGACTCTCCCAAAGAAAAGCGTTTACCTGGTCCTGGTGGGCTATCTTCTTTAGCCAACTAACCAGAAAACCGGGCACAAACTTAGCCTTTGCACCCATCTTCCCTTTCAGGATTTTTTCAATGTCTATCGTACGCTCTGTTACGGTTGTCATTTCTCTCATGTACTAACAAGTTGCAAAAATAGCACATTTCTTTGAATAATGAGCAAAAAATACAGAAAAAACTTAGTTTTTAAATGTATTTAGGACACGAGAGGGGGCAAAATCATCAAAAAAAGGTTAAATTTGAAAAAAAGTGGGGAATTGTGGTGTAGAGTGGGGAAAAATGAGTAACTTTGCGGC
>JAEEGJ010029580.1_pt1 | contig 10795 bp, 6 predicted proteins | sample 8958761 | NCBI WGS metagenome assembly JAEEGJ01 (sample SAMN16246546, study PRJNA631951) | gut metagenome | biome: gut microbiome; feature: rumen; material: RS-attached | host: Bos | place: Iran: Karaj | collected 2018-10
CTCCGTGACTTTGCTTACAAAGTTGGAAAGGACTTGAGGCCGGCAGGGGTTTGGGGGCAGGCCCCCAGTATATAGGCCGGGGGTGGACACGCCTCCGAAACACAAATATCTTCTCTTATCGGCAATAGCCTAATACACGTAATTCACAGTGTACCAGACGGCGACGAATTCTTCGATTGTGAGGAGGCCGGAGTAGTTGTAGAGGATGTCGGCGCTGTAGGAGGAGGTGCCGGAATATACTCTGCCGTCGCGGAGATTGGCGATTACGTCGGCAGAATAGCTGGAGTTTCCTTTGTAGATTTTGCTGTCGCGGATGGTGAAGAGAACATCGGCGGAATATGAGGAATTGCCCCTGTATACTTTGCCGCCGGAGATGGTGAAAAGGACGTCGGCGGAGTATGAGGAGTTGCCTCTGTAGATCTTGTTGCCGCGAATGTTGCAGATGATATCGGCCGAATAGGAGGAATTCCCTTTATATACTTTGGAATCGCGCACGTTGCAGATTACATCGGCACTATAGCGGCTGCTGCCCTTGTATACTTTTACTTCCCCGGAGCCTGACATAAGAGGGAACATCATGAGGAATAACAGCAAAATGGATTTCATATTGAGGAGCGTTCAAGGAGGGAACTGTCGCCGTAGCTTAAGAAGCGGTAGCCGGAGGCGAGGGCGTGGCGGTAGATGGTTTGCCAGTCGCCGCCGACGAAGGAGGAGACCAGCAGCAGGAGCGTGCTTTCAGGCTGGTGGAAGTTGGTTACCATGTGGCGGACGATGCGCCAGCGGAAGCCGGGGACGATGATGATTCGTGTGCCGATGGATAGGGTGTCCTTGCCATTTCGCTCCAGGTAATCCACAATAGCCTGAAGTGCTTCCTGTGTTGAATACGGATATTCGCGCTCATACGGTGCCCACTGCGGTACATCTTCCGGGGCGCCTTTCTCGATGCAGGCCACGCCGGCGTAATAGAGCGATTCCAGAGTGCGCACGGAGGTGGTTCCAACGGCCACTACGTCTCTTCCTGCGGCGAGTTCACGAAGGAGGTCAATTACCACAAAGAACGGCTCTTTGTGCATTGGGTGCTCGCTCACGAGGGATGTCTTCACGGGCAGGAAAGTGCCGGCACCGACATGCAGGCAAACCTGCTTCATTTCGATGCCGCGCGCACGGATGTCGTCCAGAACGCGTTCGGTGAAGTGCAGGCCGGCAGTGGGTGCTGCCACGGAGCCGCGGATATGGGCGTACAGGGTTTGGTAGCGTTCCAGGTCAAGGGCTTCCGTGTCGCGGTTAAGGTACGGGGGAATGGGAATGGAACCGGCAATGTCCAGAACGCGGGAGAAAGGCTCTCCGCCATCCCATGTGAAACGTACCGAGCCTGTTGCACCGTCGCGGTTCAGGAGTTCAGCCTTGAGCCCAAGCTGATTATCGCCATACAGGCCGATGAGGCCGCCCTTCCAGCGCTTTGCATTGCCGATGACGCATTTCCACACGCAGCTCCCGGTGGCGGCGAATGCGCTCACGTATTCCGCCGGCAGCAGCGGCTCCAGAACGAACACCTCGATATGCGCGCCGGATTCCCTCTGGAAGTGAAGGCGGGCGGGTACGACCTTGGTGTCGTTGAACACCATAAGGGCGCCCTGGGGCAGCAAGGATGGCAGCTCGCGGAAGCAATGGTCTTCCACAACCCCGTCGCGATAATGAAGCAGTTTGGAGGCGTCCCTTTCCGGCAGTGGATACTTTGCAATACGCTCGTCGGGGAGGGGATAGTTATAGTCTTCTATGTGTATTTGGGGAATCATAGCTTAATGAGAGCGCGGCTGTTACGGCCATCGACACAAATCTTCAGAGAGCCCTCCTGGAGCCTCACATGGCGTAGGAATTCGGTTTCCTCAACGGCGGGAAGGGCGTCGAGAGGGGAGAGGTCCAGGCTGTCGCCCGGCCTTTCCCAGGGATCTACGTTTATGTAGCCCGCGTTGAAGGAAGTGAGGTTCTGGAAGAAGTGGGTGCCCTGGCTGGGATCCACGCGGAATCCCGGGAGGGAGGCCTCCACGATGGCGCGGGCTTCGGAAATATCGCCCCAGGCAACGGGTACGCCAAGAGAGGGGATGCTGGAGCCCCACCGACCGTAGCCGATGAGAAGGAACTGGCGCCTTTCCGCGCGAAGATTAGCGTTGATCTCGCGCAGCTGGGCGGCCATTTCCACGGTGCGGAGCTTGTCGAATGCGTCCTGCCTGAGGTACACCACATCGGCAATATCGCTAATCCAGCCGGTGCCGAGGGCGCTGCCGGAATTCACTATGGCTCCGGAGGTGTCAATTTTATCCCAGTCGATGTTATTGTCTTCAAGTGAGTCTGCCGATATCGGCCTCACCTGCAGCACGTTAAACAGGCCGGTTTTAAGTTCTGCTGCAAATTCGATTTCCACGGCGCAGTTCATTTCCGCAGCGCAGATATCCATGATGGAGCGGAGGATTTCCGCGAGGGGATAGGTGTCGTAACGAAGGATATGGGCGAAGGTGACGTACTTCGGGCCATCCTGGAATGCGGAATCCACGATGCGCTGGTTTTCGTAGTCGTAGGTGGATGCCACCTTGGAGAGCGAAGGGAAGCCGGCGCAGTCGTGCACTGATATGCGCTGGAGGTTCACTGCGTCATCGACAGAGGTCTTGAAACGTTCCGGCTGAAGCGAAAGGGCGTACATGACGTCCTGGGTTTCGGACATTACAAGGGCCGGAGTGGAAGTCTGGAGAATGTTGTGAGGATGGGAAGGGGAGAAGCGGAGCACCTTTTCGCCATCCACCACGGCCTTGCCCAGGCCATAGGCCAGCTTCACGATGCCTTCCTCCGCCTTTTCGTAGCCGAGGGGATAGAAATTAACGCTTCTCGCCACGCCTGAAAGGGTGGGGAAGAAGTAGCCGTTTTCCTCGTTGCCGCAGATCTCCTCCAGGATGATTGCCATCTTTTCCTCCGACAGCACGTTCCCGGTTGCAGTGATATAGCTGCGGGACGATGCGAAATACACCGACGCGTACACGCTCTTGATTGCCTTGGCAAGGAGGCGCACCTCCTGGTCCAGGTTCTCCGTAGAGGGTATCATGTATGTGGAATAAACCCCGGCAAATGGCTGATAATAAGAGTCTTCCAACTTGGACGACGAGCGCACTGCAAGAGGGGAGCGCACTTCACGCACGAACACCTTGAGGGCGTCCATAAGGTCCTGCGGGAGGGTTGACGAGACGAACTCCGAGAGGATTTCGCTGTCGCCTGCCTCCGAGTTGATCACATACTGAAGGCCGTTCTCCGCGATGAAGCGGTCGAAGTAGCCGGTGGCGATTATAAGGGTGCGGGGGACGGTTATGCGAACGTCTTCCCACTTGTCGAAAAACTTGTTGGTGTACAGAAGCTTGTTCAGGAAAGCCAGGCCGCGGCCCTTTCCGCCGATTGAGCCTTCGCCGATGCGGGAGAACCACACCGTGTCGTTGTAGGTCTTAGGGTCGAATGCGGCCACCACGCCCAGGGCCTGGGTGATGCGGTATTCGTGGATGGCGGCGGTGGCGCGGGCGCGGAAATCTTCCGTGTCCTCGAACGAGCCGTTCTTCAGGGAGTTGCCAACCCCGAAGATACCGCGGGCCAGCAGCCAGCGGGAAACGTAGTTCTTGCCGCGCATCTTCTCCAGCACTTTCTCCGGCAGGGCGGCGATAATCTGCTCTGCGCCCTGGAGGTCATTGGCGCGGGCTATTTCGCGGCCTCGGGCATCCGTTGCGACGAAGTCGCCGAAGCCGAATTCACGGCCGATATAGTCGGCCACATCGTCCACAAGAGTTTTGGACCGTTTCATCACGAAACCGGCCTTAAGCGACTCCGCCACGGAGCGCATGCTCTCCTGGGACGACTGCATGAGGATGGACATCTTGGGGTGCTCGCTGCGGATGAGGTGCACCAGATCCACGCCGGCGTCAAGTTTCTCACTTGAGGAAGGGTCTCCTTTGTGGCGCACGAAGCCGATGTCGGTGATTACGCCGAGGAGGTTTTCCTTATATTTATTATAGAGGTCCACCGCGTCGTCGTAGCAGGTGGCCATGAGTATCTTGGGGCGGGCCCTCTTACGGAATATCTGCTGGTCTTCGTTAAGGGCGTCGCGGAGGGCCGCTACGTTCTGCTGCAGCACGAGTTTGTACAGGAGGGAAAGATATGTGGAGTAGTAGCGTACGCTGTCTTCCACCAGGAGGATGCACTGCACGCCGCCTTCCAGGATGTCCTGGGGGGCGTTCAGGCTGTCTTCCAGGAGTTTGATGATTGCGATGATAAGGTCTGTGGAGCCGTTCCAGCAGAAGGTGTAGTCGATGCAGGACGATGCCTGCTTGCGTTCCATCTTGCGGTAGATCTCGCGGGAGAAAGCGCTCAGAAGGACAACCGGGATATCCGGCTTTATCTGCTTGATTTCGGCTGCGAATTCGAACACGTCTCCGCCCACGTTGTACATGGTTATGACAAGGTCCGGGTCGTCCTCCCTCATGATGCGCATGGCTTCCTCCGTGTTGGCGGCGCGAAGGAACAGCGGGGGATTGGACAGGTTCAGCTCGGAGTATTCCCGCGTTACCAGGGCATCCAGGCGGCCGTCTTCCTCCAGGGAGAAGTTGTCGAAATTGTTGCAGACCAGAAGAATCCTCCGGATCCGCTTTGTCATGAGTTGTGTCGATTCGTTCATATACGATCCTTTATCTTACAAAAGTAACGATTTTTTCTTAAATTTGCATTCATGCAGAAGGTTAGCCGGTCATATCTTATGGAGAGGTTCAGGGAGCGGGTGCTCGTTCTGGACGGCGCCATGGGAACCATGCTGCAGAGGAAGGGGCTGAGCGGGAACAGCGAGGGGTTCAACCTCACTGCGCCGGAGGCCATTCTGGATATTCACCGCGCGTACATAGCGGCGGGGGCCGATATCATCGAGTCCAATACGTTCAGTGCGAACCGCATCTCGCAGAAGGAGTACGGCATGGAGGACAGGGCCCGCGAGATGGCGCTTGAGGGCGCCCGCCTGGCGCGCCGCGCCGCGGATGAGTGGTTCATCCAGGAAAAGGGCCATAATCCTGGACGAACTGGGCGACGTGTGCTGGTGGCGGGGAGCATGGGGCCCACATCGAAGTCGCTCACGCTATCTTCGGACCTGGGACGGCCGGATTGGCGGCCGTACGGATTTGACGAGATGGCGGATGCCTACGCGGAGCAGGCAGAGGCGTTGATCGAAGGGGGAGTGGACCTGCTTTTGCTGGAGACATCGTTCGATGCGCTGAACACCAAGGCGGCGCTGTATGCGATAAGGAAAATCAGCGAAGACATACCTGTAATAGTTTCCGTGTCGGTGAGCGACAAAAGCGGCCGGAGCCTCACGGGGCAAACCCTGGAGGCGTATTTTGCGGCCGTAAGGCATGCCGGGCTCACCGCGTTCGGGCTCAACTGCTCGCAGGGAGCGGCTGGCCTATTGCCGCTTGTGAAGGACATCGCTTCCTGGTGCGACGTGCCTGTAATCTGCTATCCCAATGCGGGCCTTCCCAATCAGATGGGAGGGTATGACCAGACTCCGGAGGATATGGCCCGCGAGGTGGCTCAGTTCGATGGCCTTGTGAACATCATCGGCGGGTGCTGCGGCACGACGCCGGAGCATATATCGGCCTTGCCAAAACTTGCCCCCAGGCCTCTTCCGCAGGAGTGGAACCGCCTAAGAGTGAGCGGTTTGGAGGCATACGTCATCGACACGAAGAAGAATAATTTCACCCTGATAGGGGAGAGGACGAATGTTGCCGGCTCCCGCAAATTCGCCAAGCTTATCGCAGCGCAGCAGTACGACGAGGCATTGAGCATCGCCGCATCCCAGATTGATGGAGGGGCCTCCGTCATCGACATAAATATGGACGATGCCATGCTGGACGGCCCTGCGGCGATGGAAACCTTCGTGCGGTTGGGGCAGAACGACCCCGCCGTTGCCCGTGCCGCCCTGATGATAGACTCGTCCAACTGGGAATGCATCCTGAAGGGCCTGAAGAACTCGCAGGGAAAGTGCATCGTGAACTCCATAAGCCTCAAGGACGGGGAAGAGGAGTTCCTTCGCCGTGCCCGTGAGATCCACGCGCTGGGTGCCGCGATGGTGGTTATGGCTTTCGACGAAAAGGGCCAGGCAACAACCTACGAGCGTAAAATAGAGATATGCTCCAGAAGTTATCGGCTTTTGGCCGATGCGGGCATCCCGCCCCAGGACATAATCTTCGATGTGAACGTTCTGTCCGTTGGAACCGGCATTCCCGAGCATGAGCGCTACGGCATAGACTTCATAGAGGCGGTGCGATGGATAAAGGCCAATCTGCCATGGGTTTACACCTCCGGGGGCGTTTCCAACCTGTCTTTTGCTTTCCGCGGCAACAACCCCGTCCGCAGCGCCCTCCACGCCGTGTTCCTGTACCACGCCATCAAGGCCGGCCTGGACATGGCCATTGTGAATCCGGGCATGCTGCAGCTCTACGACGACATCCCTGAAGCCCTCCGCACCGCCGCAGAGGACGTGATCCTGAGCCGCCGCCCGGACGCCACTGAGCGTCTGGTGGAAGCGGCGGCGGCCGATTGTCATCTCGACCAAACGCAGTGCGCGGAGAGATCTCAAGAGATTTCTCGGCAGGCTCGAAATGACAAGGAGGGTGGGGGAGAAAAAGTTTTAGTCCGCGAGGGCTGCGCGGAGGAGCGTCTTACCGCCGCAATCGTTGGCGGTGGGAGCGAAACGTTGCGGGAAGACCTTTTGGAAGCACTGGAAGCGGCTGGCGGCGAGGCGGTCAAGCTCATAGAAGGGCCGCTTATGGACGGCATGGAGGAAGTTGGCCGGCGCTTCGGCGAAGGCCGCATGTTCCTGCCACAGGTGGTGAAATCGGCAAAAGTGATGAAGGATGCCGTGGCCGTGCTGGAGCCGTTCATGAAGGAAGAGGGGAGTGCCGTGAAGCGGCCGCTGGTGGTGCTGGCAACGGTTAAGGGAGATGTCCACGACATCGGCAAAAACATTTTCGGGATAGTGCTCCGCTGCAACGGATTCGATGTGGCCGACCTTGGCGTAATGGTGGACAAGGAGACGATTCTCCACGAGGCCCTGGAGCGCAAGGCCGATATAATCGCGGTGAGCGGCCTCATCACCCCGTCGCTCTTCCAGATGGAGGAGCTCTGCCGCGAAATGGCCGCCCGGGGGCTCTCGCTGCCGCTTTTTGTCGGGGGCGCCACAACATCGGACCTTCATACAGCTGTGAAACTGGCTCCGCTCTACAGCCACGTTATCCATAGTGCCGATGCCTCCGCAGGCGCGGTGAACGCCAAGCGCTGGCTCCAGGATCCCGCAGCATTTGAAAAGGCTCAGCACGAGGCGCAGGAAAAGATGCGCCGCCTGCACACGCAGCGCGTTCAGAAACCCGTTCAGCCGAAGCCTTTCCCTGCCGATTCCTTCCTCTCCGAATGCCCCGCAGACATCCCTCTGACGCACATTCCGCTTTCGGAACTGGTGCCCCATTTCGATTGGGCCATGTTCCGCGCCGTGTGGGGAGTAAAAGAGGCGGACGATGAGCTTTTGAGCGAAGGTAAAGTGCTGTTAAACAGTATATTAGAGCATAATTCCCTGGACGTCCGCCTTGCCGCCCGCTTTTTTATGGCAACCAGGGCAGGGGAGGACGCCATAAACCTCGGCGGCGTGGTCCTTCCCATGCTCCGCCAGGAAGAAGGGGAGTGCCGCTCCCTTGCGGATTATGTGCCTCAGAAGGGGAGTGGCCCCATCGGCATTTTCGCCGTATCTGTGTACGAGCATCAGCATCCGGAAGGATGCAGCTGCGAAGCTTGCAATAACAATCAATACGACAGCATGATGCTGCATTCAGTGAAAGTGGTTCTGGCGGAGGCGGCATCGGCCTGGCTGGATAAGCGTCTGGAGGGGCTTGGAACGAAGATTTCGAAGCCCGCCGCCGGGTATGCCTCGTGCCCGGATCACAGCCTAAAGCGCGATATCCTGGCCATGCTGCCAAAAGAGCTGGAAATCCGCCTCACAGAGAGCTGTTCAATGATTCCCGATGCCTCCATCTGCGGCTTCGTGATAATGTACCCGCAGGCCGGATACCCGGAAATACGGCATATAAGCCGCGCACAATATGAAAACTACGCACGTGAGCGCAAGTTCACAAGCGACCAGGCCAAACTGTTCCTAACCCATTTGCTATGAGAGTTGCAGACCTTTTTTACGCCGAAAAACCTTTCCCTTCGCTGGAAATAGTGCCGCCCCTGGGAGGCATCAGCAAGGAAGAACTGCTGTCGGGAATCGAGCCCCTTATGGAGTTCCGCCCGCGTTACATCAATGTTACAACGCATCGTGATGAATATCAGTACGTTGCGCAGCCTGACGGGAGTTTCAGCAGGGTAGTGGTGAACAGCCGCGTTTCCCCGGTTGCGGTGTGTGCCAGCATACTTTCGCGCTTCGATGTGGAGGTTGTTCCGCACCTTGTCTGCGGCGGGCAGACGGCCCACGATACGGAGCGTCTTCTGCAGGACTTCCAGTTCATGGGAATTGAGAATGTGATGGCCCTTCGCGGAGACTCTGTTTCAGGCGAAAAGCGGTTTGTGGCTACTCCAGGGGGCTATTCTCACGCCAGCGAACTGGTAGCCGCAGTGCGTGCCGCAGGCAATTTCTGCATAGGAGTTGGCGGCTATCCCGAAAAACACTACGAAGCACCAAATCTGGACACCGATATAGCATTTCTTAAGCAAAAAGTAGACGCCGGCGCCGATTACATTATAACACAAATGTTTTTCGACAACGCCGTATTTTTCCGTTTCGTGGACCTTTGCCGCGCCGCCGGCATAACCGTGCCCATTATCCCGGGCCTGAAACCGCTCACGACCAAATCCCAGCTCGCTTTTTTGCCCGATGCGTTCAGCCTTGACATTCCAGTAGAACTCACCGAGCAAATCGCCGCCTGTGGCGACGACCCCGAAGCAATCCGCCGCGCAGGCGTCGACTGGTGCATCCGCCAAACCCGCGAACTCCTGGGCAGCGGCGTTCCCGCCGTGCATTATTATACGATGAGCAAATCCGCCGCCGTAGCCGCCGTTCTTCGCGAATGCTTCTGACGAGAATAATGCGTTGGCCAGTGGCGTGAGCCAAAACAGACGGGACAAAACTTTTTCGAGACCCCGAGAAAAAGTTTTAGTCCCGTCGCAATAAAGGTCATGGATAGTATAAGGTAACGAATAAATGCATTTGTTACACAATTTATATTATGTTAACCTACGTATAAAACTGCGCTCCTCTTGCAACGTTTTGCCGTCTATTTGCATCATTAAAGAGTGATTTTCCCGTGTACGCGTGTACATTAAGGAAAAAAAGTTTATATTTGCGTATTATAAGATAAGATAGCACAAAACTATATACACACAATATCTTATGAAAAAAGCGATCGCAATCCTTCTTGCAGCGGCGGCAATTTTCTCTTCCGTCAATGCATCGGCCCAGGACAAATGGGTTTTCAACCATCTGGGAATCGGCGTTTCTGCAGGCCTTGACGGCTTCGGTGCAGATCTCATCGTCCCCATCACTCCTTTCTTCCAGCTCCGCGGCGGTTATGCAATGCAGCCCCTCTCCTACGACATCGAGAAGGCTTCCTTCAACCCCAACATGAGCAAGGCAAACGGTGATGTCTGGAACCTGAATCAGGATATCGTCCCCAGAGTTCAGGCAAATCTGGACGCCGCACACCTCTTCCTGGATATCTATCCCGGCAAGAAAACCGGCCTCCACTTCACTGTAGGTGCATATTATGGCATGCATCCGGAAAACGGCGGTCCCTATCGCCTCACCACCACCGAGCCCCTCGGCATCGACGAGGAAGACAAGGGTTCCGTGGGCGTAGTGCTCAATGAGGAAGAAGGCCGTAAGATCACAACCGACAAAGACGGTAACCTCATGCTCGATATCAGCCTTGGCAATCCCCTTGCAGAAAAATACGGCATCCCTGCCAATATTTATCCCTATGCCGGTATCGGTTTCGGCCGCAACCTCAGCAGGCATCGCATCGGCTTCTCCATGGACCTTGGCGTTATCTATTCCGGAAGGCTTGGCCTCAACGGTTATGACTATTCCCGTGAAGCTACCGCCGGCGTTCAGAACGTTCCCATCCATGCCGCAGACCTTCAGGCACTCAAGGAAATTAACGACGGCAGTTTTGCCGGTATCGTTGACAAGATTGCCCCCTACTACGAGAAAGCGGAGAGCCTCCCTGTTACCCCGGTTCTCAAGTTTAACCTCACCTTCCGTCTCTTCTAAGAACTCAAACAATTAATTAACAATAAATTATGAAAAAAGTATTTGTTATTCTCGCAGTTGCTGCTTCGGCAATGGTCCTTTTCAGCTGCGATAAAACCAAGAAAGAGCCCATCAAGTACGACACCCCTATCTATAACGATATGGCCGTGAAATACGATGTAGACGCCCTTTCAGAGGTCGCTTCCGGTATTTCCTCCTTTGAGACAACCAACACGGGTATCTATGTAATCGAAGAAGTTGATGGCCGTGTGATCTCCGGCGAATTTCAGAAAACCAGTATGGATCCCGACAATCACACCGCAGATCTCTTCCTCGAAGGCTACGGCGCGGTGAAAATCAGGGACGACCAGTTCCCTGCTTTCAGCAAGGCTGATAACACTGTAATCCTTGAGTTCAAAAAGGAAGGAAGCCTCATCCCCATCACCGTTACCGCTGAAGCCATTCCTTCTACAAGCGGCGCTT
>JAEEGJ010029585.1_pt1 | contig 10794 bp, 11 predicted proteins | sample 8958761 | NCBI WGS metagenome assembly JAEEGJ01 (sample SAMN16246546, study PRJNA631951) | gut metagenome | biome: gut microbiome; feature: rumen; material: RS-attached | host: Bos | place: Iran: Karaj | collected 2018-10
TGAAAGAGAGTTAGATTTGCTAAGAAAACAGGGAAAGATATTGATTAATTTTTAACCGGTTTGTTATTCTCGTGATGAAAAAATCAGAATTATTTGAGCAGATGAAAGACCAGCTCCAATTGAAAAACATCAACGAAACTCCTAGAGTTGATAAAGTTGTGGTTTCGATGGGAATTGGGTCTATCGTTACAAGAAAGGGACATAAGGATTTTGAAGAGTTTGAGAAAAACTTGAAGACTATTACAGGTCAAAAACCTCAACTCTGCAAATCTAGAAAGGCCATTTCAAACTTCAAGCTTCGTGAAGGAATGCCTGTAATGCTTAGAGTTACTTTACGTAAGTCTAGAGCTACAGATTTCTTGGATAGAGTTACTAAATTAGTTTTGCCAAGAATCAGGGACTTTGCAGGAATTTCTAAGAAGAGTTTTGATCCTCAGGGAAATTTGAATTTTGGAATTGCTAATTATGCAATCTTTCCTGAATTAGCAGTTGATGCTGTAACTATTCCTATGTGAGTACAGATTACAGTAGTTACTACTGCAGGAACTCCAGAGAAAGCTCAAATCTTTCTTCAGGATTTAGGATTCATATTTAAATAATATTTATTTATTTTTACTGAATATACAGTATGGCAAGAGCAGCATTAAAATCAAAGCAAGCTAAGATGTATGAAAAGAGATTTTCTGAAGGGAAAGATCTTAAACGTCCTACAAGATACTACAATAGATGTAGACTTTGCGGAAGATCTAAAGCATACATAAGAGATTTTGGAATTTGTAGAGTTTGCTTGAGAAGATATGCAAGAGAAGGTTTGATTATGGGACTTAAGAAAGCTAGTTGGTAATCAGACTTGTTGGTTTCTTTTTATTTCATGAACATTATGTGATAATGAGTTATACAAATGCACCTATCCATGATCTATTGATTAGGATTAAAAATGCATATATGGCGAGAAAAACTACAGTTGATGGAGTTGTTTTCTCTAAGTTTAAGGTAGAGGTTCTATCATTGTTGAAAGAATATCATTTTATAAAGGACTTTGAAATAGTTGAGAATTGAACAAAAAAGTTAATTACTGTTCATCTTAATGTTGTTCGTGATCCAGTTAATGATATTCCAGAAGTAAAATTCTATTCAAAACCATCTAGACCTTGGTATGTAGGTTATAAAGATTTACATTCTGTAGCAGGTGGAAAAGGAATTGGAATTATTTCAACAAATCAAGGATTGATGCCTACTCATGTTGCTAAGCAAAAGAAATTAGGTGGAGAACTTATTGCTGAAATCTACTAATTTATGGTTGGTAGAACATCTAAGCATTTTATTTATTGATAGGATAAACTAATGTCAAAAATTGGAAAGAAGCCTGTGGTTATTCCTGCTGGAGTTGAAGTTCAGCTTAATGGAAGTCATATTCAGGTTAAAGGTTCTAAAGGAACTCTTGAACGAGATATTCCTGCTGCAGTAACAGCTAAAGTTGAAGGTTCAGAGATTAAATTCACAATTGATTCAGATGAACATAAAAACTTATGGGGATTATCAAGAACAATTGTTAATAATATGTGTGTAGGAGTTTCTGAAGGATATGAAAAGAGATTATTGATTATCTGAGTATGATATGGAGCTCAAGTTCAAGGTCAGAAAGTTGTATTCTCACTTGGATATGCTCATAAAGTTGATTTCCCTATTCCACAAGGAATTGAAGTGAAAGCAGAACAGGATCCAAAATGAAATACAATTCTTATAATTACTTGATATGATAAAGAAGTAGTATGAGAAGTAGCTGCTAAGATGAGACAACTTAAGAAACCTGAACCATATAAAGGAAAAGGAATTAGATATATTGATGAAGTTGTTAAACTTAAGGCTGGAAAATCTGCTAAGAAATAGTCTTAAATATTGGATTTCAGATTTATCTTCTATTTGTTCATTACTATGGCATATTTGAAAAATAAATTGCTTGAGAAGCAAAGAAAATATCTCAGGAGAAAGCAAAGAGTTAATACTCAGGTTAAAGAAACTAATCCTGAATATAGAGTTATTATCGCTAGATCTCTAGCTCATGTAACAGCTGATGTAGTTACTGCAGAATGAAAAGTAGTTGCTACATGCACTGATAAGGGAGTTAGTGGAGCTACAAAGACTGAAAGAGCAGAAAATGCAGGAGTTGCATTTGCAGATGTTCTTAAGTCAAAGAATATTAAAGCAGTTGCTTTTGATAGAAATGGATATTTATATCATGGAAGAGTAAAAGCATTTGCTGATGGATTAAGAAAGTGAGGAATTCAATTATAATAAACTTTATTCTCTAAATTATTATTGGGTATGAAACCAGAGAGAGCACAAAAGGATAGAAACCACAGAGAAAAACCAAAGAAGGAATTCGATGAACTTTTATTGGAAGTTCGTAGAGTAACTAGGGTTACAACTGGAGGTAGAAGAATGTCTTTTAGGGCTACTATTCTTGTAGGAAATAGAAAAGGTAAAATTTGATTAGGATCTGCAAAAGGAAATGATGTTGCAGGTGCTGTTTCAAAGGCTACTAATGAGGCTTATAAAGCATTATTTCAAGTTCCTGTTACAAAAGGAGATACAGTTCCTTATGAGTTGACTTACAAATATAAGTCTTCTAAAGTAAGATTACTTCCTGCTTCTGAGGGTACTTGACTTAAAGCTGGATCTTCAATCAGATCAGTTCTAGAATTGGCTGGATATTCAAATATCCTCTCAAAAATGATTGGATCTAACAACAAGTTGAATAATGCATTAGCTACAATTTTAGCTTTGGCTTCATATAAGCATGCTGATTATTTCTCATCTTTACGTGCTGTAAAGGAGGTTGAGAAGGATGAAGAAGTAGAAGAGAAGAAATCAGCTAAGAAAGCTGAGAAAGCTGAAGAGGCTAAAGAGGAAAAAAAGCCTGTAAAGAAAACTGCTAAAGCAGAGAAACCAGCAAAAGAAGAAAAAGTAGAAGAGAAAAAGCCAGCAAAGAAACCTGCTGCAAAAAAAACTACAAAGAAAGAGGAAAAATAGTTTAGATTTTTATTCCTGTTAATTATATTGATCATGAAATTGCATCAATTAGAGAAAAGTAAGTGATTTAAAGATAAGGCTCGCAGACTTGGAAGATGAAATGCTTCTAAGGGAAACTATTCTGGTAAATGACTTAAAGGTCAAAAAGCTAGAAGTGGAAGATCTGTAAGACCATTCTTCGAATGAGGACAGACTCCTGTAGTTATGAGAATGCCTAAAGCTAAAGGATTCAAGAGAGCTGATAAATGGATTGATAAATATGTAGTTATCAATGTTGCTGCTCTTGAACAAGATGCTACAATTAAGACAGAAGTGAATAAAGCTGTTCTTAAAGAAGCTGGATACATTAAAAGTATTTCAGATTTAGTTAAGATACTTGGAAACGGAGAGCTTAAAAAATCTCTTAACTTCACTGGAATTGAGAAATTCACTAAATCTGCAGTAGAAAAAATAGAAAAAGCAGGAGGAAAGATTTCATAGTCTTTCTTTCTTTGTTTTATGTCTTCATATTAAAAATCTGATGAAAAAGTTTCGAAGGAAAGTTAAGGAAATCACTTCTAATAAGACAATTATGAAGAAAGTGTATTTTACATTGGCTATTCTTGCAATATATAGATTATTAATTTATATCCCAGTTCCTTTTGTTGATATCTCATCAATAATGCAGTCATCATTGGATGCATGAGCAGCATGAGGATTTGGATATTTGGTAATGCTGATGTGAGGTGCTTTGGAAAACTTTGCTATTATAGCAATTTGAGTATCTCCATATATTACAGCATCAATCATACTTCAACTTTTGAGTTCTGTTCTTCCATCTTTAGAGGAGCTTACAGAACAGTGAGAAGTTGGTCAAAATAAGATTAATCAATATACAAGATTATTAACTGTTCCTATGGCATTCTTGCAGTGAATTGGAATGACATACTTAATGAATTCAATGTTAGGATGAAATGCTGTGGCTACAGATTTCGGTACAGTATTGTTGGTTGCATTTGTGCTTACAGTTGGTGCTGTATGACTTATGTGGCTTTGAGAATTGATTACTGAAAAGTGAGTTTCAAACGGTATTTCATTATTAATCTTCGCTTCAATCGTTTCAGGAATATTCCAAAAATGATATAATAGCTTATCATGATCTAATTGGTTCTATGTATTATTGTTTATGTTGGCTATTGTATTGGTACTTATATTGCTTTCAATCTTCATTCTTAAATCTACTAAAGAGATTCCTGTAATATATACTAGAAGTGGAAAAGTACAACAATCAAGTATTCTCCCTATTCCAATGAACCCAGTTGGAATGGTGCCTATCATTTTCGCTATGGCATTTGTTTCATTCCCATATTTGTGTTTCCAATTATTGCACAACTTTATGCCAATGAATGAGAAGATTGCTGCAATATCTAATTGGATTGAATTACATTTGAATATATATTCAACTCAACCTGGATGGTTAGCAATTCTTTGTTATGTAATATTGATTGTTGCTTTCACATTCTTGTATGCAATGATTACATTCTCTCCAGATAGAATATCAGATAATATTCAGAAAAGATGAGGATATATTCCATGAATTAGACCATGAAAAGCTACAGCTAAATATATTAATGGAGTATTAATGCATTTATGTCTGTGGTGAGGTTTAGGATTGGCATTGATAGCATGTTATACTTATATATTCAACTGGATTCCATTCCTTCAAAATATTGCAACTGCATTAGGATGACTTCCAACTGTAGTTACTGGATCTGGAGTAATCATTATCGTTTGAGTTGTTCAAGAGTTGATTAATAAGATTCAAACAGATATGGTTATGAAAAGATACGAAAAGTACTAGAATTCTTAAATAAAGATCTCTCCTAAATTGGGGAGATTTTTTTTATTTAAAAATGTATGTAAAAATTTGACATTTTGCTTATAATTATATATAATTAGGTATTCTAGTTTTATATTATAAGTTGTTGTATGATGAAAAATCCAAATAAATTAAAAGACTTAAATGGTGATGCTGTAGAATGAAAAACAAGTAAGAGAAAAAATTTTGAAAAGGCGCTAAAAAAAGTAAAAGCGGCTACTGTAGTGATTGCATATAATCGGTTAGCTAATGCAGGTGCGAATGTTTTAGAACTTGATGGGAAGGATGGACTTGTTAGAGTGAATTTTAAAAGGGTGTTACGTGGTGATTTAGTTAAATATAAAATTGAGTGATTGGACGATGAGGAATTTGAAGATGTAAAAGTATTAAATGGAAAGTTTATTGGTGTAAAAAAGAATGGTAAATGGTGAATATTAGATTCTCAGCTGAAAGTTGTATTAGAGCCTAGTTTAGATGAAATTATTGGTAATGGTAGAGAAGATGAGAGTTATATATATAGGAAGTGAACTAAATATGGTTTTATAACACCGAATTTAAGTATATTGGAATGTAAGTATGATAGTGCTGATCATTTTTTTAAAGGTTTTTTTGCTGTAAGTAATTGAGGTAAAAAATGAATTGTAGATATGTATGGGAAAGAGGTCATAGGTCCTAGATATGAAGAAATTAAGATAGCATGGCGACATTGAAAAGAATCTGTTTGATCAGATGGTCAGAAAAGAGAAAGTCGTGTTCGTGCGGAGAAATTTTATATGGTTTGAAAAGTTGGAGATAAACGAGAAATGTTTGATAGGGAGGGAAACATTATTAAAACATTTGATAAAATCAAATATACTCGTGATACAGTTTCAGAGGTTATGGAGAACTGAAAGCGGGAATATTTTGACTATAAGAAATTACAGGAGAAATAATAAAGTATTTGCACATAGGGGAAGCTGACAATTATGTCAGCTTTTTATATATGGAGTAGCTTATCATATGTAAAGAATTTTTAAAATAATCCTAATTGTTGAGGTTTTTCAAATTCTTTTTTCATTTCAGTTAGTGGTTTTTCTAATCATTTAATTCAATTCTGATTGCAAATTATATCGATGTATTTGTTTCAATCGAAGTTGAATTTGAAATTATCTAGTTGAGTTTCTGATAAGTCTACATTGGCTAATTGAATCATTTTTTTGGAGAAAAATGCATCATCTTTTTGGCTTCATAGAATTGAAGATTCGGCATTTTCCAATTCATTTAAATGTTCATAAATATTTTCTATAGTTCAGTAATGCTGGACTAAACTCTGTGCTTTCTTTTCTCAGATTCAAGTTACTCATTTTATATTATCTGCGCTATCTCATAATAAGGATAGGTAATCTACAATATATTTAGGTTCAAATCAAAATTCTGCTAGAAAATCTTTCTTTTGATATGGTAAATCTTTTACAGGATCTACAATAAACACTCCATCATCAAGTAATTGTTTTAAGTCTTTGTCTGCTGAGTATATATACATTTCCAAATCTGAGCTTTTGTATTGATTTACAAAACTAGCAATTACATCATCTGCTTCAAATCATGGAGCGATTTGTGATATGATTCAGAGTTCTTTTATGATATTTTGAATTACAGGAATTTGTGATATGAAGTCATCATCCATCTTTTTTCTAGTAGCTTTGTAATCAGGAGCTAATTCATGACGAAATGTTTTTTGTGGAGCATCTCGTGCGATTACTATATAATCTGGCTTTTTGTTAAGACGCTTTAGAAGCATACGAAGGAATCAATATACAGCGTTTATATTCTGTCATTGAGAATTTATCATTTCTGGGAATGCATAGTATGCGCGATATAGGAAGGCAAATCAATCAAATAGAAAGAAATTTTTCATATTTTGTATTATCTGTGTAAAAATTTTTAATTTTGCTGTTTAAAATGTAGAGAAATGTAGCTTGATACCGTTCTAGAAATACAAATAAGCAATCAAACAGATGTGAAATGATTAACTGATTATTTCATCAAGTTGTTTGTGTAAATCTTCTAAATTTCAATCGTTGTTAACTACAAAGTCTGCCATTCCAATACAGGCGTTAATATTTTGCTTAGATGGATCTGAATTTTCACTTTCTAAACGCTCTTGTTCTTGGAACTTTTCAAAAGTTACAAAATCTGATGCACTTTTTCTTGCGATAGCTCTTTCGAATCTAAGTTTCTGATCTGCGTTAACGGCCAAAAGAATGAAATCAGAATTCTTTTTTAGACTTTCAACTTCTCCAATGGCACGAACTGATTCAATAATAGCGTCTTTACCTGCTTTTTGAGCTTGTAAAAATAATTGATCAGTGATATAAGATGGTCAATAATTTGCACGTAAATCATTTGCGACTTCACGCATACTATCTCTATCTAATGGTAGTCATCTTTTTTCGATTTCTTCAGTCAAAAATCAGCGTACAGAATAATGAGCAAATCATTTTTTTTCTACTAAATAATTTACGATTTCTCATTTTCATGCAGCTTGAGGACCCGTAATTCAGATGATTTTCATAATAATGTGTGAATGATAAAAATAATCTGACGAAAGTATTATCATTCCAGTAAGAAAAACAATGTTTTTTTGATATATTCTTATACATATAATATATATAAAAAAAGTCAATCTAAAATTAGCGGAAATATGTCGGATTTTTTGCGAAAATGTTTTTTTTGGAATATAATATAAGGGATTAAATATTTTACGTTATGTTTAGTATTTATCGGATGAAAAAATTGAAAAAAGTTTTAAGTATAATTGCGTTGGTTGTTCTGATTTGAACAGATTTTTTGAATCCTATTAGTTATGCTATAGAACAAGAAGAAGTAATTTTTTGAATTGAAGAAAATATTGAGTTAGAAAATGAGGAAGAAAATATTGATGAAATAAATGATGAAGATGTAGAAGAAAAGGAAGAAGAGGAAGAAGAGAGTGAAGAAATGGATGAGGCAGAAGAGCTAGTTGAGGAAGTGGATGAAACTGTAGAAGATGAGTTAAGTTGAGAAGACTATGTTGAAGAGGAAAATAAAGAATCGGAAGAGATTGGACGTGAAGAGGAATTGAAAGAGAATACAGGCTTATTTGCTTCTGAATTGAATGAAGATTGAGATGCTGATAAGAATATTGTTGAAAAATGAAATGATGAGGAAGTTGAAGAAATGGATGCTGTAGATAGTGAAGATGATTTGGATTGAGAAAATAGTTTGATGGAGAAAAATAAAGAATTAGATGGAGAAAATAATATTGAAAAATTAAACATTGAAAGTGATTTAGAAATATATGGTCAAGAAAAAGAAAAACTAGAAATAAATGATATAGTAGAGAATAATGAGAAGTCTGTTAAATGAACATTATCAAAAGAGAATTGAGTAACATATGTTTTTGCAAATGATGTAACTTTTGATGGAACGAATTATATTAATACAGATTTAAAATTATTTGATAGTAGTTTTGGTCAAAAAGATTTTGATATTAGTTTTAATGTAGATAATATTACTTATATTGCAGGTCAGAATTCTAATCGTAATAATATAATGCATATAATTAAAGAAAAAGGAGATACTTATCAGTGATTTGATTTAAGATTAGAGAATGATGCGAGTATTTATACATGACAAATAAAAGTTTGATCAAATAAGGAGTTTTTAGTTATTGACAATCCGACAACAGCGCCTAGTTCATTTAATTTTTGGACGGAAAGTAATGTATTGTACTATGATAATAATGGAGTAGATGTAACATCATTGGATTTTTCGTCAGTTGAATCATTCGATTACCCGTTGATGTTTTGAGCAGCTTTGGATGGGGGTAAGAGGCCTTATAGGTATATGAATTGAAGACTGTCTGATATTGTAGTTTATGTAGATTATGATAATTGAGATGAAATCACATTACCTAATCCAGTAAGGCCAGACAAAATATTCGGGGGATGGTACACAGATAATCAATTTATATACCCAGCAACATTAGTAAATGGGAAATATGTAGTTAGTGCAAATGAAACGTTATATGCTAAGTGGAATGCAAATAATAAAGTTACAATTAGATCTAATGAGTGAGGAGATGTTGATAAAACAGAAGTATGGGTATCTAGCTGAGCTATAATAACATCTAACGATAATATTCTAACGATAACTGATACAACATGAGAGGAAATCGTTGTGACAGCCTCGGGAAATATATGAGAATTTGACAATTGGGATATATCTGATTGTTGAGACACTATTACGAAATCTTGTACTATAGTTGCTAATTTTCGTAAAGATAAATATATTGTAAAATTTAATTCTAATAGATGAACTTTAGTAGCTTCACAACAGGTAGCTCATTGATCAACAGCAATAGAACCATTGCAACCATGAGATGTTGATTTACCATGATACACTCTTGATGGGTGGTATATAGGAGATTCTGATAATAAATGGGATTTTGATCAAAATATTGTAACGTGAGATGTTACTCTTAAAGCTAGATGGGCTTATGATGTTAATTTTGGAGAATTGAATGTATACACAATAGGTTTGGAAGCTACGGATATTACAAGTTTTGCCTTGATGGATAGAAATGTATGAGCTACTGAAATTTATGATTGAAATTTTTATAATCCAACTTTCTGATCTTTATGATATGTATATCAGTGGTGAAATAATTACTGATTTACTAGATGTTCAGAGACCAATATATCGTGTGAATCAAATACTTCTAATGATTTACATAAAGATTGGACAGGTTATGTACCATCGTTATATGCAAATAAAATTTGGGTATCCCAAAATCCATGGAGTGAATGAGCTAAGCGAGATGATGATTTGCGGTGAAATAAGACAAATACAAATGAAGCAAGACAATGACCGTGTCCAGATGGATATCATATTCCTACAAATAATGAATTTAATTGAAATTGATGATTATATTATAAATGGTTGAATGCCTCAAAAGATTCAAACTGAGAATGTAATTTTGATGCAGCATGAGATGTAAATAAGAAAAAGTTTACTAAAGAATTCTTATTTCCGTTGGCTTGAACTAGAAAAAAGTGAGATCCTAAAGATATAAATAGATGAATATGTGCCGATTATTGGACGTCCTCGCCATATCAAAGATCGAATAATTCTGCAAATAATGTTTGGTTTTGTGCAAAAGGTTTATATAGTCCATACTCTTCATATAAAGATAATAATTCTTGACAGCGTAATAGTTGATCTACACTTCGTTGTTTTAAGAATGATAAGAGTAGTGCAAATTTAATAATTGAGCCTAATGGTTGAGTAAGAGCTGTAATATCTGTGAATAAAATTGATGGAGATGGTGAGATTATAGCCTTGTGAACTCCAACTAAAATAGAATGAGATATAGAATATGTATTTGATGGGTGGTATACTACCCCTAATTTTGCACCATGAACACAGAAAGTTGAAGGTGATACGTTATCTTCTGAGGAGAGTGGATTGTATGCTAAATGGAATTGTCCCGATGGGTTGGTTTATAACAGTAATCAAGAATGTGCTTCGTGAGTATTGGTAAGGTTTATGGTGGACGAAGAAAATGAGTATACAAGAAGTGTGGTACTATCATGAGAGGAAGTAAATGCGCCAGAAACAGATCCAGAAAAATTAGGACATATTTTTACGTGATGGTTTATGTCTGGAGCACAATCTCCATTTGTGTTTACGGGTACGCCTATTACATGAAATCTTGATTTATATGCACATTGGGATGTAAATACGTATACATTAACGATAAATTACGTATATGAAAATGGAGAAACGGCAGCTCCAACACATACAGAGACATTGAATTATACATCAGGATATAGTGTAATAAGTCCAGAAGTTATAGGATATACACCAGATAGATCGGAAGA
>JAEEGJ010029587.1_pt1 | contig 10794 bp, 9 predicted proteins | sample 8958761 | NCBI WGS metagenome assembly JAEEGJ01 (sample SAMN16246546, study PRJNA631951) | gut metagenome | biome: gut microbiome; feature: rumen; material: RS-attached | host: Bos | place: Iran: Karaj | collected 2018-10
AAGCCCCTCCCCTACGGGCTCCCCGCGGGTGCGCCGCAGCGCCCAAACAATAAACGCCTTCCGGAAAAGTCCGGAAGGCGTTTTCTAGTTTGTTTATGCTTTCTTTTTCGTCTTTATCGAGGCGGCGTAGGCGCTGTTGCACAGGCCGAGGACGGCCGAGAGGATGAAGAGCGTCTCGATGCCGAGCGTCTTCCATATCCAGCCGCCGAAGAGCGCGATGAGTATCGTTATGAGGTGGTTCACGCTGATGCCCGTCGAGATCGTCGCCTGCAGCTCCTCGTTGGAGTCGGCGAGGTCCTGCACATAGACGTTCGAGGCCATCGAGGCCAGCGAGATTATCGAATCGAGCACGTAGTTGACGCAGCAGACGAGGAACGCGATGTTTTTCGGGAAGAGATGGTGCGCGAAGCCGTAGAAGAAGCAGACGACGACGAGGATGAGCGTGTCCGCGACCATGACGACCTTGTAGCCGAGCCTGTCGATGATGCGCCCGACTATGGGCGAGGCGATGAAGCCGCAGACCGCCGATACGGCGAAGAGGAGGCTTATCGTCCCCGGCCCGGCGCCGTAAAAGAGGATGAGGACGTAGGGCCCGAAGGTCAGAAAGACCTGCTTGCGCGCGCCGTAGAAGACCTCGAGGAAGTAGTACTTCGTGTATTTTTTGTGGAAATAGAAGCGCCTGTGCGCGCTGTCGGTGCTGCTGCGACCCTTTATGCGCAGGGATATGACCGCGCCTATCGCCGTGACGCCCGTCGCGGCGAGGAAGACGTATCTGTACGTCGTCTGCGTCTGCGGGGCGAACATGAAGAGGACGATTATGACGACGTAGCCGATGAGCGTCCCTATCTGGCCGGACGAGCTCTGCACGCCGAGCGCCTCGCCCCCGCGCCCCTCCGTCGAGTAGCTCAGCGAGAGCGTGCTCTTCAGGCCGAGCTGGATGTGCTCGCCGAGCGAGTAGACGCAGATGGCGAGGGTTATGAGCGCGCGCCCCGGCGGGACGGCGGCGTGCATCGCCATGCCGACGAGGAGGACGGCCGAGCCTATCTTATAGATCGACTCCGCGCTCAGCAGATAGAGCGCCGCCAGCAGGAAGACCAGCACGAGGCCGGGCAGCTCGCGGAAAAACTCCGATACGCCGCGCTCGAACTCGCCCATCGAGACGATCTCCGCGAGGTAGTTGTCGAGCACGCCCTTGTAAAGCCCCAGCGCGAGGCCCATCATCAGCACGGAAAGAAGAAACGCCCGGTAGCTCGTCCCCGGGCGGAATATCTGCTTGAGCTTGGTCATAATATCTCTCCTCGCGGCAGGGCTGCGGGATGCTCGCAGGGAGCGGGGCGCTCGCCGCCCCGTCCGGTCTTTGCCGCATTTTCTCCGACGTGAGTATACGCCGAAATCCAACAATTGTAAAGAGAAAGGCCGCACGGAGTGCGGCCCTTCCGGTCTTATAGCGCCTGCGGTTACTTCTCTTCCTTCTTGTCGTCGCCGTCGAGCTTGTCGATGCCCTCCTCGGCGGAGTCGACGATGCTCTTTGCCAGACCCTTGAAGGCGCCGCCGAGCTCCCTGCCCGTCTTTCGCCAGCTTCCGTCGCTGAAGACGTTGGACTCGTCGTCGTTGTCGATGTCGAGCCCGGTCTTGACGCTGCGCCCGACGTTCTTCGCGAGACCCTTGAACGCGCTGCCGAGACCCTTCCCGGTCTCCTTCCATTCGTCCTTTAACGCCATTTTAAGTTACACGTCCTTTCTTTCGCCCGGCCGCCGCGCCGGCCAGCCTGCGATATGCCCCGCCCGGCCTTCGCGGCCGGGGAGACCCGCTCACTTATCCTCTCTCTGCTCCATGGACGTCGCGCCGTAGGGGCAGAACTTGACGCACTTGCCGCAGCCGACGCACTTTTCCTCGTTGACCTTGTAGCAGTAACCGACCTTGTCGAATTCTATCGCCTCGCCCGGGCAGAGGGCGACGCACGTGCGGCACAGCATGCACCTGACCACGTCTATGCTTCCGACCTGACGCATGATATCACCTCCGGGAAAATATACCGCTATTATAATTCAGCCGCCTGAGCCTTGTCAATCGCCGCCGCGCGGCTTTACTTTTGCACGGGGGGCGAGTATAATCGAAGCAGAAAAACGCCGCCGCGAGGCGGCCCGCAAAGAATAAAGGAGGTCGAGGAATGGGAACATGGAATGAGTTTATCATCGACGAGGGCAGGCCGCCGGAATGGCCGTACCCCGTCAAGTTCGGCGAGGAGCGGCAGATCGATACCGACGTGCTCGTCATCGGCGGCGGCATAGCCGGCTGCTGGGCGGCCATAAGCGCCGCGCGGCAGGGCGTCCGGGTCGCGCTGCTTGAAAAGGGCAATACCGAGCGCAGCGGCTCCGGCGGCCCGGGCTGCGACCACTGGTGCAACGCCCCGTGCAATCCGCTCTCGCGCGTCGATCCCGACGAGTGGGCCGAGCACATGGCCGACAAGCCCTACTGCAACGCCATAGGCATGCAGATCCAGTGCCGCGAGAACTACGACACCCTGCTCGAGATGGAGCAGATGGGCGGCAAGATACGCGATACGGGCGACGACTTCGTCGGCGCGGAAGGGCGCGACGAGGCGACCAAGCTCATGATAAGCCCGCGCTACGGCCGCTGGCACAACAGCGTCCTCGATCCCGATTTCGGGACGCCGGAGTACAATCCCCCCGAAAAGCGCAACAACGTCGTCATCCGCGTCTGGGGCAGCACCTTCAAGCCCGCGCTCAAGAAGGAGTGCCAGAGGCTGGGAGTGCAGATATTCGACCGCGTCATGGGCACGAGCGTCCTCAACGAGGGCGGAAAGCAGGGCGCGCGCGTCGTCGGCGCGACGGGGATAAACGCCCGCACGGGCGAGTTCCTCATCTTCCGCGCCAAGGCCGTCATCATCACGACCGCGAGCGCGGGCTCCCTCTGGCTGATGAGCATGGAGCACGGCGCCTATTCGACCATGCACGCCCGCACCACCAGCGGCGACGGCATGGCCATGGCCTGGCGCGCCGGCGCGGAGCTGACCTGCATGGAAAAGGCGGGCTCCATAACGACCGGAACCGGCATCAAGCACAGATGGTATACCGGCGCGGGCGACGCGAGCTATGAAAACGTCGCCATCGTCGACGCGAACGGGCAGAAGCTGCCCTACGGGACGCAGGGCTGGATAGACGCCGGCACGCAGATCGTCCCGCCCGCGCTCAACGAGGAGATACACAAGGGCATCCTCTCCGGCAAGTACGCGCTCCCGTTCTACGGCGATTTCCCCGCCATGAAGGAGACGGACCGCCGCGCGACCTGGAAGCTCATGCTGACGGAGGAGTCCACGACGAAGGTCATGGTCGAGAGCATGGAGGAGGGCGGCTTCGACGGCGCCCGCGACCAGATCATGTCCTATAAGTTCCTCGAGGGGCAGGTCTCCCCGCAGTGGCGCAACGCCAACAACGGCGGCGGCATCCTGACCGACTGGGACCTCAAGACGACCGTCGACGGCCTCTACGCCGCCGGGACGACGCTCTACTGCCCGGAGGACCACTCCTTCTGCGCCGCGACGGGCCGCTACGCCGGCCGCAAGGCCGCCGCCTACGTCAAGGCCGCGCCCGACGTCGAGCTCTGCCGCGAGCAGGTCGATAAGGAGAAGGCCCGCGTCCTCGCCCCGACGACGCGCACCTCCGGCATCGAGTGGAAGGAGCTGCACAGCGCCCTGACCCGCGTCATGCAGTATTTCGACAGCGAGTTCAAGACCGAGGAGCTGCTCAAGCTCGGCCTCGAGGAGCTCGACAGGATATGCGAGGACGCGAACGAGTCGCTCTACGCGCTCGACCCGCACAAGCTCATGCGCTCGCTCGAGGACCTCAACATGCTCGATCAGGCCCGCATGATCCTCATCGCCGCGCGCGAGAGGAAGGCCTCCAGCGCGCGCCTCGGCCACGTCCGCATCGACTACCCCGCCATGGACCCGCCCGAGTGGAACAAGTACATAACCCTCAAGCAGGCCGACGGGAAGGTCGTCATCGGCGAGCTGCCCGAGCGCTTCTGGGGCAACATGAAGGAGCAGTACGAGGCTCACAATAAGGACTATACCGGCGTCTGGACGCCGGAAAACTGAGAAAGGGAGGAAAAGACCGTGTCGGATAGAAAGATCTACGCCGTCCCCAACGTGCAGACGCCGAATACGCCCGTGCGGTTCAACGCGGATATCTGCGTCGGCTGCAACCGCTGCGTCGAGATCTGCCCGCTGGACGTTTTCATCCCCAACCCGAAGAAGGGCGCGCCGCCCATCGTCCTGCACCCCGAGGAGTGCTGGCTCTGCGGCGTGTGCGTCACCGAGTGCAGAAACAAGGGCGCCATCCGCTTCAATTACCCGATGCCGCTGCGTCCCCGCTGGCGCAACAAGGAGACCGGCGAGGTCACCCAGCTCAAGTGAGCGAAAGATAATGAAAAACGCCTTCCGGAAGTTCCGGAAGGCGTTTTTTATGTGAAGTCAGCGCGGCGCGCATGTAGGGGAGGGGCTTGCCCCTCCCGTCGCCCCTGCTCCGCACCTGCGCGGCCTCCTCTCCAATGCGCAAACGCTTCGCGGGTTTGCGAATGGGTTTGGGCAGGAAAACGAGAATCGCGCTGTTATTCGGTCATACGGAGGCAAAAAGGAGAGGGCGTTTAACTCACTTGGTAAGCCGGTTCATAGTTGATCACGCAAAATGCAACGATGTTCTCGTCGGAGTCGATAAGCATTCGAATGTAGACGGCGTCTTCCGGATCAGCGAAACCGGTGGATATCTCCGTTGCGACCCACCGCTCGTCAAACGTATTTTGTGTCCAAAGGACGTGGAAGAACAGAGACTTCACATACTTACTCCAGGATTCCGCTGAACTGCCAAATCGTTTCGCAGAGTCTTGGGTCGTCCAGACGCCCTTCAGTTGGTATTTTTCATTCAGACTGCTGAGCGGTTCGCCGTTCAGGTACACGGCGTATTTCTTGCTGACGTTCCCGTTAGGGTCAACAATAGAGTCTATCAGCTCAGCATGCGCGGTGTTCTTGCTGCATTCGGAGACGGCGCGGCTTATCGTCTCCGATATTTCCTGCAATATTTCACTGCAGCCGACCTCATACCTGTAAACGGGGATGCAGTCGGATTCGTCGACGTCCTGCCCGCGGAAAAAGCCCAATGCGTTTCCTTCCGCGTCAAAAATATAATAGTAAGTATTTACCCAGCTGTCTGTCTGGAAAGTAAAGCTCGGGTCAGACAAACTCAGGCTGTTGATCAATCTGTTCTCGTAACCGTAACCGGTTTCGAAATGAAGATTATATACCGCGCTGTACAGCGCGAACGCCGGATTGAGATACTTCAAGTCGGCCGGAAGAAAGTTCTTGAAATAGCTGCTGCCGTAGCCGTGCGCTATAGAGACCGCCGTCGGGAAGAGCTCAAGCAGGGTCGGGATATATATCTTGTGCGAGGAGGAAGCGACCCTCGTCAGTTCTACCGAGACAAAGGAGGACGTGTCAGGGAGAGGCACACGTTTTAGCCCCTCAAGGATCCGGTCGGTTTTCTGTTCTTGCTCCTGAATATCGCCGCCGGGCTCGTCGCCGGTGGCCTCAAGATACTGCTCCTCGGTGAAGACGCCCTCCTCGATGAGCGCCTCGGCGAGCGTAGTCTCGGTCCCGTTCATGCTGACCGGCAGCGCGCCCGCGCTGACCTCCGCGACGTCGGCGCGGAGGAAGTCATAGTTGTTTTCTTCGCTGTATTCGCCGTGGGTCAGGCCTATCTCGTCGGAGAGCTTCCACGCCTCGTTCCATGCGAAGTCGCTGCTGCTGTCGTAGCCGAGCGCGCGCAGGACGAAGGTGAGGTACTGCGTCGCGGAGACGAGCTCGTCGCCGCCGAAGGTGGTCGCGCTCGTGCCCTTGGTCAGGCCGTTGGCGTAGGCGTAGCCGACGTAGGGCACGGGCCAGCCCTCGACGTCGGTAAAGGGGGTCTCCCACGTTCCGGCCTTGGCCTCGGCGTCCTTGCCTAGCAGGCGGACGAGCATGGCCACGGCCTCGCTGCGCGTGGGCGCGCGGTCGAGATCGTAAATGGGCTTTCCGTCGGGCCCGTCGCCTATGCCGTTGAAAAGGCCGAGCGCGTGCAGTGTGTCCGCCGCCGCGAGAGCATCAGCGTCGGCCGCGAACGCCGCGGGAACGAGGCAGAATATGAGCGCGAGCGCGAGAAACAGAGAAAGTATCTTTTTCATATGATTTCCTCCCGTAAGCAAATGACGCGGCCGGAGCCGCAGAGTAAGCGCAGGGTCCCGATCGCCGCAGGTCTTCATTTTGCGACAGGATAATTATACCATTTCCGCGTAGGGGAGGTCAACTGTCGGAAAGAAAAAATGACAGCTGTGGAACAGCTGTCATTTCTGGCCGATATGAGAGGCGCATCGCGCGCGGTCATTGCCCGTTCTGCGGGGGCTGCGGGTACTGCGGGGCGGGCGGCTCTTTCGGAGCTTCCTGCGGCGGGGCGACGGGCGGCGCGCCTATCCTGTGGGAGGCGTAGTGCGCGTTGGGATCATACTGCGCGACGATGTAGCGATTGCCGTGGACGACGCGGCGCGGCGGCTCTTTGTCGGGCAGGCAGGTGAAGACTATGGCGACTATGGCGCAGGCCGCGCACCAGACCGCCGGATAGAGCAGGTAAAAATACGGGTCGAGCCGCCATATGCAGAGCGCGGCGGCGACGGCGAAGATCGCGATGAGGGCGATGTTGCTCTTGTGCCGCGCGCGGCAGGTCACGACGGAGACGACGCCGCCCGCGAAGATGAGCAGCGCGATGAGCAGGCCCATCAGGTCGATGACGTCGCCGGGGAAAATGAGCGTCACGAACGCGAGGAAAACCGTCAGCAGGCCGAGCAGCACGCCTCCGAGAACGGATATTATCCCGGAGACTATCTTCCAGACCTTCATGCCCGATTACCGGCCCTGTCCGCCCTGCGGGGGCTGCTGCTGATACTGCGGGGCCTGAGGGGGAGCGTAATACTGCCCGCCCTGCGGGGGCTGCTGATACTGCGGGGCCTGATACGGCTGACCCTGCGGGGCGTAGTACTGCCCGCCGTACTGCGGCGCCATGCGCGCCGGATCGACGGGGTACTTCTTCTTCGAGAAGAAGCAGAGAATGAATATCACTATCGCGCAGAGGATGCTCCAGATGCCGCTGATGAGCAGATAAGGATAGGAGTATATGCGGAAAAAGCTCGCGGCTATGGTCAGGAGAAAGAATATCAGCGTCGCTATATTGCCGCCGAGGTAACCCGAGCAGGTGCACAGCGAGATGAGCCCGGCGAGAAACAGCAGGAACGCCGCAAGCACGCCGATGAGGCCCATGGGGAAACTCGAACTCACCGTCGCCGCGAAAAAGTGCAGGAACGAGATGATCGCGATGACGAAGGAGAGCAGGATCGAGAGGATGCCGGAGATTATCTTCCAGGCTTTCATGGATAGACCCCTTTTCTGTCGAAATTTGTCGAGATCTGACACGGACAATATAGCATAAACGCCCGCGCCGCGCAAGAAGAACGCCGGGGACGCCGCTTGGCGCCCCCGGCGAACGTTTTTCCGCAGAAGCGGTATCGTTCAGATGATCTTCAGCGCGCCGGTCGGGCAGGCCTCGGCGCACTTTTTGCACGTCGCGCAGACCTTGACGCGGTCCGTGCCGCGGAACTCCGGCTTTATGACCGTCTTGAAGCCGCGGCCGACCATGCCGAGCAGCCCCTCGCCCGCGACCTCGTCGCAGACGCGCACGCAGAGGTAGCAGAGGACGCACTTGCCCTCGTCGCGCTCGATGACGGCGAGGCGCGTCTCGCTGCCGCGGCGGCGCTTTTCGCCCGCGAAGCGGTCCGGCTCGACGCGCGCGGCGTCGGCGTGCTTGATGAGCGAGCATTCCCCGTAGTCGTGGCAGCCGCATTCGAGGCAGCGCTTGGCCTCGCGCATGGCCTGCTCGCGGTCGAAGCCGTTCGTGACGGGCAGGAAGTCGCCCTTTCTCTCGGCGGCGGGCCTGTTGGAGGCCTTGACGCGCGCGAGCCTTTCCCTGTCGGCGTAGTCCGCGGCGGTGACGGTGCGGCGGCTGACGAAGGGCTTTCTGTAGGGCTTCATGTCGCCGCGCAGCCAGCTGTCGACGACGTCGGCGGCCTTGCCGCCCTCGCCTATGGCCGCGATGGCGATGTCCGCGCCCTTGTTGGTCGCGTCGCCGACGGCGAAGACGCCCTCGACGTCGGTCATGAAGGTCGCCTCGTCGGCGGCGATTATGCCGCGCTTATTGAGCCCGACGGCCTCGAAGCCCGCGGGATCGACCCTCTGGCCGATGGCGGCGATGACGGAGTCGACGTCCAGCGCCTCGAATTTGCCCTCGACGGGGACGGGGCTGCGCCTTCCGCTCGCGTCGGGCTCGCCGAGCTCCATGACCTGAAGCTTGACGGCCTTGACGCGGCCTTTTTCGCCGATCAGCTCGGCGGGATTGGTCAGGAACTTGAATTCGACGCCCTCCTCCATGGCCTCCTCGATCTCGTCGGCGTTGGCGGGCATCTCGCCGCGGGTGCGGCGGTAGATTATATACACTTTTTCCGCTCCGAGGCGGACGGCCGTCCTGCAGGCGTCCATGGCGGTGTTGCCGCCGCCGACGACGGCGACGCGCTTTCCGATATCCTTCGGCGCGAAGAGCGCGACGCTGCGCAGGAAGTCGATGCCGCCGTAGACGCCCTCGAGCTCCTCGCCCGGGCAGCCGAGCGGCGTGCTCTTCCATGCGCCTATCGCGAGGACGACGGCGTCGAAGCGCGATCTGTATTCCTCAAAGGATACGCCCGAGCCGACGGTCACGTTGTTTTCGTACTTCACGCCCGCCTCGGCGATCTCGGCGATCTCCGCGTCGAGCACGGCCTTCGGCAGCCTGTATTCGGGGATGCCGTAGCGCAGCATGCCGCCCATTTTGGGCATGAAGTCCGTGACGGTGACGTCGTGGCCCTTCAGCGCGAGGTAGTAGGCAGCGGTGAGGCCGCCGGGGCCTCCGCCAATTACGCCGACCTTTTTGCCCGTCGGAGCGGCCTTTTCGGGCTTCCACTTATCCGCCTTGTCCAGCATGTCCATGGCCATGAAGCGCTTGATGTTGGCTATGGAGATGGGCTCCTCGACGAGGTTGCGGCGGCAGTCCTTCTCGCAGGGATGCGGGCAGACGTGGCCTATGCTGGCGGGCAGGGGCAGATGCTCCTTGACTATGCGGACGGCCTCGCGCGTATCGCCGAGGGCGACCTGCTTGACGTAGGCCTGGCAGTCGGTGCCCGCGGGGCAGGCGAGGCGGCAGGGGCCGAGGCAGTCGCCGTCGTGGTCGCTCATGAGCAGCTCCAGCGCTATCTTGCGGGCCTGCTTCGCGCGCGGACCGTCGACGTGGACGACCCAGCCGTCTCCCGCGACCGTCGAGCAGGCGCGCAGGAGCTTCGGGGTGTGCTCGGCCTCGACGACGCAGACGCCGCAGGCACCGTAGTGCGCGGTCCTGTCGTCGTGGCAGAGGGTCGGTATCTCTATGCCGTGGCGGCGGGCGATCTCAAGTATCGTCTCGCCCTGTTCCCCCGTGCAGGGGACGCCGTTTATCGTAAGCTTTATCATATCTTCCGCCTCCTATTCCGCCCTGACGGCGCCGAACTTGCACGCCGAGCGGCAGGAGCCGCATTTTATGCAGAGCGAGGGATCTATCGAGAAGGTCTTCTTGAGCTCGCCGGATATCGCGCCGGCGGGGCACTTGCGGCTGCAGGAGGAGCAGCCGACGCACTTTTCGGGGTCTATGGAGAACGTCAGCAGCGCGCGGCATTCGTGCGCGGGGCACTTCTTGTCGCGTATGTGGGCGTCGTACTCGTCGCGGAAGTAGCGTATCGTCGTGAGGACGGGGTTCGGCGCCGTCTGGCCGAGGCCGCAGAGCGCGCCGTCCTTGACGGCGGAGCAGAGCTCCTCGAGAAGCTCGACGTCGCCCTCCTTGCCCTCGCCGTTTATGATGCGGATGAGCAGCTCGTTCAGGCGCTTGGTGCCGATGCGGCAGTGGACGCACTTGCCGCAGCTCTCGCGCGTCGTGAAATCGAGGAAGAACTTGGCTATGCCGACCATGCAGGTCGTCTCGTCGAGCACGACCATGCCGCCGGAGCCCATTATCGCGCCCGTCGCGCTCAGGGCCTTATAGTCGATGACGGTGTCGAAAAGGCTCTCCGGGATGCAGCCGCCGCTCGGCCCGCCGAGCTGGACGGCCTTTATCTTCTTGCCGTCGCGTCCGCCTCCGGCTATGCCGAAGATGACGTCGCGCAGCGTCATGCCCATGGGGATCTCGACGAGGCCGCCGCGCTTTATCTTGCCCGTGACGGCGAAGACCTTGGTGCCCTTGCTGCCCTCCGTGCCCATGGCGGCGAAGGCCTCGCCTCCGCGCTTTATTATCCATGTCACGTTGGCGTAGGTCTCGACATTGTTGATGTTGCTGGGCTTGTGCCAGTAGCCGGCCTCGGCCGGGAAGGGCGGTTTGAGCCTCGGCATGCCGCGGCTGCCCTCGAGCGACTCGATGAGCGCCGTCTCCTCGCCGCAGACGAAGGCTCCCGCGCCCGCCTTGATGCGGAATTCGCAGGAGAAGTCCGACCCGAGGATGTTTTTGCCTATATAGCCGCGCTCGCGGGCCTGCTTTATGGCCTCCGTCAGGCGGACTATGGCCAGCGGGTACTCCGCGCGCACGTAGATTATCGCCTCGCCTGCGCCGACGGCGTAGGCGCCGATGAGCATGCCCTCAAGGA
>JAEEGJ010029588.1_pt1 | contig 10793 bp, 7 predicted proteins | sample 8958761 | NCBI WGS metagenome assembly JAEEGJ01 (sample SAMN16246546, study PRJNA631951) | gut metagenome | biome: gut microbiome; feature: rumen; material: RS-attached | host: Bos | place: Iran: Karaj | collected 2018-10
TTAAGAACAATCAGGTGGCAGACTTCCTAATGAAATACTATGGATTCGATGCATCTTTGATTGCAGATATCGTGCCTACTTTCGCTGAGCAGAGTGTGGTCAGTGCAGAGGCTGCGGCAGAACTGGGTTTGAAGGCTGGTACGCCGATTACCTATCGTGGTGGTGACCAACCAAACAATGCCCTGTCGCTGAATGTGCTGAATCCTGGTGAGATTGCAGCTACAGCTGGTACTTCAGGTGTGGTGTATGGCGTGCTGGGTGAAGTCAATTACGACAAGCAAAGTCGAGTAAATACCTTTGCACATGTGAATCATACCGCTGACCAGACTCGTCTGGGTGTGCTGCTCTGTATCAATGGTACAGGTATCTTGAATGCATGGACGCATCGTAACATCACGCCTGAGATTGGCTATGCCGAGATGAATGATTTGGCTGCTCAAGCTCCTATCGGCAGTGAGGGCGTTACGATTATCCCATTCGGCAATGGTGCAGAACGTGTACTTGAGAATAAGGAAATTGGTTGCTCCATCAACGGTGTTAACTTCAATAAGCACTCGAAGGCTCACTTGGTGCGTGCTGCCCAAGAGGGTATCGTCTTCTCATTCTGCTATGGTATGGAAATTATGCAGCAGATGGGTATGGATATCAAGAAAATTCATGCTGGTAAAGCCAATATGTTCTTGAGCCCACTGTTCCGTGATACGTTAGCGGGCGTGAGTGGCGCAACCATCGAGTTGTATGATACGGATGGTTCTGTTGGTGCAGCCAAGGGTGCTGGAATTGGCGCTGGCATTTATGCTAATGCTGATGAAGCCTTTGCTTCTTTGGAGAAGTTGCAGGTGATTGAGCCGAAGGCTGCTGACCAAGCTGCATACGCTGAGGCCTATGCACGCTGGAAGGACGTCCTTGCAAGTAAGATGTAAGATGGTAGATGTCAGAAGGGTGATGTGTCTCTTCTGTCAGAATTATTCGTAAGTTTTGGCTTGGCGCTTGCCCTGAAGCACTGCTAGTGCATTGAGGGCAAGCGCTTCCATTTCGTCTTCGCCTGGAAAAGTATAGACTGGTGCCAAGAATCCAATGCGACGACGTAATTCGCTAACAATATAATCGGAGTGTGCCATGCCACCCGTTAGCAGAATGGCGTCAATCTGACCGCATAGCACGGCAGCCTCGGAGGCAATCTGTTTGGCAGTATGATATAGCATAGCATCGACTAAAAGCTGGGCATGTTCGTCACCGTCTTTAATGCGTTGCAGAATCTCACGCATGTTATTCGTGCCTAAATGTGCTGTCAGACCAGCCTGGCCTGCAATTCGCTTGAGCAATTGTTTCTCGGTGTATTTGCCACTGTAGCATAAACGGATCAAATCAGCAGCAGGCAGGGACCCTGCACGTTCGGGAGAAAACGGCCCCTCGCCATCAAGTGCGTTGTTGGCATCAATGGCACGTCCGTGTTCGTGGGCTGCTACGCTGATGCCACCTCCCAAATGACAGATAATCAGATTGAGGTCTTCGTATTCACGACCTATGCCACGGGCGTACCGACGTGCAATGGCCCGTTGGTTGAGTGCATGCCAGATGCAAATGCGTGGCATCAGGGGACTGCCACTGATACGGGCCAAAGGTGTCAACTCGTCTACAACGCCAGGGTCAGCGATGAAAGCACGGCATCCAGGTATGGTAGCAGCAATCTCATGGGCTATCAGACAGCCTAAGTTGCAGGCGTGGTTATGCATGACACAGCCATGCAGCGTGTCTTCAACCATTTGGTTGTTGATCTCGTAAACGCCGCCTGCAATAGGTTTTACAAGCCCTCCGCGACCAATGACAGCGTCAAATTCCAAAGGAATATCAGAACGTTGCAGCTCGTCGAGTACCAACTGACGACGGAAATCCTGCTGTTCGGTGATGGCATCAAAAGGTGCCAGTTCTTCTGCAGTATGGGTGATGTTGCGGAGCAGAATAGGCTTCTCGTCGTCATAAACTGCCATCTTGGTGGATGTCGAACCTGGATTGACAACTAATATTTTCATAGGCATGCTAAGGCAAAAATGATACTATTGAATTTGGCTTCTGCATTGTCGCCTCGTGAAGGAACGACAACAGGACATTGCGTGCCCCATAATATACCTGCCGTACGGGCTTGGGCAAAGAGGGTCATGGCCTTATAGAAGGCGTTGCCAGCCTCTATGTCAGGCATGATAAGTACGTCGGACTCGCCGTTCAGTGGCGATTCAATACCTTTGGCTTTTAGTGCTTGTAGTGAACAGGCGGACTTGACATCTATTGGACCGTCCACAATGCATCGCCCGAAATCGCCTGCAGCGGCCATTTTCTTGATATCTTGATAACCATCTACGAAAGGAAACTGCCTGCCTCCGTGTTCGGCACAATGGATAAGTGCGATGCGTGGCTCGTGAATACCTATATGTTGACAGACATGAGTCGAATATTGGATTTGGGCAATGCGCTGTTTCTGGGTGGGATATGGGATAACTGCGACGTCGGTGAAGAATAGCAGCTTCGGATAGGTGTGGATTTCTGCAACAGACAAGTGAGTGAGTACCTTTCCCTCGGGTAAGAGACCGGAAACCTTGTTTAAAATGGCACGTAAAAGGATATCAGTACCTATCAAACCTTTCATCAGTACGTCGGCATCACCTCGACGAATGAGGGCAACAGCCTTCTCCGCCGCTCTTTCCGGCAACTCGTCATAAATACGGATGATATCGGCCAGTCCTTCTTCCTCGGCCATACGAAGTGCTTCGCATGTGGCTTCGTCTTCAGGTTTTACCGCAACTATGCGTCGGCGCTTTCCGCTTGCACTGACAAGTTGGCGTAGTTCTTCAAAAGTCTGGATGGTTTTCATAGTTATTCCATTTTTATGCAAAGATAGTGAAAAAAGTTTGTACCACCAAATGATTTGCTGTTTTTTTCTTCATTAATTTGGTGGACTCATTTTTTTTTCTTATCTTTGCACCTTAAAATGATAATTAATAAATGGACCATATAAGAAACTTTTGCATCATTGCGCATATCGACCATGGAAAGTCGACGTTGGCCGACCGTCTGCTGGAATTTACAAAGACCATCCAGGTGACGGAAGGACAGATGTTGGACGACATGGATCTGGAGCGTGAACGTGGTATCACGATTAAAAGTCACGCCATTCAGATGGAATATATGTACAAAGGTGAGAAATATATACTCAATTTAATTGATACTCCGGGACACGTTGACTTTTCGTATGAGGTGTCTCGTTCTATTGCGGCCTGTGAAGGCGCTCTGTTGGTGGTAGATGCCACACAGGGGGTGCAGGCGCAGACTATCTCGAACCTTTATCTGGCTATTGATAATGATTTGGAGATTATTCCTGTTATCAATAAAATCGATATGCCATCGGCTATGCCTGATGAAGTGGAGGATGAAATTGTTGACCTTATTGGTTGTAATCCAGAGGATATTATCCGTGCCAGTGGAAAGACTGGTGAGGGTGTAGAGGATATTCTGAATGCAGTGGTAGAACGCATTCCTCATCCGAAGGGTGATGAACAGGCTCCTTTGCAGGCATTGATTTTTGATTCTGTCTTCAATTCGTTCCGAGGCATTATTGCTTACTTCAAGATTGTCAATGGTTCTATCCGTCCTGGTGACAAGGTGAAGTTCTTTAATACGGGCATGGAATATGATGCCGATGAAGTAGGCGTGCTGAAGATGGATATGATTCCCCGTAAAGAGATGCATACGGGTGAAGTGGGCTATATCATTTCGGGCATCAAGAATGCCAAAGAGGTAAAGGTGGGTGATACCATTACACATGTAGCCCGTCCTTGTGACAAGGCTATTGAGGGATTCCAGGAGGTCAAACCGATGGTGTTTGCCGGTGTGTATCCGATTGATCCTACAGACTATGAAAACTTGCGTGCATCTTTGGAGAAGTTGCAATTAAACGACGCTTCACTGACTTTCGTCCCTGAAACCTCTGTGGCGTTGGGCTTTGGTTTCCGCTGCGGCTTCCTTGGTCTGTTACACATGGAGATTGTGCAAGAACGCTTGGATCGTGAGTTCGATATGGATGTTATTACCACTGTGCCTAACGTTACCTATATGTGCTATACTAAGCAACATGAGGAAAAAGAGGTGCACAATCCCTCTGGGCTTCCTGATCAGACGATGATTGACCATATTGAAGAGCCGTATATCAAAGCCAGCATTATTACAGCTGCCGAATATATTGGCCCTATCATGACGTTGTGTCTCGATAAGCGTGGTGAGTTGATTGATCAGCAATATGTATCTGGTGGACGTGTGGAATTGCGATTTATGCTGCCTTTAGGTGAAATCGTGATAGATTTCTACGATAAGCTAAAATCCATATCGAAAGGCTATGCCTCCTTCGACTATCATATCGACTCGTTCCGTCCTTCAAAACTGATAAAGCTCGATATCTTGCTCAACGGAGAACCTGTTGATGCTTTGTCTACGCTGACCCATGCAGATAATGCCGTTACCTTTGGGCGTCGTATGTGCGAGAAGCTGAAGGAACTGATTCCGCGCCAGCAGTTTGATATTGCCATTCAGGCGGCAATCGGAGCCAAGATTATTGCCCGTGAAACTGTCAAGCAGGTGCGTAAAGATGTGACTGCCAAGTGTTATGGTGGTGATGTAAGTCGAAAACGCAAACTGTTGGAGAAACAGAAACGAGGCAAGAAACGTATGAAGCAAATTGGTAATGTGGAAGTGCCTCAAAAAGCATTCCTCGCAGTGTTGAAACTTGATTAGAAATTATTTAAGAACTGAAAATCTATATAACAAAGAATTATTTATGACGACAATTGGACTGACAACAAGAGATGTGGCACGTGAACTGGCCAGACGTTACAGCACGATGACGCACGATGAACTGGATGTGCTGGAAAGTATTTTGGTGCCTATGAAGTTCCAAAAGGGTGAAATCATCCTGAAGGAAGGTGAAATCTGTGATCGTATATATTGGGTTACCAAGGGATTGGTACGCCAGTTCTATTATAAGAATGGCAAGGAATTAACCGAGTATATGACGACGGAGAATAACATTGTTATGAGCATTGAAAGTCTCTTTAGGGAAGAACCTACTCGTCAGCAGATTCAGGCCTTAGAGCCAACCATCTTGTTCGCACTCCCAAAGAATGCGTTGGAGCGTGAAGCTGTTCGCAATGTCAATATTCAGATGTTATATCGTAAAATACTGGAAGAATCGCTGATTATCTCTCAGATTCATGCAGATATGCTGCGTTTCGAGTCAGCTCAGGAGCGTTATGCCAAATTGGTAAAGCGTTCTCCGCAGTTGGTGTTGAGAGCGCCTCTGGTGTATATTGCCAGTTACTTGCAGATGACACCCGAAACATTGTCGCGTGTTCGTACGTCAGCTCTTTTGGAGGGATGATGCGGAAATGCTAAAGGAGTTAAAGACGTTAGAGAATACTACTGAAAGTAAACATATTGGGAAACTCCTGACTCAAGGAGTCAGGTTGTTTCTTGAACAGTCCAAATAGGGCGCTACCAGAGCCAGACATGGCTGCATAGGTGGCGCCCATGTCATATAGTTGTTGTTTAATATTGCCAATCTCTGGATGCAGGGCAAAGACACTTTCCTCAAAATCATTGATGAGTGTATCGCGCCATGTTTCTACAGGCTGTATCACGATTTCACGACAGTTCTGTGCTGGATAGTGTGGGCGGATGCGTGAGAAAGCTTCTTTGGTGGGAACAGGAATGTCAGGACGTACCACGGCAATATAGTATCCGCTTAATGACAAATCGATAGGTTGCAGCTTCTCGCCAATACCTTCTGCATAACAAGGACGTGAAAGTATGAAGAATGCACAGTCAGCACCTAACTTCGCGGCATATTCTATCAGCTGCTCATCAGTGAGTCCTAACTGGAATTGTTGATTCAGTAACATCATCATGTAGGCGCAGTCGCTACTGCCGCCGCCCATGCCTGCTTGGGTGGGAATGCCTTTCCATAGATGTGAGTGGATGCGGGGCAGGGTGGGGAAGTCTTGCTTTAATAGCTGATAAGCCCTCACCACGAGGTTACGCTGTTCATCGCCTTCAATCGCGATGTTAGTGACCTTCAGATCGCAATCATAGTCGGAAGGGAACGCTTCATCCATCACTTGTACTTCCAATGCGTCTTTTATGGGAACAGGATAGAACACGGTTTGCAGATTGTGATAACCGTCCGGGCGCTTCTCTACGACGTTTAAGCCCAAATTGATCTTTGCTATCGGGAATGAAATCATATACGAATTACAATTAACAAATTTACAATTTGTAAAAATGATATGTAGTTATTTTCTCTTTAATTCTACTATTTTAGGCAACTTTTGCCACTTTCCATTGTTGGGGACCTTAATCGTACTTCCCGCACCTTGCTTGAGAATGTAGATAGAATCGTTCTCGCGGGTCAGCGTTGCATTTAAGTCCTCACTGCCAAAGTCGTTGATGAGTTGAAGCTCAGCTTTCTTCTCGTTTATAACCTTGCACGATGTGATGACCCAGCAAAACGAGTTGTGTAGCTTTCCAAGATAGCCAGGCAGTCTTCCGTAGAGTTCCTGTCCGGGAACTGTCACATCCTGATCGTAGAAGTTAATGCGAAGATATATATTATATGTATTATTAAAAAGGTACGCGCGAAAAGACTCCCCTTGCTTCTGCGCCCATATCAAGGTGGGTAGCAGTAGTAGCAGTGCGCTGAATATGACTTTGTTTGGCGTCATGAGATTACTTTTTCGTTAGAATTTGCTTTTTTATCGACGCAAAGTTACTAAATCTATATCAATAAAACTGCATTTTAACAAAAAATATATTCAAAAACATAGTAGTTTTTTGTTTTTTTTAAGTAACTTTGCCCCCAACAATACATGTATTAATATGGGAAAAGAACTGATGAAGCCTGATTTTATCTTTGAATCGAGCTGGGAAGTATGTAATAAGGTAGGTGGTATATACACTGTACTTTCTTCGCGCGCAAAGACACTACAGGAAGAAATGAAGGATAGGATCATCTTTATTGGTCCTGACTTCTGGAAGGAAAATGATGATGATCCCAGCAAGACAGTTGGGGAAAGTCCGTATTTCAAAGAGGACAAGTCGCTTTTTGCCCAGTGGCAATGGGAGGCTAAGGAACAGGGACTCTCTGTAAGGATTGGTCGTTGGACTGTTCCTGGTGAGCCTATAGCCATTTTAGTGGACTTTAAGCCTTTCTTTGAAAAGAAGAATGAGATTTATGGCTGGTTGTGGGAGCATTACAGGGTAGATTCACTCCATGCTTATGGCGACTATGACGAGGCCTCTATGTTTTCGTACGCTGCTGCTTTGGTGGTAGAGAGCTTCTACAAATATGCTGTCGAAGGCAAAACCTTTGATTGCAATACGAAGGTGATTTATCATGCTAATGAGTGGATGTGTGGCCTTGGGGCTTTGTATATCAACAATAAACTGCCCCAGATTGGTACCATATTTACGACACATGCTACCAGTATCGGACGTTCGATAGCAGGTAACCAAAAGCCGCTTTACGATTATCTTTTCGCCTATAATGGCGACCAGATGGCAGGCGAGTTGAACATGGAGTCAAAGCACTCGATTGAGAAACAGACTGCCTGGTTCGTAGACTGCTTTACTACCGTCAGTGATATTACAGCCAAGGAATGTCTGGAGTTGCTTGACAAACCCGTTGATGTGGTGTTGCCTAATGGCTTCGACGATAGCTTTGTGCCAAAGGGCGCTCAGTTCACACGTAAGCGCAAAGCTGCGCGCAAGAGACTGCTTGAAGTGGCTAACGCCCTGTTAGGTGAACAACTGGATGACGATACGCTTATTGTATCTACCAGTGGCCGCTATGAGTTCCGCAACAAAGGTATCGATGTCTTTGTTGAGGCGATGAATCGTCTGTTGCGCGACCGCGACTTGAAGAAGAAAGTGGTTGCCTTTATTGAGGTGCCCGGTTGGGTAGGCGAACCCCGTAAGGATCTGCAGGAGCGTCTGAACAGCAAGCAGACTTATGATACGCCATTGGATGTACCTCAGATTACCCATTGGCTTCACAATATGAGTCACGACAACGTGCTCAGCATGATGAAATACTACGATATGCACAATCGTAAGGATGAGAATGTCAAGGTTATATTCCTGCCCTGTTATCTGGATGGTAAGGACGGCATTGTCAATATGACCTATTACGACATTGTGCTGGGTAATGATCTCTGTGTCTATCCTTCCTATTACGAGCCATGGGGCTATACACCGTTGGAGGCTATAGCTTTCAAGGTGCCATGCATTACTACCGATTTGGCTGGCTTCGGTCTGTGGGCGAATAAAGAGTTCGGTCATGTAGGCGAGATAGAGGATGGCGTGAAGGTCATTCATCGTACGGACTATAACTACTCTGAGATAGCTGATGCTATTAAGGACACGGTGGCTCAGTTCTCTGCTATGTCGCAGAAGCAGATTGATGCTTGTCGAAAGAAAGCCGATGCTCTGTCGAAGAAAGCCCTTTGGAGTGAGTTTATCCAATACTATCACGAAGCCTACGATATAGCACTGCGCAAGGCAGAGGCACGTAAGGCTTAATAACGAGAGAATAAAAACAAAGCAAACCCTATAATAAACAAATAAGTATGAAGATTAAAGCAGATTACACAAATGCCCCTGTTTGGAAGATGTTGACCGTTAAGGCCACACTTCCCGAGGAATTGAAGTGCTTGGACGAGATTGCCCACAATATGTGGTGGGTGTGGAACTTTGAGGCTCGTGACCTGTTCCGTGACCTCGATCCTGAACTCTACCATGATGTGAAGCATAACCCTGTGATGCTCCTTGAGCGTCTGAGTTTTGCACGCAAGGAGGAGATTATCAAGGATAAAGCACTTATGAAACGTGTGAATGACGTCTATGCCTTGTTCCGTAAGTACATGGATGTCAAGCCTGATGCAAAGCGTCCCTCTGTAGCCTACTTCTGCATGGAGTATGGTATTCACTCAGCGCTGAAGATTTATTCTGGTGGTCTTGGCATGTTGGCTGGTGACTACGTGAAAGAGGCTTCTGATTCTAATGTTGATATGTGTGCCGTAGGTTTCCTCTATCGTTTCGGCTACTTCACACAGTCGCTGTCGATGGATGGTCAGCAGATTGCCAATTATGATATGCAGAACTTCGGTTCTCTGCCTATTGAGCGTCAGCTTGATAAGGACGGCAATCCCTTGGTGGTTGATGTGCCTTATACCAACTATCAGGTTCATGCTTACGTATGGCGCGTGAACGTTGGTCGTGTGAAACTCTATCTGCTGGATACCGATAATGAGATGAACTCTGACTTTGACAAGCCCATCACTCATAGCCTTTATGGTGGCGACTGGGAGAACCGCTTGAAGCAGGAGATTCTGTTGGGTATCGGTGGTATGCTGTTGCTGAAGAAGTTAGGCATCAAGAAAGATATCTATCACTGCAACGAAGGTCACGCAGCACTCTGTAATCTGCAGCGCTTGTGCGACTATATTGAGGAAGACGGTCTGACATTCAATCAGGCACTTGAGCTGGTTCGTGCCAGTGGTCTGTATACTGTTCACACGCCAGTACCTGCTGGTCATGACTACTTCGACGAGGGTCTGTTTGGCAAGTATATGGGTGCTTATCCTCAGAAGTTGGGCATCACCTGGGACGAGTTCATCGGTATGGGTCGTACCAATCCTGAGGACAAGGGTGAGAAGTTCTGTATGTCAACCTTTGCCTGCAATACATGTCAGGAGGTAAACGGTGTATCTTGGCTGCATGGTGAGGTGTCGAAGAAGATGTTCGCACCTATCTGGCAGGGTTACTATCCTGAAGAGAACCACGTAGGTTATGTAACAAATGGTGTTCACTTCCCAACATGGGCTGCTGCAGAGTGGCGTGCCGTATATGCTAAGTACTTTGATCCCAAGTTCATGAGCGATCAGTCGAACGAGGAAATCTGGCATGGTATCTACAACTGTCCAGATGAGGAAATTTGGGCTACACGTAAGGCTCTGAAGGCTAAGTTGTTCGATTATATTAAGGTACAGTTCCGCGAGACATGGCTCAAGAACCAGGGTGATCCCTCACGTGTGGTGAAGTTGCTTGAACGTTTCAATCCCAATGCTTTGGTTATCGGATTCTGCCGTCGCTTTGCTACTTATAAGCGTGCTCATCTGCTGTTTACCGACTTGGATCGTCTCAGCAAGATTGTCAATGATCCTGAGCGTCCCGTTATCTTCCTTTTTGCTGGTAAGGCTCATCCTGCCGATGGTGCTGGTCAGGGACTTATTAAGAAGATATTCGAAATCAGCCAGATGCCTCAGTTCCAAGGTAAAGTTATCTTCCTCGAGGACTATGACTTCCTGTTGGCTCGTCGTCTGGTATCTGGTGTTGATATCTGGATGAATACGCCTACACGTCCGCTCGAGGCTTCTGGTACATCAGGCGAAAAGGCTGAAATGAACGGTGTTGTCAACCTGTCTGTCAAGGACGGTTGGTGGCTTGAGGGCTATCGTGAGGGTGCTGGATGGGCACTTACCGAGAAGCGTACTTATCAGAATCAGGGCTATCAGGACCAGCTCGATGCCGCCACAATCTATAGCCTGCTTGAGAATGAGATTATTCCTCTCTACTATGATATGGACAAGAAGGGCATTTCCAAGGGCTGGATTAAAGTTGTCAAGAACTCTATCGCCAAGATTGCTCCTCACTACACCATGAAGCGTCAGCTCGACGACTATTATTCTAAGTTC
>JAEEGJ010029592.1_pt1 | contig 10792 bp, 7 predicted proteins | sample 8958761 | NCBI WGS metagenome assembly JAEEGJ01 (sample SAMN16246546, study PRJNA631951) | gut metagenome | biome: gut microbiome; feature: rumen; material: RS-attached | host: Bos | place: Iran: Karaj | collected 2018-10
GGGTAGCGCCAACGCCGCCACTATTATGGATCTGTTGACTGCCATTCAGCCGAAAGCGGTGTTGTTTTTGGGGAAATGTGGTGGTGTGAAAAAGATCAACAAGGTAGGCGATCTCATCCTTCCCATTGCAGCCATCCGAGGCGAAGGTACTTCAAACGACTATTTTCCGCCAGAGGTGCCTGCGCTTCCAGCATTTAGTCTCGAAAAAGCCATCTCTACCACCATTCGCGACTATGGCCGCGACTACTGGACGGGCACGGTCTACACCACCAACCGTCGTGTGTGGGAACATGACGAGGATTTCAAGGATTACCTGCGCAAAATCCGTTGTATGGCCGTGGATATGGAAACCGCGACTATTTTCTCGGTCGGTTTCCACAACGAAATCCCAACGGGCGCATTGCTATTGGTGTCTGACAACCCTATGGTGCCTGAAGGTGTCAAGACCGAGGAGAGCGACAAAGTGGTCAGCAAGAACTTTGTCGGTGAGCACCTGCGCATCGGTATTGACTCTCTTCGACAACTTATCAATAATGGTATCACCGTCAAGCACCTGAAGTTCTGATGAATTACGACCAGATACTTTCCGACATTCACAAAAAGAATTTCGCGCCTGTCTATTTCCTTACAGGTGACGAGCCCTATTTCATCGACATGATTTCGGATACCATCGAGAACGAAGCATTGGACGAGGCCGATCGTGCCTTCAACCAAATTGTGCTCTATGGCCGCGATGTCGATGTGGAGACCATCGCCAACCACGCCAGAAGCTTCCCGATGATGGGTGAGCGTATGGTGGTCATCGTCAAAGAGGCACAAGATGTGAAAAACTTGGAAGAGTTTGAGAAATATCTTGACACTATCCCGGAAACCACCCTTCTTGTCTTCGCCTATAAATACAAGAAGTTCGACAAGCGCAAGACTTTGGCCAAGAAGATTGACAAGAAAGGTGTTTGGTTTGAGTCGAAGAAACTGTACGACAGCAATATTCCGGGATGGATTCAGAATTACCTGAAAGGTGAAGGCTATTCCATCACGCCCAAGGCCACCCAGATGTTGGCCGATTATCTCGGTACCGACCTCCATAAAATTGCCAACGAGTTGAAGAAACTCATCATCGCCTTGCCCAAAAAGAAAAGCATCGATGATGCAGATGTGGAACGCAACATTGGCATTTCAAAGGATTATAATGGTTTCGAGCTGCAAAACGCCATCGGCAGTCGCGATGTGCTGAAAGCCAACCGCATCGTCAACTATTTTGGTGATAACGGGAAAGACAATCCGTTGTTGGTTACGGTGATAACATTGTATGGTTATTTCACGAAGCTCATCAAACTGCACACCACGCAAGACAAATCGCAGGGCAATCTGGCCAGCGTGTTGGGGGTGAATCCTTTTTTTGTCAAGGATTATCTTGCTGCTGCGCGCAACTATCCGCCTGCGACTTGCATCCGCTGCATCTCTATCCTCCGAGAGTTCGACCTGAAGTCTAAAGGCTATGAGAGCGGGGATGTGAGTGAGAAGGATTTGTATAGAGAAATGATTTTTAAATTAATGCATTAATCTAAGGGTCCCTGAGCCTGCGGTTGCTGAGCGCAGCCGAAGCATCGAAGGGCCCGTATTCAATATCAACTATGCGCATTGTAGCACAACGAGTAACGCATGCTTCCGTCACAATTGACGGTAAAGTGAAATCGGAAATCGGCCTTGGAATGTTGATTTTACTCGGAATTGAAGAAGCCGACAACGAAGAGGATGTGGAATGGTTGTGTCAAAAACTGACCAAACTCCGCATTTTCGACGACGGCAACGACTCGATGAACTTTGACATCAACCAAGTTGGCGGTTCGTTCCTCGTGGTGAGCCAGTTCACCCTTCACGCCCTGACCAAAAAGGGCAATCGCCCGAGTTTCATCCGTGCCGCTCGTCCCGAGCAGGCCATCCCGTTGTATGAATTGTTCCTGAAACATCTCGCCGAGGTCTCGGGGCGTGCTGTTCAGAGTGGTGAGTTCGGTGCCATGATGGAGGTCGAGTTGCTGAATGATGGTCCTGTGACGATCATCATGGACTCGAAAAGACGTGAATAGTTCTCTCACACGAAAACCTATTCCACCACAATCTTCCGCGTTTCGTTTCCCATTTTCACGAAATACAACCCTTGTGGCAATTCCACTTTTGTTTTGCCCTCGATTTTCTTGGTTAAAACAGTTTGTCCCAAAGTATTGGTGATGACGAGCATTCCCTGGCCTTCAATTGTCACGCTGCTTTTGGAAGGGTTGGGAAAAACCTTGAAGCCGCTTTGTCGATTCTCGTTAATCTGGTCTGGCATTGTGCTAAACACTGCTGCCGGACTTGAAGGCGAAGCGTAATGCGACCGTGTCTCCTTCTTGCGTTGTGTGAAGGTGTAGGAGGTGCTCTGCGTTAGGCCTTCAAATATAGGTGAGGACTGCCAGTCTCCACCATCGATATTGTATTCTCCGTCTTCAATGGCAACAAGCGTTATGCTCGTATCGGTGTTGCTCTCCATTTGAGGTGCATCGGGCATGGCCTGTTCTGCCTTTTTGACGGGACCGAAATAGGGCGAAGTTAGGGTCCCTGTGCAGTTTGTGGCAGTAACTTGCACACAAATCCTTTCGAAAATGTCATCTTCAGTCAAGGTGTAGGTTGAGTCAACGGCACCTTCGATGGGTGTCGTGCCTCTCCACCATTGGTAGTTCAGCATGCCAAGGTCAGGAATGGATGGCGTGGAATTCAGATTCGTTTCTGTGGTCAAAGTCTCTCCGAAGAAAGGTTCGCCTATAATATTGACTTCTCCAATTAATTCGGGCACGATACTATCGGTTAAAGCGCTTTCTATAGCTCCATAGGCGTTCAATCTCCTTCCCGAGGCTACCAATCCATCGAGCGAAGGCAGATGGTCGGCTCCGTTAAGCAGGTGATATTTCATTATAAGACTGAAATGAGCAGGGTCGTCTTTGCAGTCTTGCATCATTTCTTCGGGTAAGGCCGCATACATCAACGCGATGGTGCCAGCGACTTGTGGGGTGGCCATCGAGGTACCCGTTGAGCCGTTGTAACCATTGTTAGGCGTGGTGGAATAAATCGCTGTTCCAGGGGCTCCAATGTCGATATTGGTGACACCGTATCCGGCACTCCCGTACTTAACATCGTCCGAGGTGGTGTTGGTGATGCCAATCAGATAGTCACCAGGACAGGTGGAGGGGACATCGCCCACCTCATCTACATTCACATTCATGTTGGGACCAGCTCCACAACTCAATATGCCGACATCGCCCATCTCATCATACATCGCGCACCAAATGGGATAGTCATTAGGGTCCCCGTAGTCAACTCCAAAAGACGAGTTGGTGGCTACGACGAAGGCGCCTTCTTCGCCCTGGGTCTCATTGTATCGCGCCCTCATCTCCAATGCGTATGCATAAGCTTCCACAACAATGGACTCGTCGCCCGAGCTGCCGGCGATGGGCATGACTTTCACATTCCAATTCACACCGCATACGCCTTTCTCGTTGTTTCCGACAGCGCCAACGATGCCCGAAACATGGGTGCCGTGGTAGTGACTGCCCACATATCCGTTGTGGTTGTAGGCATTCCAGCCTCGATAGTCGTCAACATAACCGTTGCCGTCGTCATCGATGCTGTTGTTGGGTATTTCATGGCGGTTTTCCCAGCAATTCAGGTCCTCGTGGGTCCAGTCCATGCCTCCGTCGATGACGGCCACCACGATGGTGTCGCCCGTTGCCGTGACTCCACCTGTAGTGAAGGTCTCCCACGCTTGGGGAAGACTCATGATGGCTGGCGCCCACTGCATATCAAAGTATGGGTCGTTAGGGATGGCCTCGCGTAACATGATGTTGGTATGGTTGTTTTGGATGACACGGACATCTTTGTTGGCAGCCAAACGGTGCATTTTGTCTTCTCTCGGCTCTTTGTTGTCTTCGATTTCAAAAAGCCAGACGTTCAGCCTTTCGGATAACAGTCTTTTCGGTTGGATGTCAATATCGGTATTGACGGCAAAAGTCGAAGCGTCAACACCTTGCTCCAACCAAATGATGAACTCGTTTTCCACATAGGTGGCCGATCGCTGTGCTTGTGGCTCTTGGGCGTATGACAACATGGACAAAAGCATCAGTGTGAAAAGGATTGTGCGTTTCATGTTAGATTAAATTGGGTGATAGTAATGGTTCGAATTGAGACTGCAAAAGTATTCAATAGAATTGAAATACGCAAGATGTCAAAAGAAATGTCTATTTTTGCAAATCCTTCAACTGAATAACTGAACAACTGATAACTGATACAATGGATAACAAACGATTAGAGAAAGTCAACAAACTGATACAAAAGGAGTTGAGTGACATTTTTCAAAAGGAGCTGAAACCAGCTGTCCCGATGCTGATGATCACTGTGACGCATGTGAGGGTCACCTCCGACCTCGGATATGCCAATGTATATTTGAGTGTCTTTGGTGTCGATGATAAGAAGAAGGTGGTGGAGGAAGTGGGCCAAAACGCTAAAGCGATCCGAGGCCTGTTGGGCAACCGTGTTCGCCATCAGATGCGCGTCATCCCCGAGCTACGCTTCTTCGAGGATGATTCCCTGGATTATATCGAAAACATTGACAACCTGCTGCATCCCGACCAGTGAGACTGCCGCTGTTCATAGCAAACCGTTACCTGCTGGCCAAAAAGAGCCACAACCTGATTAATATCATCACATGGATTTCCATCCTTGGTATTAGTGTAGGCTCTTTTGCGCTTATCGTGGTGTTGTCGGCCTTCAACGGCTTGGAGAAGGTCATCTCTTCGATGAACAATCGCCTGACGCCTGATTTACAAATTGCTACCGTTAAAGGCAAAACCATCGACCTGACTACATTCCCATTAGGTCAACTAAAAGATGTTCAAGGTGTTGATTATGTGATTCCTACGATTACCGAAGACGCTCTTTTCCGTGCTAACGAGAAGCAACATATCGGTCAGGTGAAGGGTGTGGGGTTGGAATACCAACAGATTGATCGCTTGAACGAGGTCGTTTTTGGTGACAACGATTTGGTGCTTTCCGATGAAGATGAACACTATTTTGCCGTGCCAGGAGCAGGCGTGGCGTGGTATCTTGGCATCAATGCCTATAACCCCTATGCCATGGTGCGCGTCTATGTGCCCAAGCGCGGCAATGCCTCTTTGATGAGTCTCGAAAACAGTTTTAACTCCGATGTGTTGACCGTCCAAAGTGTCTTCTCCACCGAGCAGGAACAAGATGAGAAAATGGTACTCGTACCTTTTGACTGGCTTTCGGAACTTCTTGAATACGAGGATAAAGCAAACAATGTAGAGCTTTTCCTCGCCCCTAATGCCGATATTAATAAGGTGAAGAAAGCAGTGACATCCTTCATAGGCGATGACTATGTGGTGAAAAACCAGCAGGAGCAGCAGGAAACCCTATACAAAATCATGCGTTCCGAGAAGTGGGCAGTCTATGTCATTCTCACTTTCATCTTGATTTTGGCCACCTTCAATGTGGTAGGATCACTCTCCATGTTGATGATTGACAAGCGTAAAGACACGGAAATCTTAAAGGCCATGGGTGCCGACAACCGGCTGATTCAGCGAGTGTTCATGAATGAGGGTTTGCTCATCTCGGTGGCCGGAGGTCTCATCGGCTTGCTGTTGGGCGTCATCTTGGTGCTTTTGCAGCAACAGTTCGGTTTCGTGAAATTCGGCACGGGCGGTAACTATGTGGTGGATACTTATCCTGTTTTGTTGAAATTGAAAGATGTGCTTTTGATTTTCGCCACGATTTTGGTGGTGGGCTGCACTTCCGCTTTCCTTACCGTGCGCCATGCCATGCGGAAATCGGTCGATCAGAAATCGAGGTTAAACGATAGATAATATCTTGGTTTCTTGTTGATTTGCCCGTCTCGTATCCCCCAAGCCACATCACCTCTTACGAAATAGCCGAAGATACAGGTGCGCAACCCCACTCCGATGCCGCCCACCAAAGGTTCCTTCATCTCGGTGACAACGATGTCCAAGTTGCCGTCGCTGATGTGTGTGTTGTAGAGTGAGTTGCTCGGGTCGTAAGGGTTCCAGCCCGTCCAAGCGGTGCCGAGGTCACCGAAGGCAACGATTTGGAAGTCACGGATGAATTTCATGTTGATGGGTCGATTCATGAAATAGCTGAACACGGGGAATCGTAGTTCGCTGTTCAACACGACGAAGTTGTTGCCGTTGCGGATGTTCTGGCTGAAGCCGCGCATATTGGTGGCAAGGGTTTGATAGGCATAGTTTTGCGAGTAGTCGACAGGTGCCCCTTGGTCGAAGGAGGCCAATATCCAGTTGTCAACACCGCCCATGTAATAGATGAGTTTTTGTTGTCCGAACGAACTGCTACCTGCGATGCGGTTGGCCCAGATGAAATTGCGACTGATGCGGGTATAATGGCGGTAGTCGAAGCCAACGACGATCATGTTGTTGGTGTTGCGCGCAATGCGTTGGTAGTATTCGGCAAACACTTTGCCACGAGCTCCGACAAGCAGATTGGTCCCGATTTTCTTTGAGTTGTCGTAAACGAGTTCAGCCCTTACACCTCCCCAGTTTTCATACCTGTCTTTGTCAGCCAGACTAAAGTCGTCGATAGCCAAGTTGACTCTATGGTCAAGGCGGTAGATGGCTGTGCCACGAAGGCTTAAGATCTCGCTGAAAGGATAACTCAAAGTATAGAACGCCTCGTTGGTGAAGGTGCGGTAGTAGTAACTTGAGTAATCGTCGGTGACATAGCGGTGTAGGGTGATACTCTTGTCGAGGCGTTTGCTGTAGTCGCTGAAACGCAGCATGTATTCGTTGTTGGTGAGGCTGGTATTGAGCTTCACGCCGAGTTCTATCTTATAGTCTTCCATGAGGTCCTTCATCTTGGTGCCTAGGAAGATGTTGAAGCCCGAGTTGAGATAGATGGGGGAGAAGCCGCCGGTGAAGGGTTGGTAGCTGTAGTTCATGCTGGTGAAGTCGATTTGGCTCATCAGTTCGTCAGCAAAAAGCTCCACATAATAGTTGTTGGGGCGTTGTATGGTGTCTTTCTGTCTCGGTCTTGGTATTTCATTGTTGCCTTTCACAACTTGAGATGAGTCGTTCCCAAGAGGCCCGCCAATGGCATGTTTGCGACGCGCGAATCGGTAGCTTGATGAGAAACGGTGTTTGGAAATGGGCTCCGCTATGGTGTCTTTCTCTTTTTGGATTCGATCGTCTAGCATCCTCTTTTGGGCGTATGGATTCATCTGCCGAACGGTTTCTTCATGGCCGCGGAGGATAGGTGACATGAAGAACTTCTCGCCTTTTTGGTCGGCCATCAGTAGGGCGGCTTTGTGGTCGCGAGGTTGGTAGGCATAGTCGATGATGTTGGCAGAGTAGTCCGTAAGTTGTTCTTTCTTGCCGAAATAGCGGTAATGAACGATGGTGTCAATATGGCTGATGGCGCTATCGAATCGAATTTGGTAAAGGTTATAATAGCCGCTGGTGTCGTTGAGATAGAGCAAGCTGCCGTCTTTCAACGGCTCTGGCAGTGTGTTGTTGGAGTAACGCTGTTGGGTGAGGTTTTGGAGCATGTCACCTTTATTAATATAGTTGTAGGCATAAAGGTCAAACTGCTTGTTTTGGAAGCCGATTTTGTCATCAATTTTCAAAGTGTCGTTGTCGCGGTTTGAACTGAACACGATTTGGCGGTCGTCATAGGTGAAGACAGGGCTCAAGTCGGTGTGCCAGTCGTTGGTGATTTGCTCCACCGTGTTCGAAAACAGGTTATAGACATAAATGTCAGGTTTGCCCATACGGGTGGCAGCGAGCACAATCTTACGGCTTTTGTGTGCGTAAGAGAATGAACTTACCTTTTGGAAATCAAACAGATAAATATTTGCTTTTTTGCCTGAATTAATGTCCAAGTTGTATAGTTGGATTTTGCCTTCCTCTTCAAGGATGAACGAAAGAATCTCTCCGTTGGGGTGCCAGGCCAAGAGCGGGAACGATGTGTCGATGTTCTCGTCGGAGTGGTAGCCTGCCTTGAATAGCTGTTTCCGCTTGCCTGTTTGAAGGTCTTCGAGCCAAAGTCGTATCTTGCCTTCGTCGTTGCTGACATAGGCGATGTATTTGCCGTTCGGGCTGATGGATGGTTGCGTAAAGGTGCGGTATTTCTTGTACTTCAAGCGCATGATATCGGTGGGCTGGTTGACCAAAAGCGTCTCATAGCGTGCTTTGTAAAAGTCGTACCATTCTTCAACCAATGTCTTGTATTCTTTACCCGTGACATACAATAGGGCTTTCTTGACATTTTGGGTGTTCTCGGCCAAGGTCATGATGTCGTTGAATGACTTGCTGCCATATTGTTCGTCAATGAAATTCCAAAACGAATAGCCTGCAATAAGTGCATCATCATCGCGCAGATGGTTGATTTTCTTGTAGTTGCCTAATATGATGCCGCGTTGCAATTGGGCTTCCTTATGGCTGTCCCAGTTGCCGGCGATATAAGTCACTAATCCATCTTGGAACCATTGCGGGATGTTGTAGCGGTAAGAGCTGCGGATTTGTGAGCCGATGCTAATGCCGTTCATCACCTGGCTGAACAGCAACCTGGCTATGCCTTCACGGATTTGTGCCTCGAAGTGGGTATAGTCGCCGTCAAAGTAAAGGATGACTTTCGACCCGATAATTTTGGTAATGCCGCCCGTGTTGCCGTTTTCCTCTTCCTCAAGGTCGATGTTGCTTTGCTTGAAGTCGCTCTTGCTGTTGAACACGATGAACTGGATTTTCTTCCCGAAACGGCTGCTCAATCGGTTCTCGAGACGCGGGATTTGGTCTTTGGCATATGCTTGGGCATAGCGGGCGAGGTCATCGCCACCTTGGTAGAAATATACATCGAAATTGTCATTCTTGTAGTATGACCAATGGAAGTCGCCCCACTGTACGCGGTTCTTCCCAAAGGACATATTCATATCGTTGTAGAACTGGGCATGGGCAGGAAAAATCACCGCCATGAACATCAGTAAGAGAATCGCGTATTTCGTTTTCGACGACATTTATTATTTCATACCGAATTAGCGGACAAAGATAGGTAAATTCTTTAGAATACTGCGGAAAAATCCCTACCTTTGCCCCGAAAAACACATGCTACAGTCCTGGAGCCCTGAGCCCACCGAAGGGTCGAAGGGCCGCCTCAAAACAGTTATTATGCTCCAATTCGAACAATTTGTCTTCAACCCTTTCGCGGAAAATACCTATGTCGTATACGATGACAACACTAAAGAGTGTGTCATTATCGATCCAGGATGCTCTAACGCTTCTGAAGAAAACGAACTCTTCGGCTTCATCGACAGCCATCGCCTCAAGCCGCTAATGGCCATCAATACACATGGCCATATCGACCATATTGTAGGCAATGCAGCAGTGAAAAAGCGTTACGGCATCGAGGTAGCGGCGCATCCCAATGTGAAAAGCGATTTCCAGAGGTCGCATCAGCAGGCACAAATGTTTGGGCTGCCTTTTGATGGCGAGAGTGAGTTGCCGGACCGCGACCTTGAAGATGGCGAAATCATCAAGATAGGGGAGAGCACTCTTGAGGTCATCAGCACGCCAGGCCATGCCATGGGCAGCATTAGTCTTTATGCTATGATGGAAGGTTGGGTCTTCACTGGCGACGCTCTCTTCTGTCGCAGCATCGGCCGCACCGACTTCCCCGGTGGCAACTACGAGCAACTCCGCACGAACATCATCGAACGCCTGTTCCATTTGCCCGACGACACAGAGGTTTATTCTGGCCATGGTGAAAGCACCACCATTTTTGACGAAAGAAGATACAATATGTTCCTCTGATGAAAAAGTTGTTGCTCATAGTAGCTTTTTCCCTTTTGTCAAGCTGGGCCGTTGCCCAAGAGAGTGTCCAAGTTGTGGATAGCCTTGAGAGCCTTTTGTCGAAGCAAAAGGGTAGGGAGCGTATAGAAACCATGCTGGCGCTGTCAGAAGCGTTTTATGAGTTGTCATTTGACGACTGCATAGCTTGGGGTGAAAAAGCCATAAATGAGGCAAAAAGACAGGGATGTCCCGATTTGGAAGCAGATGCCAATTATGCGTTAGGTGAATACTATGGATATCACATTGATCTTGATTTGTCTTATGCATATTTAAAAACTGCTTATGATTTGCATGAGTCGATTGGAGATGGAGCGAAGGCTTTTGAAGACATTTGGAGGCAAGCCTATTTTGAACATGTCTATGGAAATGTTGATACGGCTTTATGTGTGTATGAAAAAGCGCTGATTTTGGCTGAACAGAGGAATGATACACTTGGAATAGCAAAAGTTAACTCCAATAAAGCCATCCTGCAATATCAAAAACAACAGTATCAAGAAGCTGAGAGAACCTTTATAGCAGCAAGAAAGGGTTACGATTTGCTTAATGATAGCATTGTGGTTGTTCATATTGATGCAAATTTGGCTTGTCTTTATATGGAATGGGGTAAGGCTGCCCAAGCGAAAAGCCTTTTTTTGGATGTCATCCCTAAGTTGGAAGCTGTCAGTGATTATGGTTGGTTGATTATGGTATATAAGAACTATGGGCAACTGTTTGTGAAAGATTATCACGATTTTGATTCGGCGAGTTATTATTATGGGAAAGCTTATTCCATACTTGAATTGCTGGAGTCAAATGGTATTGGAGTTGAGGCAAACAGTAAGGTTGACTTATTGGTTGAAATGGGGAATGCGTTATATAATAACGACAATTATAAAAAG
>JAEEGJ010029593.1_pt1 | contig 10791 bp, 9 predicted proteins | sample 8958761 | NCBI WGS metagenome assembly JAEEGJ01 (sample SAMN16246546, study PRJNA631951) | gut metagenome | biome: gut microbiome; feature: rumen; material: RS-attached | host: Bos | place: Iran: Karaj | collected 2018-10
CACTCAGTTACAAGAAAAGGTGGATTCTCTCCAGAAGACGATGGATGAATCCCTCGTCAGAATCATGTTCCTGGAGGACAAGGCAAAAGCCGCCTTCGACAAAAAAGAGCAGAACGAAATCGCCAAAAAGCCCTTGAATGCGGAATCCGTCCGGATCGCCCTCCGGTACAACGGCTTCTCCCCGGAGATCATCGACACTCACCTGGAAGACTGGCAGGTGGTCCGTTTCAAGGTGGAAGAGACGCTTTTCCGCATCGACACGTCCCACCTCCCATTCCTGATGTTGGAGACGGGATTCAGGATGGACAAGGACGAGGACGTCGACCTGATGGAGTGCGCCGCGCGGGAAGTGACCGCCGGCATCTTCATCGGAAAGGTGAACGTCCTGCGAGGAGAGGAAGAATCGGCCGTCGTCTTCCAGGCCGAGTTCATCGCCGACTCCTACCTTTACTTCAGGGACAACTTCAAGGAGTACCTGAACATCGTCATCGAGACCCACAAGCGTTTCTTCGACAGGTACAACATCCTCCAGGAGGATAAGAAAAAGGAGCAGGACCAGATTGACCGGGTGATCAACCAGGTTCGTTCCGGTGCAGGGCCAAAGAAATCGATGTCATAGCTATTTCGCCGTGAAACCCGACGCGGTCGACTACTATGTCTCCTGCTGTTTCTGGACCGATTTCGGGGCCCGTCGAATGGAAATCATTGACATGCAGCATATTACGCGTTATCGCCTGGCCCGAATTGACCGGTCAATTTCCCGCAACCGACTGTCTGTCAGCAACTTCCATTCAACGCATTGGCCTACAAGGTCAACACAACGGCATCTTTTCGCCAAACAGGTGCACATTTGCACCCCCTATGGGCATGCAGAACACCCATCCCTGTGCGCCAAGGGCCGTAATCGGGCTTCGGTGCACCACAACCATCGACATAGCGCGCACACGGCCCCACCCCGTGCGGCTGTTTGGCGGCTGAGCGGGGTCTTCCCGGCATTGGCGCAAGTGTGGGGCATTCCGCACCAAGTCTTTGGAGACAAGCGGAATTATGGCTATCTTCACACCGAAAAACCATCAAGGGCTTATGAAAAAGCACATTACAAGGGAGGCGGCGGTGGAGCTGCTGAAAAAATACAACAAGGACCCGTTTCACTTGCGCCATGCGCTGACCGTGGAAGCGGTAATGCGCTGGTATGCGAAGCAATTGGGCTTCGCTGAAGATGAGGATTTTTGGGGCATCACAGGACTGCTGCATGACATCGACTTTGAGATGTACCCGGAGGAGCATTGCATCAAGGCACCCGAGCTGCTGCGAGAAGGCGGCGTGGGCGAAGAGATGATCCACGCCATCTGTAGCCACGCGTATGGGATGCACGTGGACGTGAAGCCGGAACACTTGATGGAGAAAGTGCTCTTCGCTACGGATGAGCTGACGGGCTTGATCGGGGCCGCGGCCCTGATGCGCCCGTCGAAAAGCGTCCAGGATATGGAACTGAAGTCACTCAAGAAGAAATATAAGGTCAAGACGTTTGCCGCCGGCTGCTCGCGCGAGGTCATCGAGCAAGGCGCCGAAATGCTGGGATGGCCCCTTGACGAGGTGCTGCAGAAGACCCTGGACGCCATGAAAGCCTGCGAAGCGACAGTCCGGCAAAGCTTCGATACCATGAACTGACTGATTGCCGTCTGCGGACTGGACTGCCGGGAAATGTGAACATGTCAACTGCGACGGCTGCCGGATGGACTTGCGGCGACTGCCCGGAAAAAGAAAACAGCCAGAAGGTCGATACCGTCTGGCAGCACAATCCTCGGGCGAGGAAGAATCTGCGATCCTATCGCCTTCCGGCCTTTCTGAAAAGGTCTTCCTGGAAGCTTTTTTCGATCACTTTTTTGATGCAGGTGTTCGTGGCCTTGAAGCCGTTGAACATCGTGGCGTCGGCCTGCTGGGTCTTCGCCTCCCAGAGCACGTGGCCGGAAAGGTCCAGGATGGACGGCGTAAGCCAGGTGCGGGGGCTGTTGAAGACAATCCGCTTCTTGGCCATGACCTGCATGATGAAATCGGCCTCGTCCGGCGTGGCGACGTGTGTCCAGGAGCCCGCGTTGATGAGTTCGCGCGTCACATCCACCACTTCTTCTTCCGGGATGGGATGCTCGGCATCGTTGATGATTTCGAAATAGACTTTGTTTCCAGGAGCGACCGCTTCCGAAAGCGTGTTTTGGGCAAAGGCGCCCGTGCCCAGAAGGGTCAGCGCCGCAAGAAGGAAAAGTTTAAGTTTATTCATAGTATGCCTGAAGTTTGATTGCATTTTGCAAATATAGGCATTTTTGATTTTTTTCGTAACTTTGATTTCCCATGGTCAGCGTCGCTTTCATAGGGGTCGGAAACCGGGCGGGGAAGTATCTTTCCTGCCTGCCGGCGGATGTCAGGGCCGCCTTCCTGGTCGATCCGGACCCGCTCCGGCTCTCCCAGGCCGCCGCGAAGTACGGGGTTCCGGCAAGCGCGTGCTTCCGGGATGCGGAAACCTTCTTTTCCGTTCCCCGGGAAGTGGACGGCGTCATCATCACGACGCCGGACCGGCTGCACCATCGGCAGGCGCTGGCCGCGATCCGGGCGGGCTATCCCGTCCTGCTGGAGAAACCCGCAGCCGCCTCGCAGGAGGAATTCGACGACTTGCTGGCGGAATCGGAGCGCACGGGCGTCCCCGTTTCCGTATGTCTCGTCATGCGGTATCATCCCTATTTCAGGCGGATCAAGGAAATCCTGGACAGCGGGGAAATCGGTCCTATCCTGCGCATCGACCATACCGAATCCATCGGCCCGGACCGGATGGGACATACGTTCGTGCGGGGGCTGTGGTCCCGGAAAGACCTTTCCGGTCCCATTTTCCTGTCCAAATGCAGCCATGACGCGGATTTCCTGCTCTGGCTGGCGGGAGGACGGGCGCAGGAGGTCTCTTCGGAAGGCGCGCTGACGAAATTCGACGCCGGCCACGCCCCAGCCGGGTCCGCTTTACGCTGTCTGGACTGCACCCTGGACTGCCCCTATTCCGCCGTCAGACTCTACCGCGACCGAAAGGCCTGGGTGGCGGGGTTCGACGTCCCGGAAGGGAGAACGCTGGAAGACGTCATCGAGGATGAACTGAATACAGGTCGATACGGCCGCTGCGTCTACCGCTGCGACAACGACGTGAACGACCTGCAGGAGGTGAGAATCCGGCTGGACAACGGCATCCTGCTTCGGATGCGGCTGGACGGCGTGTCCCTGGAAGAGGGGCGCCGGATCGTCATCCGGGGGTCGGAAGGCATCCTCCGGGCGCAGGGGGTCACCCTGGAGGTCAACGGCAGGACGGAAGATTTCTCGGCCCTGGCGGACGCCCCGCTCCACGCCGGCGCAGACCGGCTCCTGGTCGAGGACTTCATCGAATCGCTCCGCTCCGGCCGTCCCACGGCCGCCCCGCTCTCCTCCACGCGGGAGGCCCACCGGATCTGTTTCCTCGCCCGATAGGGCCACACAGGGCAAAACCCCTCTCAGAACCGGAAAGAAACCCCTCCGTTGAGCGTGAAGAACCAACGCAACGGGGTCGTGCGATCCTTGGTCACGACTCCGTTCTCGATGGTGGAGAGGTGGTGGATGTAGTTGTCCGTCAGGTTGTAATGGAGGGCGGGGGTCAATTTGAGGTCGAAGCGCCAGATGCTGTAATTGAGCGTCGCTCCTGCGTCGAGGGACAGCGAGAAGGCATGTTTCTTCTCCACCCAGTTATCTTCCCAGGACGGCCGTACGCTTGCCGACGCGGGTGCCGGCCTTTCGGAGGCTCCGGCGATGTATCCGGGTGTCACGCCGGCGAAGAACTCCGCGTCGCTGAACAGATTCAGCAGGAATCCGCCGAGGAAACTCGCCGCCTTGTCACTGCTGCCATAGGGGCGCCGGGTAATCATCGCGTCTCTCGCACCGGTGGCTCCCATCTGGAACCGTTCATCGGCCGACCGGGAATGAGTCCTGTACGCGAAAGCGACGGGGACGCCGAACACGTCATTGATATCCGCAGTGCTGGCGGCATACTGGAATCCCGTCCGGAAGCCGAGGCCGTTGTAGTGGAACTGTCCATAGCTGACGCCAAGCATGATGTCATTCCCGATCCGGACCGTCTGGGAGATGGGGGCGTTGAGTCCCACCTGCAGTCCGATATCTCTCGATTGCGCGAACGCCTTTCCGCAAAAGGCCGTCAGTGCGCATAAAAGAATCCATTTTGTTTTCATAAGCGCGTAGCATCCAGCAAGAAGCATGCCCCCGGAAAAATTAACTATCTTTGCGGGAGAAACCCCAAAAACCAAGACCATGATCCGCAAACTCCGCTTCCTGTTCTCCCTTGTACCGGGCATCCTGTCTGTCTGCAGCTGCGGGAACGCCCGATTCGAATCGCCCGACCGCCGGCTGAGCGCGGCAGTGGACGGCCAGACGATCCTCCTGTCCTGGCAGGGTGATCGGCCGGTCACGCGGATCCACCTGGGCCTGGTCACGGAACAGGGGAATCTGGATTCGGCCCTGGTTCTGAAGAAATCGACCACCCCCAAAAAGGTCGAGGCGGACTACACGATGATCACGGGCAAGCGGAGCCATTGCCGGAATCAGGCGAATGAAAAGGTTTTCACCTATGCAAATCCGGACGGACAGACGCTGGAGGCCATCGTCCGGCTCTATAATGACGGCATCGCCATCCGATACCGTCTGCCGGAAGGCGTCGTGGTGACGGACGACCGCACGTCCTATCACGTGGCCACCGGCGTGGACCGGTGGATCGCTCCATACGACTATGGCAATGAGCAGCCTTTCCCCCACGACACGGAAGGGAAGGCGGTAAGGGACCGGTATATGCGGGTGATGACCGACGGCCGATGGAGTTATCCCGCCCTGGTGGAGCCGCAGCAGGACCTCTTCCTGCTCATCGCGGAGTCGGACCTGCGCCGGAACGACAGCGGTTCGTATCTGGTCAATGCCGATGACTCCGAGCAGTACCGGGTGCAGCTGGTCGGTCCGGCCGCCTTCTGCGACGGGCTGTCGCCCTGGCGTTTCGCCATCGTCGGCTCGCTGGCGGACGTGGTGGAATCGACCCTCGTCACCGACCTGGCCACGCCCTGCCGGATTGCCGATCCCGCCTGGATCGAGCCGGGGGTCAGTTCCTGGATCTACTGGGCCTACAATCACGGCTCGAAGGATTTCGCCCTGGTGAAACAGTACATCGACCTGGCCGCCGACATGGGATGGCCTTACTGCCTGGTGGACTGGGAGTGGCCCGAAATGACCAATGGGGGCGACATTCACGATGTGATGGCCTATGCCCGGGAAAAGGGGATCAAGATCAATCTGTGGTACAATTCCGGCACTTCGTGGGTGGGCCCTTCCGCCCCGCAGCCGCAGGACCGGCTGAACACGGCCGAAAACCGGGAGCGTGAAATGCAGTGGCTGAACGAAATCGGCGCCAGCGGCGTCAAGGTCGATTTCTTCTCCCCCGACAACGACACGACCGTCAATTATTACCTGGACATCCTGGAGGACGCCGCCCGCCATCATCTCCTGGTCGATTTCCACGGCTGCACCATCCCGAACGGCTGGCAGCGGACGTGGCCTAACATGATGAGCATGGAAGGTATCTTCGGTGCGGAGTGGTACAACAACTATCCGCTCATGACCCGCCTGGCCGCGACCCACAACGCCACCATCGTCTACACCCGCAACGTCATCGGCCCGATGGACTATACGCCCGGCGCTTTCACGGACAGCCAGTTCCCGCACATCACGACCAACGCGCACGAACTGGCCCTGCCGGTTCTCTATGAGTCGGGTCTCCAGCACATGGCCGACCGGCCGGAAGGCTTCGCCTCCCTACCCGCCGAGGCGAGACAGTTCTATTCCACGCTACCGGCCGCCTGGGACGACACGCGGCTCCTCGCGGGCTATCCCGGCCAAAGCGCGGTCCTTGCCCGCCGCTCCGGGCAGAAATGGTATGTCGCCGGCATCAACGGCACGGACGAAGACATCGACCTTGCCTTCTCGCTGGAACGGCTGAACGCCGCCGCCGGGACGGCCCGTCTTTTCAGTGACGGCGAGGCCGACCGCGACATCCGGGTCTCAGACCTCGCCCTCGACGGCTCCCCCGTCAGCATCCCCTGCCGCCCCCGCGGCGGCTTCCTGCTGGTGATTCAATGAGTCGCTTTCCGGCCTTCCTCCCGGGCCTTTTCCAAGGCCTGGTCGCGCTGCTCCCTCTCTTGAATGGACCTCATGGCCGCGTCGGCCGGCGTTTCTCCCAGCTGCTCCAGCAGCTTCTCCTTCAGTTTCTCCCGCTGGCGGCTGAACACATCCAGGTCGTCCTCGCTGACCTTCATCATCAGCTTGCTCTCCTCATAATCACGACGCATGAGCTGGTAGTACGTTTCACCAATGAAGGTGAATGACGGGGCATTGAAGGCAGACAGACTCTCGTAAGTCTTCGAGAACCCAAATTCATCCCGGATGAACTCTTCAGCCACATCTGTTTTAAACTTGTTCCGGGTATCGTAGAACGAGGAGACCGTCTCGACAAAGAGTATGTTCCCGATGGTGTTCATCGTTTCGATATTGGACTTGAAGATATTCTCTGTCGTCGTGGTGTATCTCAGCATCGGGATGTACGTGTACAGCAGCGCGTAATCGTCAGAAAACCTGTCCGGATGGGCGACCAGGTCCACCTGTAAGTCACAGAATTCCTTCACGTCTTTCACGCACTGGCCGATTTCGTTCAGCGATTCCCGCATGTCATACAGGATCATCATCACCAGCTCCCGCTTCTCGACTTTCTTTTTCCGGCGGTCGATGATGGCGGTGGTGCCGAATGTGAGCACGATGGATATCGTCGTCGCAAGCAGCGTCGTGAGGAACTTCTTCATTGCGGACGCTTTTATGAATCCTTTCATCTTGATTTCCAATTAAAAACGGAGCAAACATAACAATTCTTCAGCATTTCAGCAAATGAAACCCGGCCGGAGCCGGTCCGGGCGGGTACTTTTTTTGCAAGGGAAAAGGCCGTCCAAGAAAAACTTCATGAAGATGCTCCTGTCCCTGCTCCTTTTGCTCCTTTCACTCCTGACCGGCGGTGGAAAATCGCTGACGTCCCGAACCGTCAAGATCACGACCGGAGCCGGGACGATGAAAGCCCGGGTCCTGCAGCCGAAGAAGGCCGATGCGCCCGTTCCCGGCGTCCTGTGGATACACGGCGGCGGATACATGCTGGGCGGCTCCTACATGCTGGACATGTCCTGCGGAAAGATGCTGGCCGAGAAGTGCGGCGCGGTCGTAGTCTGCCCGGACTACCGCCTGGCGGGCAAGGCTCCATATCCCGCCGCCCTGGAAGACTGCTACGCGGCGCTGGAATGGATGTACGGACATGCCGATGAGCTCGGCATCGACCGGAACCGGATTGTCGTCGGGGGCGAAAGCGCCGGTGGCGGACTCACCGCCGCCGTCTGTCTCCTCGCCCGGGACAAGGGCGACATCCGCATCGCGCTGCAGCTGCCGCTTTACCCCATGCTGGACTGCGAAGACACGGAAACCTCGGCGGACAACCACGGCCGCGTCTGGAACACGCGCCGCAACCATTGGGGCTGGAAGCATTACCTCGGGGACTTGTACGGATCGGCCTCCGTGAGCAAATACGCCTCCCCCGCCCGGGAAACCGACTATTCGAACCTTCCCCCCTGTTACACCTTCGTCGCCGACGGCGAACCCTTCTACGCGGAAACCCTCACCTACGTGAAGAACCTCCAATCCGCCGGTGTCGATGCGAAAGTGGACGTCTATCCCGGCAACACCCACGCCTTCGACATGCTCTTCCCCCGCAGGCCGGAAAGCAAAGCCGCCCGGCAAAGGCTCCTGGAGGAATTCGAGCGTCTCCTCAACGTCCCTGCCCCTTCTTCCCCGGCTTCAGAATCATAAAGACGACGGCGGCGACGCAGATGGCGATTCCGACCGCCATTTTCCCCGTCATGGGCTCTCCGTACAGGATCGTGCCGATCAGGATGGCCGTGAGGGGCTCGAACACGCCCAGGACCGCCGTCTTGGTCGGGCCGATATACCGGGTGGACACGGCCAGCGTGAGCATGGAAATCATCGTGGGCACGATGGCCAGGCCGATGAGATTCCCCCAGTCGGCCGCACTGTCCACTCCTTCCAGCATGCTCCCGCCCTGACATGTCCGGATAACGAGGAACAGAACGGTTCCCGTGACCAGCGAATAAAGCGTGAGCGTATGCTCCGAAACCTTCCGGATGCGCTTGCTCCGGTTCACGATCACCAGATAAAACGAATAGCACAGCGCCGCCCCGACCGCCAGCAGCACGCCCGGAATGCGGATCTGCACATTCTCCGAAGGGGCCGACAGCAGCAGAATCCCGCCGAACGTGGCCAGAATCGACAGCCAAGTCTGCCAGCTGGGATAGAATCGCAGAAACACCATGATCAAGGCCACAAACACCGGATACAGATACACCAGCGTCGTCGCAAGCCCCGACGGAATATACTCATACGAACAGAACAACGTAATGCTGCTCCCCGCGAAAAGCAGTCCCAGCAGCACCAACAGCCCCAACCCGCGCCTCTCCGCCCGGAAACTCTCCTTCCTGAACACCATCCACATCGCCAGAATCACCGCCGCCAATCCATACCGGAAAAACAGCATCACCATCACCGGCACCCCGCTCTCCATCAGCGCCTTCCCGAACAGCGGGTTCGTTCCATACGACACCCCCGCCAGTATGCCCGCCGCATAGCCGATGATGCGCCTTTTGTCGATGTGAAGGTTTGCTTTCATAGTTCTCCCAGTTTTCACAGTTCCCACAGCTCTGTTTGTCAATTTCGGGGCGCAAAGATACGGCTTTTTTCAATACGCCCCCCGTATCGGGCCTGCGTCATGACGGCTTTCAGCCGCTCCGCGTAGGCGGGAGGGGGCTTGACGGAGAACTCGCTCAGTTAGTCCCGCGAGCGGGCCTAACTAGCGCTCAAACAAACTCCGTCATCCCTGCGGGACCGCCCCCTCCCGCCTGCTCCGCTGTCGCTGAAAGCCGAAATCCGCAGAGCCCGGTACAGGTGGGGGTAATAATTTATCAAATGTAAAACACGATAATATGTCAATTGCCAAAGCTGAAAATACCGAAGCAGAGTTATCCCCTTAATCGGTTTCGATCCACAAGATGTTATCGTCGTCCCGGATGATTGCGTCTCCTTTCCATCGGGAAACAAGGTCTTCAATTATGATACTTTTTAGACGACAATAACATGACAGAGTGTCAGCAATTTAACTCGGAATAGTGTTTGATGTAATTACCCAAAAAGAATAGTATGAGGTATACTGAGGATCAATTAAAGGAAATGACCAAACCGTCCAGTAATTCGGAAGAACAAAGAATGGAAAACGCAACCCGTATGGTAAGAGAGGCGTTAGCGAATAATGGCATTATCATTAAGGCTGGAGAATACGACATCTTTCCTCAAGGATCGTATGCGAACAATACTAACATTAGAAACGATAGCGACGTTGATATTAATGTCTGCTACACGGGAGCATTCTTTTTTGATCTTCCTTCCGGGAAGAATAGATATGATTATGGCTTTTACGAGGATGCAAAATATTCTTTCGGGCAGTTCAAGGACGAAGTGGAAGCAGTTCTCGTTAAGAGATTTGGGCGGGATCAGGTTATACGTAAGAATAAATGTATTCATGTTAAGGAAAACACAGACCGAACAGAAATAGATGTTGTTCCCACTTGGGAGTACAGACGCTTTTTCGGCCCACGTACTACAGACTATGTGAGGGGAGTAAAGCTATTGCCCGACAACGGCGGTGCCGTTATTAACTTTCCCAAGCAGCACTTGACAAATGGGCGCTCACATAATGTAGATACTCGTGAAAGATTTAAGAAGTTAGTCCGAATAGTAAAGCGTATACATTTGGACATAGAGAAAGATGGTTTTTATAACAATAGCAAAATTACCTCGTTTCTGCTTGAGTCAATGGTGTATCTTCTCCCAAATAGCACATACAGCCTTTACACGGATTATTTCAGGTGGACGGACGTTCTGAGAGAAGCTATCCTTTTTTGGTATAACGCTACTAAAAAAGGTGCAAATGAGTGGCAAGAATGGAAAGAAGTTTCCGAATTGCTTTATTTAATGTACGGGCACAAATGGTCTTCCTCCGATGTGAATGAGTTTACCCTGTACTTGTGGAGATACTTAGGATATTCTAAATAGTTATGGTTGAACACAATATCAAGCGATACGTTTATGCAATTATCGTGGTCTTCTTGGTGGGGGTAGTCTCGTCATTGTTAGCCTTCAACGTGTTAGGTCTCTCGAAAGGAGCATGGGACATTATTACTACCAGCATCTCTTTCACCGCAATAATTGTTGTTCTGTTTGTATCGTGGGCGTGGCGATGGCGGGTTTTCCGGGGGTGGTTAGTCCCTATTCCTAATCTTAACGGAAAATGGGAGGGATCTATCAAATTTAAGGAAAATGGAGAAGATCGGAAAAGAAAAGTATCCGTTGACATCAAGCAGACCTTCCTGTCAATCGTCGTTCGATTTAGGTCAAAAGAGAGTAGTAGTCTTAGTTTCTGCGGCTCGTTTAATATAGACGAGAAACGAGGAATAAAGCAACTAATTTATTCTTATCAGAATGACCCGAATGCAAATATTAGAGAGACTAGTCCTGTACATTACGGAACAACCAAACTGGATATCGGATCGGATAGCAAATCTCTGATAG
>JAEEGJ010029599.1_pt1 | contig 10789 bp, 10 predicted proteins | sample 8958761 | NCBI WGS metagenome assembly JAEEGJ01 (sample SAMN16246546, study PRJNA631951) | gut metagenome | biome: gut microbiome; feature: rumen; material: RS-attached | host: Bos | place: Iran: Karaj | collected 2018-10
AAATTTCAAAAAGAAAGGAGGGTCGCTTGCCTCCTCTGTACACCCGCAGGGGCTCGAACCCTGGACACCCTGATTAAGAGTCAGGTGCTCTACCAACTGAGCTACGGGTGCAACGTTTTCGTTTTGCGGGTGCAAAGGTACACACTTTTTTCCATTCCACCAAACTTTTTGGAGATTTTTTCCAAAAAAGTTATTGTCTGGTGACATGGAATCCGTCGATGTTCTCATAACGGCGCTGCATCATCCGCTTATAGATATGACGAATCCATATCGGATGGGTGACGATGAAGGCCAGTCCTAACAGCGACATAAAGATGAAAGTGTAGGTGGGACCCACCAGCAGGAAACCGACGGTGGCGATGGCGCCAGGGGCAAACAGCGACAGCAACTCAATCACCAGCTGCATGCCGTTTTCAAAATTTCCTTTGGCTGTCATCTTCTGTTGCAAGGGCAGCGTCTGCTTGTTATAGATGGCCAACTGGAAGATGACGAAATGCAACACACCTGCCGTCAGCAGCATGTAGGCTAAAAGCATCAGCAGCGTGAACTTCCCGGTAAATACAGCTGGGAGCATCACCAGGAAGGGTACAAGCAGCACGGCGCTATAGAACCAGTATTTGGCGATCAACAGCGAGATGATATTCTCGCGGTGCATCATCAGCAGGTCGATGTAGTTGCCTTCCTGTCCCATGATCTTGATGAGGGCCGTGACACTGTAGATGGCAAAGCAGTAAAGACACCAGAAGTTCTGCATGTACACGTTGTCATAGATGTTCGTGTAGGCAATAAGCATCGAGAAGAAGACGATCAGCGACAGGCTCATAATACAACGGCTCCGCATGGTCTTGTTACGGAGGTTCGACTTCAACTCAATCTTTAGGTATTCCCCAACGAGTCCGAAACGGTTCAGGAATGCAAACTGCGACACGTGCTTCAACTCCCGTTCTTTCTTCTTCGAGATCTCCTCGTAGACGTACTTGAACTGGAAATGACGGTTGACCATAAACAATAGTGCCAGCACGATGATGACGGCAGGCAGGAACCACCAGGCGCGCCCTGCCTCAGCGTAGGTGTCGATCAGACGTCCTGCAGCACTTTTCTTGAAGTTGAACAGCAGCGGGATAAACGGGAGGGCATAGAACACGACACCGCCCAGAAACCACACCACCTTCCGGTTGATAAGCGTACGGAAGAACAGGTATATCTGACTGTTCAGGATGATCAGCAGCAGACAGGCCACCAGTTCCAACAGGATAGCCCAGAAGCCGGCACCTGCGAAGAGCAGGATGAACGAGTAGGGCAGGAACATACAGAGCCAGAGGAAGTTGTAGCCGCTCAGATGCGATGATACGAGGAAACACTCGATGGCCGAGTAGCGTGAGATGGGCAGCAGGATGTAGGGCTTCACCATCATACCTGGCGTGGTCTGTATCACAAAACGGAACAGGTAGTCTAAGGCGAGGATGATGGGCATGAACGAGATCATTCGTCCTGCCTCACCTTCTGCCGTCATGGCGATGATACAACCGTAGAGTATCATATAGAGGGCCAGCATACCTGCACCGAAGTAGGTCATGACCTTCGCCCATTTGTTCTGCTCGAAAATAGGACTGCGCTTATAACTCAGCGTCGTGTTCTTCCTGAGCAGCCTGTATAATTTGAATCTATTCATCTGTCTTGAACTCCTTGAACTCCTTGTATCCTTGTCTCCTTATCTCAAGTCAATCACCTCAGCGTGTGGGAAATCTTTGGCGTTGAAGCGGAACTGGGCATCGCTGGCTGCCTGCTTCTTCAGATTGGTGATGTCGAAGATCGTCCATTTCTTGCCCTGCAGCATCTTGACCTGTTTGGGCTGGTACGACTTCTTGTCGACGGTGATAAACAGTTCCTTGATCTTTCGGTCTGCCGACGAGGCGGTCAGATGGACCACATGATTGCTGCCACTGCTGTTCAGCGTGGCGTCGTAGCCTTTCTTATAGAGGTTGATGAAGTTGTAGGGATTGATAGCCTGTAACTGTACCTCGGTGGGGTTGCTGATGTTCACTTCGTCGTTGTCTTTCATATAGGTCCACTGCGTCTTCCCGTCAAACCAGATGCTGGCCTGTGGGGTGGTGGCATGGAACATCTTCCCTTTGATGATGATGCTGCCGCTGGTGTTTCCCATGCTGCCCGTCATCTTAAAGTCGGCCTTCACGCCTTCTTTCATCGTCACGGTGGCAGCCGCCTTGTCGAGCACGCTCTTGGCTGTCTGCGCAAATGTGGTCGCACTCAGCAAGACCGCTGTTATCAGAAAACAAATCTTTTTCATCTTAATGTATTTAGAAGGTTGTTCAAACTTACTTCGTCCTGGATCATCACCTCACGGGGTTTCGAACCCATGGCGGCACCCACGACACCGGCTTTCTCCAACTGGTCCATCAGTCTTCCGGCACGGTTGTAACCGATGGCGAACTTACGTTGGATGAGCGAGGTGGAACCGCTCTGGTTGACGACAATCAGACGGGCAGCATCCTCAAACAGCGGGTCGAGGTGCTGCATGTCCACATCCTTGTCGCCACCGCCATCGAAGTCTGCCTCTGGCGTATCAGGCTCAGGCAGTTCGAAGGGCATGCCATAGCTCTGCTGATCCGAGATGTATTCGTTGATGCGCTCCACCTCCGGTGTGTCTACGAAGGCACACTGCACACGGATGGGCTCCGATCCTCCCACGAGGGCCAGCATATCACCACGGCCTATCAGCTGCTGGGCACCTGTGCGGTCGAGAATGGTCTTCGAGTCGATGCCGGCACTCACCTTGAAGGCGATACGGCTGGGGAAGTTGGCCTTAATGGTACCGGTGATGATATTGGTCGTCGGTCGCTGGGTGGCGATGATCATGTGGATACCCACGGCACGGGCCAGCTGGGCGATACGGGCTATAGGCAGCTCGATCTCCTTACCGGCGGTCATAATCAGATCGCCGAACTCATCGATTACCACGACGATATACGGCAGGAAGCGATGTCCGTTGTTGGGATTCAGCTGACGGGCGATGAACTTCTGGTTATATTCCTTGATGTTATGGGCACGGGCTATCTTCAGCAGGTCGTAACGGGTGTCCATCTCCTTACAGAGCGAATTCAGCGTCCGCACCACCTTCGTCACGTCGGTGATGATGGGATCGGCTTCTTCGTCGGGCACCTTGGCCAGGAAGTGGTTGGCGATGGGCTCATAGAAACTGAACTCCACCTTCTTCGGGTCTACCAGCACGATCTTCAGCTCGGCAGGGTGCTTCTTATATAATAAAGAGGTGATGATGGCGTTCAGACCGACGGACTTACCTTGTCCCGTCGCACCGGCCACGAGCAGGTGGGGCGCTTTGGCCAGGTCGAACATGAATACCTCGTTGGTGATGGTCTTACCGATGGCACAGGGCAGTTCCATCTTCGACTCCTGGAACTTCTTCGAGTTCAGGATCGATTCCATCGACACCGTCGAGGGTTTGGCATTCGGTACCTCGATACCTACCGTACCCTTACCGGGCATCGGCGCTATGATACGGATGCCGAGGGCCGACAGACTCAGTGCGATGTCATCCTCGAGCGAACGAACTCTGGAGATACGTACACCTGAGGCCAGTGTAATCTCGTAAAGTGTGATGGTCGGACCCACCGTCGCCTTGATGCTCGATATCTCCACGCCGAAGGTGCGCAGCACTTCCACGATACGGTTCTTGTTGGCGGTCTGCTCTGCCATGTCGATATAGGGCCTACCGTCGTTATCGTATTTCTTCAACAGGTCGAGGGTGGGATAGTGGTAATTCTCAAGATCGCGCTTGGGATCGTAGGGCTCAAGGTCTTCCAGCGCGGGGGCTACGGTCTTCGCATTGGCGGCCTCGTCGCCCTTGATGGCTTCTACGTCGAAATCAACGTCTTCACCGGTGATTCCGGATTTGACGGAGACTTCGGGCTTCACGGTTTCTTCCTTATACCCTTTGTCGATGACCTCGGCCTTGCCGTCGGGTTTGAAGATTACCGTCTGCTCGTCGGGGTCGTCGAATACCTTGATTTCATCGTCTTCCTCCTCATCGTCATCCTCCAACTGATCCTCATAAGAATCGGGCTTTTCGTTGGGGTCGTTATTCGTAATTTTAAATTTAACCTTATCGAGGAACTTGCTCGGGTTCAACAACTTACGGATGATGAAGATGGTCTCTGCACTCAGGTATGTGAGGAAGGCGATGGCCGTCAGTCCGAGGATGGCTGTCAGTCCCGGCGTGCCTACCAGATTACCGAGATAGTTGCAGACATACAGACCGTGGTCGCCGCCAGGACTGTAACAGGTCTCTGTGAAGAAAGGTGCCAGCAGCAGCGACATCGCCACCGATGCCCAGATCATCAGGATCATCAGCGACAGGAACCACTTCAGCAGGTTTACCTTATAGGCTCTGGTCAGATGGACACCGAGCAGGAGCAGGAACAGCGGTATGAGGAAAGCGGGCAGACCGAAACACCGCTTGATGAGATACCACGAGCACCAGGCACCGAAACTGCCACAGGTGTTCATGAACTCATGGTTCTGGTTGAGAATCTCGCCCTCACGCGGGTCTTCTATCAGACTCTGGTCTGCAGCTCCTGTCGAGAGATACGATACGAATGCCAGCGACAGGAACACCGCCACTAAGGCCAGTGCGATACCCAGAGTGAAGTTTAATGTCTCGTTGTGGAATATCTTGTCAAAGCTCAGCGAACTCCAGATGCTGGGACTCTTTTGCGACTTCTTTTCCTTCTTTTTCTTTGCCATATCTTATATGTTTTCGCGATTTTTGATGCAAAAGTAGTCGAAAAAACTCAGATTTCATCATAAAATGCTGTTTTTTTTGTAATTTTGCACCAAGAAATGAAGAAGTTAATAAATAATAAGGTAGATAAGGCCATGATTTCGAGCCTGAAGAAGGTAGAATTCGATGGTAACATCTATGTCGTGAAAACGAAAGCCGATGCGGAACGAGCCGTCGACTATCTGCTCTCACAGCCCATCCTCGGCTTCGACACTGAGACGCGTCCTGCCTTCGAGAAAGGCAAGCGATATTACTGTGCGTTGCTCCAGGTGTCTACAAGCACCGACTGTTTCCTCTTCCGTCTGAACAGAATCGGACTCTGTCCTGCTGTCGTACGCCTCTTGGGCGACAAGCTGGTAACGAAGGTGGGACTGGCGTGGAATAATGATATCCTCTCTCTCCGACAGCTCGGCAGCTTCGAACCTGGCGATTTCATCGACCTGCAGGACCTGGTGCATGAGCTCGGCATCGAGGATCAGAGTCTGGTGAAGATCTATGCCAACCTCTTCGGTAAGCGTATCAGCAAGTCCGAACGTCTCTCTAACTGGGAGCGCCGCGAACTGACGGAGGGTCAGATGGAGTACGCGGCCATTGATGCTTGGGCTTGTGTGCAAATCTATAATGAAGTGAAACGTCTGTTGTCCACCCACGACTATGAGCTGGTCATCAGACCTGAAGAAAATACGAATAAAACAGATGAGACAGGTCTATCTTAAACGAGGCAAGGAGGAGAGTCTGCGCCGTTTCCATCCCTGGGTGTTCTCTGGGGCTATCCAACATGCTGATGCAGGTATCAGCGAGGGTGATGTGGTGCGTGTCGTCGACAGTCAGGGCGATTTCATCGCTGTCGGACACTATCAGATGGGATCTATCGCCGTGCGGGTACTTTCCTTCGACGACGAATCCATCGACGAGTCGTTCTGGGGCCGTCGCCTGACTTCCGCTCTCCATGTGAGACAAGCCATCGGACTGGCCGACAATCCTCGTAACAACACTTACCGTTTGGTTCATGGCGAGGGTGACCTCTTGCCGGGACTCGTCATCGACGTCTACGGTCAGACGGCTGTGATGCAGGCCCATAGTGTCGGCATGCATATCTGCCGCGAGGCCATCGCCCATCAGCTGGTGCAGGTGATGAACGGCCGCATCGCCCATGTCTACTATAAGAGTGAGACCACGCTGCCTGGCAAGATGCGTGCCGACGAGCCCGGGATGTCCGAAGACGGTACGCTGAGCTATTTCATCTATGGCGGCAGCGATGACAATACGGCGATGGAGAATGGCTTGCTGTTCTATGTCGACTGGTTGCGCGGTCAGAAGACCGGTTTCTTCGTCGACCAGCGCGACAACCGTCAGCTGCTCGAGCGTTTCGCCAAAGGCAAACGTGTCTTGAATATGTTCTGTTATACCGGTGGATTCTCGTTTTATGCCATGCGGGGTGGGGCGGAACTCGTCCATTCCGTCGACAGCAGCGCCAAGGCCATCGAACTCACCAATCGCAATGTCGAACTGAATTTCCCCGGCGATGCCCGTCATCAGGCGTTCTGCGAGGATGCTTTCCGTTATCTTGAACAGGCGGGCAGTCAGTACGACCTGATCATCCTCGATCCTCCTGCCTTCGCCAAGCACCGCGGGGCCCTGCATAATGCGCTGAAGGGCTATACCCGTCTGAATCACAAGGCGTTCCAGAAGATTCAGCCGGGTGGCATTCTCTTTACCTTCAGCTGTTCACAGGTGGTCACGAAGGATCATTTCCGCAATGCCGTCTTCACGGCGGCAGCCCAGGCAGGTCGTCAAGTGCGCATCCTTCATCAGTTGCATCAGCCTGCCGACCATCCCATCAATATCTACCATCCCGAGGGTGAGTACCTCAAGGGACTTGTGTTGTATGTGGAATGACGAATGAAGTTAAAGATTTTATCGCGAAGCATCAGCTCCTATCTCAGGATGGTCTTCACATAGTCGCACTCAGCGGGGGTGCCGACAGCGTGGCATTGCTGCGCATCCTGTGCCATCTGGGCTATCGTGTCGAGGCTGCTCATTGCAATTTTCATCTGCGCGGCGAGGAGAGCGACAGAGATGAGGATTTCGTTAAAAACCTCTGTCAGAAACATGGTGTACCTCTTCACCTAATCCACTTTGACACAGCAGAATACGCCTCATTACATCAAGTAAGCATTGAAATGGCCGCTCGCGAGTTACGCTATGGCTATTTCCGTCAGTTGCGCGACGATTTGGGAGCCGAGATGGTGTGCGTGGCGCACCACCGCGACGATGCGGTCGAGACCATGTTGATGAACCTCCTACGAGGCGCGGGCATTCACGGTCTCACGGGCATCCGTCCTCGTAATGACTACGTAGTCCGTCCGTTGTTGGGAGTCACGCGGCAGGAGATTGAGGAATATCTCCATTCCATCGGTCAGGATTATGTCACCGACTCCACCAACCTGCAGCCCGACGTGCTGCGCAACAAGGTACGTTTGCAGCTGCTGCCCCTTCTCGAACAGATCTATCCCGGTGCCGCCGAAAACATAGCCCGCTCTGCCTACTACCTCTCCGAGGCCGAAAAAGTCTACAACGCCGAAATCACCCGTCTCCTTCCACCTTCTTGCGTCCCTTCGGTAGCAAGCGACCAAAGGTCGAGCGCCACCTTCCACCTTCCACTCTCCACCCTCTACGACTCCCCATCGCCCCTTTGCTTTCTCCACGAATGCTTATCCCCTCTCGGCTTTAACCGTAGTCAAATAGAACAAATCCTCGCTCAACTTGACAGCGAGCCTGGTCGCGTGTTCGAGTCCGCCACCCACACCCTTGTTATCGATCGCGAGGCCATCGTGGTAGAGCCCATCAGCACTCCGATCAAACCGCTCGTTATTCCCGAGCCCGGTGTCTACCGCCTCGATGAAACCGCAAAAATCCGTATTGAAGAGGTTGGGGTAGAGGCCGGCATCAGTCGCGATGCAGCCGTCGCCACACTCGATGCCTCCGCCGTCCGTTTCCCGCTCACCCTGCGCACCGTGGCGCCAGGCGACAGCTTCCAACCCTTTGGCATGGAAGGCCATAAGCTCGTGAGCGACTTTCTCACCGACATCAAACTCAATCTCTTGGCCAAGCGCCGTCAACGTGTGCTTGTCGATGCCACAGGCACCATCCTCTGGCTCGTCGGACAACGCATCGACCACCGTTACCGCATAACCCCCGCCACCCGTTCCATCCTCCGCATTCAGCTTTATGATTAAGATAACGACATAATATGCTATTCGTATGGGCGAAATGACGCTGGATCTGTACATCAACGAGGCTAATGACTATGCACGCGACATCCGTGTGCCGGTTCTGCATCCCCACGTCGCCATCATCCATTACGACGAGGCGGGTGAGATACGCCATTCCATGAACCGCATAGAATGCTACGGCATCTTCCTGCAGCGGGAGTTCCCTGAGAACCTGACTTACGGCATCGGCACCTACCACGATGGCAAGGGCTCGCTGTTAGCTTTTGCTCCAGGTCAGGTTGGTGGCAAGCGCGATGACGGCACGCGACGGCAGTATCACGGTTGGGTGCTGCTGTTCGACCCTGTGTTCATCCATGGTACGGAGATAGAGCGACGCATGAAGGACTATCATTTCTTCTCGTATAACAGCAACGAGGCGCTCTTCCTGAATACCGAAGAGAAGGACACACTGTCGGGGCTGATGTCGAATATACGGACAGAGTTGACTAACGAAGCTGACGATATGCAGGATGACATCATTCGCGACTACATCCAGTTGATACTCGACTACTGCAACCGCTTCTATGCACGCCAGTTCAAGGAGATGACGGCTGGCAGCAGCGATATCCTGGCCCGTTTCCAGCAGGTGCTCATTGACTACTACGACAAAGGCCGTCAGCGTACAGATGGGCTTCCCAGCGTGAAATACTGTGCCAGCGAGCTGTGCCTGTCGCCAGGCTATTTCGGCGACATCGTGCGTGGTGCCCTGGGCGAGAGTCCGAAGGATTATATCCGAGGCTTTGTAATTCATCGCGCCAAGAATCTGATTCTCAGTGGCCAGAGCATTGCGCAGGTGGCCGACGAACTAGGCTTTGAATATTCCCAGCATTTCACCCGTATGTTCAAGAATACGACGGGTCAGACGCCCAAACAATTCCTAGAAGAAAAGCGCAAAAAATAACATTCCGCAATTTGGGTAGTTTTATCCGCAATCTGTCTATTCGGGTTGCGGATTTTTCGTCGTACCTTTGCAGCGGGATTAATTTAACAGGAAGTATGAAAAGACTTTTGATGATTTGGACAGTAACACAGTTAGTAACGATGACAATCATGGCACAAAAGATGTACATCACTATCGATGGCAGGACTGAGACTGCTACACTGGTTGACAATTCCGCCACGCAGGCATTGGTCGCAAAGTTGCAAGAAGCCCCCGTCGCAGTGACGCTCAACTCCAGTGGCGGCTTTGAGATATGGGGAGCACTCGGATTCTCGCTGCCAACCAGCAACGAACAAGTCAATGCACAGCCAGGCGATATTGTCCTTTACAACGGCAGCAACATCTGCATGTTCTATGGCACGAACTCATGGAGTTATACCCGCCTGGGCAAGATTGATGGATTGTCGGAAAGTGAGCTGCGTACGTTCTTAAAGGCTGGGGAGAGCAACATCAGCGTGACATTATCACTGAACAACGCTACAGGCATCAGCCATGTAAAAGCTGACGACAACAAGTCGAGGGCATATACGCTTAATGGCACTCTCGCTCAGGCCGGACACAAGGGAATCATAATTCAAAACGGGAAAAAGGTCGCGATTAAGTGAGAGAAATGAGATGAAGAAGACATTATTATTCGCAGCATTCATGGGCATAGCATTCGTGAGCTGCACGGAAAGTAAACGAACTAAAACAGATGAGAATATGACAAAGTTGGAATTAACTCAGGAGTGGGACAAGGTGTTCCCGCTGAGCGAGAAAGTAAACCACCGCAAGGTGACATTTGAAACACAGTATGGCCTGACGCTGGCGGCTGACCTCTACGAGCCGAAAGATGCACAGGGCAAATTGGCAGCCATTGCCGTCAGCGGCCCGTTCGGAGCCACCAAGGAGCAGTCGAGCGGACTCTATGCCATGCGGATGGCTGAGCGTGGATTCGTGACGCTGGCCTTCGACCCCTCGTATACTGGTGAGAGCAGCGGTGAACCCCGTCGCACGGCGTCGCCCGATATCAACACCGAGGACTTCATGGCTGCTGTCGATTACCTGTCGCAGTTGGAGAATGTTGATGCTGAGAAGATTGGTATCATCGGCATCTGCGGATGGGGAGGCATCGCCCTGAATGCTGCCGCTGCCGACACCCGCATCAAGGCGACGGTGGCCAGCACCATGTACGATATGACCCGCGTAAGTGGCAACGGCTACTACGACAGCGAAGACAAGGAAGAGTCACGCCATGCGGCCCGTGAAGCACTCTCAAAGCAGCGTCTGACAGATGCCAAAGCAATGGCTGGCGGAGTAGTTAATCCACTACCCGATGATGCGCCTCAGTTCGTGAAGGACTACTATGATTATTACAAAACGGAGAGAGGCTATCATGCCCGCAGTGGCAACTCGAACGATGGTTGGCGCGTCATCGGCACTCAGGCATACGCCAACTCGCGCTTCCTATATTACATCAATGAAATCCGCTCTGCCGTGATGGTGATGCATGGCGAGAAAGCCCACTCGCGCTACTTCGGTGAGGCAGCCTACAAGTATATGGTGGAAGGCAAGGCCGAGGGTTATAATGTGGTTGGAAAGCCCAATCCCGTGCCTGAGAACAAGCAGTTGCTTATCATCCCCGGTGCCTCGCATTGCGACCTCTACGATGGAGGATATACGGAACTCGTCGGTCAGGGTGAGCCCAAGAATATGATTCCTTGGGACAAACTGGAGGAATTCTTCGCTCAGTATTTACGTTAAGCGGTGCTCAGG
>JAEEGJ010029600.1_pt1 | contig 10788 bp, 14 predicted proteins | sample 8958761 | NCBI WGS metagenome assembly JAEEGJ01 (sample SAMN16246546, study PRJNA631951) | gut metagenome | biome: gut microbiome; feature: rumen; material: RS-attached | host: Bos | place: Iran: Karaj | collected 2018-10
TCTCTCCGTTTAATGCCTTCATCCTGTTGCAGGGTGTTGAGACGCTGAGTTTGCGCGTGGAGCGTCATGTGGAGAATGCCCTGAAGGTGGTTGACTTCCTGAAGAACCATCCGAAGGTGGCTGCTGTGCACCATCCTGCTCTGGAGAGTCATCACGACCATCAGCTCTACAAGAAGTACTTCCCCAATGGCGGCGGCTCGATCTTCACCTTCGAGGTGAAGGGCGGACAGGAAGAGGCCTGGAAGTTTATCGATGCCCTGCAGATCTTCTCGCTGCTGGCCAACGTGGCCGACGTGAAGAGTCTGGTGATCCATCCTTACACGACGACTCACTCTCAACTCTCGCCTGAGGAACTGGCCGAGCAGCACATCACGCCATCGACCGTGCGCCTCTCAATCGGTACTGAGCACATCGACGACATCATCGAAGACCTCTCACAGGCACTGGATAAGATTTAATCCAGTGTCTGTGCACCACCAAACTGACACAGTATGAGGAATTATATTATTGCAGATAATCAGGAACTGACGGGCTATGCGCTTCAGAGTCTGCTCAAGCGTGATGAAGGAAGTGCCATCTTTCGTGCAGTGGACAGGGCTGGACTGATAGAGTTGCTGAAGGAGCACGAGGATGCTGTCGTGTTTCTGGACTACACTCTGTTTGACTTTTCCGACGAGGACCAACTGCTGATTGTGGCCGAGCGCTTCAGTCTGTCGGAGTGGATTCTCATCAGCGATGAGTTGACGCCTCAGTTCATCCGTCGCGTGGTCTATTCCTCGCACCAGTTCAGCGTGGTGTTCAAGGATGGTCCGATGAGTGAGATACGTGAGGCCCTGCAGGCTGTCAACCGTCATAGTCGCTATCTGAGCCAACGGGCATTGGAATCCATCATTATCCAACAGCAGGAAGATGAGAAACCCGATATCCTGACGGCCACGGAAACAGAGATCGTGAAGGCCATCGCCCTAGGTAAGACCACCAAGGAGATTGCTGCCGAGCGTTTCTCGAGCATCCACACCGTGACCACCCATAGGAAGAACATCTTCCGTAAACTGGGTATCAACACAGCGCACGAAGCGGTGAAATACGCGCTTCGTGCGGGGTTGATAGATGCAAGTGAGTTTTATATCTAAGAGCGTCGGCTTATTTGACGGCGTCTTGGATTACCAATCCGGCAAGCGTAAAGCCGAAGATGGCGGTGATGTGGGATATGGATCCATTCGTTTGTGGTTTGTTGAATGTCGAGGGTGTTTCGTCGGTATCTGGCGGGCATCCTCGATTCTCTAACAGTTCGTCGCTATAAACCACCTGGAATTTCTTTTCAGGGTATTGTTCTTGGTGCTTGAATTTCTTGCGAATGGCGCGAGCTAAAGGGTCGCCCTCTACTTTCCAGAACTCCGTCACTCGGATGCGTGTAGGATCCATCTTCAAAGCAGCGCCCATCGACGAGAAGAATTTGGCTTTTGTCTGACAAGCCAAAAGGATGAGAGCCGTCTTGTCTTTCAGCGAGTCAATGGCGTCGATGATATAGTCGTAGCTGTCGAGATCAAACTCCTCTGCCGTTTCCTGCGAGAAAATCTTTTGCAGCGCGTTGATCTCTGCAGACGGATTGATGCTGAGCAGACGCTCCTTCAGGGCTTCTACCTTCACCTGACCAACAGTCTTTGTCGTTGCCATCAGCTGGCGGTTGATGTTGGTGATGCACACACGGTCGCTATCGACAATCGTCAACTGCCTGATGCCGCTGCGCACCAAGCTCTCAGCACACCATGAGCCGACACCGCCCACGCCAAAAATAATCACCCGTTTCTGGGCTATCCGCTCCATCGCCTCCTCGCCCAGCAACAGCTCTGAGCGCTTGAATATTGCATCTTCTATTGCCATCGTCTTTCTTATTTTGGGCTCAAAGGTACGAAATAAATTTCAAATCGTACCATGAGAATGGTATTTTTATCGCTTTTTCTTGCTCCATCGTGCGGATTCTGCTTGGAAAGTAGTATCTTTGCACCCGATAAAACAAATTAGGTTTATGAAAGCAATCAGTACAACAAAGGCACCTGCTGCCATCGGGCCGTATAGTCAGGCCATCCAAGTGGGAAATCTCGTTTATACCTCTGGTCAGATTCCCATCGACCCAGCCACTGGCAGTTTTGTAGAGGGAGGCATCAAGGAGCAGACCCGTCAGTCGCTGACCAATGTCAAGGCGATTCTTGATGAGGCTGGTCTCACAATGGGAAACGTCGTAAAGACTACGGTATTCATGGCTGACATGAACGACTTCGCAGATATGAACGCCGTCTATGCCGAGTTCTTCACAGAGCCTTATCCAGCACGATCTGCTGTCGCAGTCAAGACGTTGCCGAAAGGGGCATTGGTTGAGATTGAGGTAGTTGCCGAAATAGCATAACATAACAAACAAAACAAATAAGACTTAATCATGGGAAAGAAGATTGTATTCGTAACTGGTGCAAATAAGGGCATCGGATTTGGAATCGCCAAGCACCTCGGACTGAGTGGCTGGCAGGTGATTATCGGTGCGCGTGATGAGCAGCGTGCAGGAAAAGCCATCGGCGAACTGAAGGCTGCTGGCATCGACGTGTTAGGCTGGGTGGCCATCGAACTGAAAGACCTCGCCAATATCGAGCAGGCCGCTAAGGAGATCAACGAGCGATTCCCTGAACTGACGCTGCTTGTGAATAATGCTGGTATTCCTGGCGACATGAGTGTGGATAGCGAACATACAGAGATCAACGTTATTCGCGAGACGCTTGATGTGAATTACATTGGCACCTTCGCCCTTACCAAGGCATTGATACCGCTGATTGCCAAGAATAATGGTCGTATCGCCAACGTGACTGTACCCTCAGAGATCAGTCCCTACTGGCATCCTCTGGCATATGTCGCCAGCAAGGCTGCTCAGAACGCGATGATGGGTGTCATGGCGATTGAATTCCAACAGTCGAACACCCCTGTTGAGATATTCTCCGTCCACCCAGGTCCCACGACCACCGATCTCAATGGCAATATGGCGCTCCCAGGTTTCCACGACATCGAAACCGTTGGTCAGAAGTTTGCCGAATTGATCAATGATGGTCAGCGTCATCAGGGCGAGTTTATAGAGCTTTATCCGATAGTGAAGGAGGATTAGTAATAAGAATGAGATGAAGATTCGTCAAATTGTATTTTTGATATTAGCTTTTTCAAACATCCTGTACGTTTCTGCACAGGAGAAGAGATCTTTTTGGGATCATGGCTTAGGCAAGTTGCTTAAATCTGCAGATGATATGATTAATCGTATGCAGGATGCAGGTGTTGATACGAATTATATCCGCAAGCAAAAGTATGATCGCATGGTGTATCTTGGCTATTATGGCTATTTTCAGCAGCATGATATGACTTTTCCTGTATTGGTTGAAAATACCGATATCCCTTTGGATATGAGATATATCCCCTCAAACATGTCCGAGAAGAAATACATGATGGCCGATATGGACACCTACCAGACGGAAGTAGAGTTGGGTATCGACTGGCGCGGTATCAGTATCGAGCTTCCTATTCCTATCCGTAACCGTTACAGTATGTCTTTTGGCCTTGCGAAGAACGGTTCGGTATGGGGCGCACGTATTCGATACAAGTCGCTCAGAAATATGGAGGGTGTGCTCGACGATGCATTCAATCGGGCCATGGCGCAATGGGATAGCAATGTAAAGAGCCAGACTAACGACCCGGCTATCACCTCTGAAAGCACGATTCCTTCAGGACAGATCGACCTGAAGATTTTCTATGTCGAAGGCTATTATGTGTTTAACAATAAGCGGTTCAGTCTTGCTGCGGGCGCATACGGTGATATGGTGCAGAAGCGCAGTGCAGGCAGTCTGTTTGTGATGGGTAACTACTACCAGAGTCGGTTTGGCGCTAATAACCTCTTTAACCATGAGCGTGACATATTCCGCAACTGGAAAATCTCTTTCGGTCCTGGCTATGGATACAACTGGTCTATAAATGGGGGGAAAGTGTGTATACACATGTCAGTGATTCCCATGATTTCCATTTGGAATCATTTGGTACACAAGTACTCTGACGACAATGGCACAAACACATCCGTCGCCACAGCCACAGACCCTCGCTGGAGCAATTATAATGCCCACTATTACGACGCTGTGGATAACGGTCGTAGTCGCTTTGTGTTCAACTACTACGGGCGTTTGGCCGTCAGCTACAGTTTTGACCGCTTCCTGCTCAATTTCCTTATGAATTATCGCCAGTATCTTTATAGAAACAATGCTGATACAGAGATAAACAACAGGGAGGCTGATGCACAAATCAACTTCGGATTCCGGTTCTGATTTGAGCGAAATACCATGTTTGTGGTATGCAAATAACATGCAAATGGTATTGTGGGGTATTAAAAATTGCCGTACCTTTGCACCCAGAAACATGAAGATTAAATATTAAACATTAAACATTAAATATTAAACATTAAACATTAAATATTAAAGATTAAACATTAAATATTAAATATTAAATATTAAATAAGGATAAGACTTATGACAAAGATTGCAAAACAGCTGACTGAGCTCGTCGGCAACACTCCACTTCTTGAGCTCAACAAGTATTCACAGGCAAAGGGTCTTGAGACCCCGGTAATTGCCAAAGTAGAGTTTTTCAACCCCGGCGGTAGCGTCAAGGATCGTATTGCCCTCGCCATGATTGAGGATGCAGAGGCTAAGGGCATCCTGAAGCCCGGCGCCACCATCATCGAACCGACATCAGGAAATACGGGCGTAGGATTGGCACTGGTATCAGCCGTTAAGGGCTACCATCTTATCCTTACCATGCCCGAGACCATGAGCGTGGAGCGTCGTAACCTGGTGAAGGCCTACGGTGCTGAGGTTCGCCTCACCTCTGGTAAAGACGGTATGCCAGGTGCCATCCGCGCTGCCGAGGAGTTACGCGACTCTATCCCAGGCGCAGTCATCCTGCAGCAGTTCGAGAACGGTGCCAACCCCGCCAAGCACTATGCCACGACGGGTCCAGAGATCTGGCGCGACACCGATGGTCAGGTCGACATCTTCGTAGGCGGTGTGGGTACAGGTGGTACCATCTCTGGTACAGGTAAGTTCCTGAAGGAGCAGAACCCCAATGTGAAGATCATCGCCGTAGAGCCTAAGTCGAGTGCCGTTCTGAACGGTCAGCCCAGCGGTCCTCACAAGATTCAGGGTATCGGCGCAGGTTTCATCCCCAAGACCTATGATGCCAATGTGATCGACGAGGTGTTCGACGTAGAGAACGACGATGCCATTCGCACAGGTCGTGAGGTGGCCCAGAGCGAAGGCCTCTTGGTAGGTATCTCTGCCGGAGCTGCCCTCTACGCAGCCATCCAGGTGGCCAAGCGCCCTGAGAACAAGGGTAAGAAGATTGTGGCACTGCTGCCTGATACGGGCGAGCGCTATCTCTCTACCGTCCTCTACGCCTTCGAGGACTATCCGCTGTAAAAATGATGAATGACAGATAGACTCTGGAACAGGAACTACTGTAAGGTGATGGCTGCGAACTTCTCGCTGTTCTTTGCCTTCTACGTTCTGACCCCGTTGTTGCCACTCTACCTGAGTGAGCACTTCGGGGCCACTAAGGATGTTATTGGGTTGGTGCTTTCGGGCTATACCATCACAGCCCTGGTGCTGAGACCCTTCAGCGGCTATTTTGTCGACTCCTTCCCCCGTAAGACCGTACTGATGATCAGCTTCGGCCTGTTTGCCATCTTCTTCGCAGGCTATCTGGCGGCATCCACCCTGCTGCTGTTCCTGATTGTCAGGACGCTCCACGGCGGCCCCTTCGGAGCGCTGACCGTATCTAACTCGACGGTGGCCATCGACGTGCTGCCATCCAGCCGCAGGACGGAGGGCATCGGCTATTACGGACTGTCCAACAATCTCTCGATGGCCATCGCCCCGACGGTGGGCGTCTTCGTGTATAAATACACCCACAGCTTCGAACTGCTTTTCTGGATAGCGCTAATCGTAGCCGTCTGTGGTTGGATGGTGGATGCGACCGTGCAGCTGCCTGAGAAGGAAACCGTGAGGAACAAGCAGAAGCTGTCTTGGGACCGCTTCTTCCTCGTGCAAGGGTGGCTGATAGGCTTGAACATGGTCGCCTTCGGCTTCAGTTTTGGTGTGCTGAGCAACTACCTGGCCATCTACGGCAAGGAGGTGATGGGTATCACGGGTGGCACGGGCACCTATTTCATGCTCTGCTCCATCGGCCTGATCCTGTCGCGCCTGCAGGGAGGAAGAGCCCTGCGCAAGGGTCGCCTGACCCATAATGCCGGCTCAGGTATGGTCATCTCCCTCGTGGGCTACACCTTATTTATATTAATGCCAACCCTGGCTTCACTTTTCAATGGTGAATGTTCAATGTTCAATGTTCAATGGTCAATGTTCCTCGGCTATTACGGCTCAGCCCTGCTGATTGGTCTCGGCAACGGTCACATGTGGCCGGCATTCCAGAATATGACCATCAACGTAGCTACGAACAGCCAGAGAGGCACCGCCAATTCCACCATCCTGATCTCGTGGGATATCGGCATGGGATTGGGTATCCTGTTGGGAGGCGTTATCTCAGAGTTGCTGGGCTACAGCGCAGCCTTCTGGACCGTGGTCGTGGTCAATGCTTCAGGCGTCGCCTGCTTCTTCCTCGCCACAAAGGCCTTCTTCCTCCGCCGCAATCTAAACGCTTCTGTTAGATAATGTCGTTCATACATTTTAAAATGGTGTTTTGTTCCTCACGCATCTGGTATCAACGCCTGAAAGTCATCACCCTGCCAAGAGAATTGGTGATTTATGAACAAAAATAAAAGCCTCGACAGAATGAACTATCGAGGCTCTCTTTAGATATCGGGGCTCTAGTACCCCATGCAACTCGTTGCTCCGAGGGCGGTGAGTACCGCTGAGATGATCGATGCGAGGATCTGCAGCGTCCACTTAAGCGTTTCCTTCTTCGTCATAAGCTACCTCCTTCCTGATTAGCTGCCAGTGTCGAAGCCACCGCCGTTGTTGCCACTGCCGTTCTTGGTGAAGGTCTTGCTTGCGACCTCAGAGGATACACCATTCTTGATGGCGATAGCCTTCACGATGACGGTGTCAGTCAGGGTCAGAGCCTCAGAGTAAAGGCTGCTCTCTGCCGTTGGCGTGCTACCGTCCACTGTGTAACGGATCTCTGCACCCTCAGGACCTGAGATAGTCACCTGAGTAGACTCATCGAACGGAGTCTCACCGCTGATGGTAGGAGCTGCTACTGTCTCAGCCTGCGAACCGCTGTTGCCACTGTTGCCACCTTCCTGTGAACCTGAGTTAGACCCAGAACCCGAGTTAGAACCACCGCCGTTAGTGCCGCCTCCGATGACAGCCGCCTTGGCAGCAGCAATCTCTGCAGCAGCCTTGTCAGTCCAAGCCAGCTTGGCCACCTTGTTCAGCTCGTCACGAGTGTACTCACCAGTAGCCTGAGCCAGGAGCTTCAGTGACTGTACAGCAGGACCAGTCTTGTCGTTCTTGCCGATAGTGCCGATGCTGGCAGAGATGGTCTTGTCGGTGTCAGGATCATACAGCAGGACGCTGCCGTTACCAATCACACTCACCTTGAAGATGGCCAGATCGTCGACCTTCACCGTGTTACCCATCAGGGTCTGCTCACGGGTACACCTTACGAAGTCACGCAGGATACCCTCGATGGTACCTTCTGAGAACGGGGTGTTGTGCTCAGCCATGTGCTTGGCCATGTCGTGAATGTTCATCGTCTGCTTGTAGCTGACGCGAGGGTAATACTTGCCGTAAGCTGCCAGACCCTCATTCTGGTTTTTTGAAAGATAAAGTTCAATCATTGTTTGTAAATTTTAATGGTTTAACGTTTAATTTTTAATCTTTAATTTTTAATGTTTAATATATTTGTCTCCATTCCACTCCAGCCTGCGCACTGCCTTTGTTTCCTTTTGACAGTACAAAGGTACGAAATTTATTTTTGGCTTTGAAAGTTCTTGCAAGTTATTGAAAATTGTTGCAATATTTAGTGTAATTTTCTTCGTTTTTCTCGATTTTTTTTATTACCTTTGCAGATGATTTTAAAAAAGCATGCGAGCTAGAATATAATAACTTAAAACATATATATAATGGTAAAAATTACAAGAACATTCGGGCGTTCAGAACTTGCCCAGCAGTACTTCCCTCAGTTGTCAGCCATGTCTGCCTGGAGGAAACTCAAAGAGTGGCTGGAGTATAATCCTCAGCTACGCCATCTTCATGACCTCACGCGTCGCACATTCACGCCCGCAGAGGTACAGTTGATCTATACGGAGTTGGGAGAGCCTTAGAAATAGGGCTTCTCAGAAAATAAGACTGTATTATTTCTGATTAAGCGTTGTTTGTCTCACGATAAACGACGCTTATTTTATCTGTACCTAAAATAAGGGTATACAGCTATATATCGGCCATTCTATCTGTCTACCTTTTTAGGCAAGTTGTCAACGATTCCAGTATAACTTACAGACTTACAACTTACAAAATCCTATTTCCAACTTACATAAATAGCTATATACTAATTATTATATTATATATTATATTTTAATATAATATATAATATAATAATTTTATAATTCGATTCTTACTAATCTCCAATCTCAAATTCATTCACCCACCATGTATCAATCAAAACAACGTTTTGTAAGTTGTAAGTCTGTAAGTCGAGTACAAGACAGCACATATTATCTTATCTCTTATATGGTAGAAATAAAAATGCCCCTCACGCTTGAGGGGCTGATACTGTATTTGTTACTCTTAAACTAAATACTATGAAAAAAGAAACGTCATCTCGACGGCCGGATATCTTAAATCCTTGATGGGAGAATGGAATACACCAATCCCATGTTGGATATTACTTTATTGAACGTATGAAGGGTTGTCGCTTTCCCTAGTGTTCGATTCTCAATTAACTGGGTGCAAAGATAAAGAGTTTTTCTGAATTACCAAAGAAAAATGCAGTTTTTTTAAAAAAATGTTGGTATGTGGCTTGATAATTCGTATCTTTGCAGAAACAATATATTAATAAGTTATGGATAAGGAAAACGAATTTGAAGATGTAGTGCTATCAGTTGAGGTAGAAGAAGAGGTGATAGATAAGGTCATAACTGGCGAAATCATGAAGATTGTGCTAAATATCACTGATGACAATTACGAACAGATACTGGAAAATAAGGATGGTAACTTGGCTCTGATTGTAGATGAGTTGCCCAATACCTTTCATGGATGCTATTTTTATAATAATGGCGAGTTCCCTTATGCCATCAAGAACACACTCGAATTCTTGTTGCTCTACAATGGCGAGAACCACATTATTGTAAAAATCATCGGTATCAGTGCAGAGCCTGGCACCCGTTTCCGCTTCCAAGGACCCGGTGAAGCCAGCATAGAAGATCCCGAGGGCGACAGCTGCATATGGGAGATAGAGTTTGAGGTTGTACCTATACTAGCCGAACCTCGTCATTATCTGATGCGCTGGAATCCATCAATCAGTTCTTTCAAAGAGAATGATTATATGGATTGTATAAACAATATGGTTCACGGCATGTTCCGTATTAACTGGAGCATCTATGACTGGCAAGAGGCCAGACGAGGTGATTTTTTCTATATGATGCGTACTGGCGATGATAAGGCAGGCATCGTCTTTTCTGGACAGTTTATCACAGATCCATATCCCAGCGATGACTGGGCAGGCTCCAACAAGCGCCGCATGTATGTTGATATGATATGTATGAACGCGTCGGAAGATTCAATTCCTCTCATATCGATTGAAAAGCTTCAGGAATCCATTCCATCTATCGAATGGGGTAAAGGACACTCCGGAGAAATACTCTCCGATGAAGCCACCGATATAATAGCCAAACTTCTGGGAGAAGAATGATATTATATGCTGGAATTATTTGGCATTGATAGAAATGCCCTATCTTTACATACAAGATAATGAATATAAACATTACTATAAGAAAAAATATGGCAAAGAAAAGATACGTAGATAAATACGAGATGCAAAATGGTGACCAATTCTGCGTTGAAATTAAGTATAACAAAGGGGAAACGAAACTTTGTTTTGGTATCAACGACAAGACAGCTTATGAGTTAATAACCCCTTCAGCTCCTGATTTACTGCGAGTTTTAGTGGCCGCAGAAATTCAACTAAATAAGTTGATGAATGACAACTGTATACCTCTCCCATCACAGCCGGAAGAAGTCTCTAGGTCGTTAGAAAATGACATGAGAATTTTTGGCATTGGGAAAAAGAACTTCAACTAAAGAATCAACACATAAGGCACTCGTAACCTTATATTTTGGACTTAGTAATTGAAACATAAAAATTTGGGTCTGCCTCTGCAGACCCTTGATTTACTACTAATCGATGTGCGTTAGCACTATCTAAAGAAGGAGGTGCATCACTGCAGCTTTATAAAAACTAACTTATATTGTTCGGCTACAAAGATAGTGCAATTTGAGCGATTTTCCAAATTTTAATCCCATATATTTTGTTTTCTCAATAAAATCACCTATCTTTGCACCAGATATTGCATCAAGAGTGGCACATTAGCCCACCAACCAGCCTAATAAATCGTTGGCAACGGTGGTAAAAGGATGCGAGTGAGAATGTTTTACCCACTAAACAATGAACGATTATGGAAATCAAGAAGATCGAGAACAAGGATTACGTGATGCTCCCACGTTTGCAGCATCCAGGTTTGAAACCCATGCA
>JAEEGJ010029601.1_pt1 | contig 10788 bp, 9 predicted proteins | sample 8958761 | NCBI WGS metagenome assembly JAEEGJ01 (sample SAMN16246546, study PRJNA631951) | gut metagenome | biome: gut microbiome; feature: rumen; material: RS-attached | host: Bos | place: Iran: Karaj | collected 2018-10
GCGTATATGCCATTTACATGAATGGTTCTGTGGAGCTGTTGAATCATCATTCTAAGAAGGCAGTTCAACCTGGTTGTGAAATCGTTGTTCCTTCTAAGAAGGCTAAGAACAGATTGAGCACAGCCGAAACCATGAGTATTGGAACATCAGCAGCTTCTATTGCAACGATGATTATTACGGTGGCAAACATATTAAAATAATAGATGATTTAGGTAAATTATGTATGAATTTGACTTAAAGACATTTCTAAAGCAGATATATTCTAAAAGAAAGATATTGTTCATTAATTGTGCTATTGCTTTTGTTTTAAGCTTAATTGTTTCTTTTAGCATTCCGAAAACTTACACATCAAGTGCATGTCTTGTACCAGAGCTTCCAGATGAAGATGCTATAGGTGGTAACCTCGGTTCTCTTGCTTCTGCTGCCGGTTTCAACTTGGGCAATGTCAATGATGCAATAGGCCCAGATCTTTATCCAGATGTTTTGCATTCCAATTCTTTTGTAATCGATTTGCTCTATTCAGATGTGTTGACAGTGGATGGAGAAGAGATGGATTATTTGACTTTTCTGAAAACTAAGGCTCGTCACCCATGGTGGTCTGTCATCACTCGCAGTTTTGGCAAGTTAATGAAAAAGTTGAATCCACAACCCGTATTTACTAAAAGCAGTAATGGTAACGAAAGAATTAATCCCGAACGGATGAGTAGAGAGGAAGCTAATATAGTAGAGGGTGTCAAAGGTTCTATTGGATGCAAGATGAATGACCAAACTCTTATTATTGACCTCCATGCTACAGCGCAAGACCCTTTTATTGCTAAAACCTTGGTTGACACTATCATGTTGAAACTTCAAAATTTCATCATTGATTATCGTACCAATAAAGCACGAGTTGACTTGGAATACTATAAGGGATTAGAGGAGAAGGCATTTAAAGCATATATAAGAGCTTCAAATCTTTATGCTCAATATTGCGATAGTCATAAGGGAACCATTCTGCAAGCATACTTATCTGAACAGGAGAGACTGGAGAATGATTTGTCAATGGCTTTAGAGACTTACACTCAAGTGAGGCAGCATGTTTCTTCAGCAGAAGCAAAATTGAGAGAGAAAACTCCTGCTTTCACAATTATCGAAAAAGCATCTGTTCCTAATCTTCATTCTGCACCAAAGAAAATGATGATAGCCATTGCTTTCTTGTTTGTTGCCTTTATCGGTACTGTTTTTTATTATTATTTCAAATTACTATATTCAAAAAAGGAGTAAGAATCATTATTCTTTCGTGTAATTCATAAAAACATATCTCTTTCTGTGATTTAATTAGGATATGGCAAACTTAAAGGCATTAGCGAAAGATACCGCAATTTATGGCTTGAGTAGTATTGTTGGTCGATTCCTGAACTATCTGCTTGTACCCCTTTATACAGCGTACTTATCTGTGGAGAGTGGCGGATATGGTGTTGTGACCAACGTGTATGCTTATTCAGCACTCATTCTGGTGATTCTTACATGTGGAATGGAAACAACATTCTTTCGCTTTGCAAATAAGAAGGAATATAACTCTGATTTAGTGTTCTCAACAGCATTAGGAATCGTTACATTTTTGTCATCGATTTTTATGTTGCTCGTCATACTCTTTTTGCCAGAACTGTCCTCCTACCTGAAATACTCCGATCATCCAGAATATGTATGGATGATGGCACTGACTGTTTCAATTGATTCTATCCAGGCCATTCCTTTCTCTTTCTTGCGTTTCGAAAAGAAAGCTATCAAGTTCGCAATCTTGAAAATGCTGTTTATCATACTCAGCATCATATTGAACCTCATCTATTTTTGCTTGCTTCCTTGGCTCAACAAACATGGTATCATAGACTGTTCTGGAATCATCGACTCTTCCCAGCAAGTAGGATGGATTTTCAGAATCAATCTCATTTGTATAAGTATTGTTTCGTTCTTCTTTTGGAAAGAATTCAAGCACATCACTTGGCACATAGATTTCCGCTTGCTAAAGGAAATGATTAAATACACCTTACCTCTGATTGTGTTAGGAATCGCAGGTATTCTGAATCAAACCCTCGATAAGCAGATTTTCCCTCAATACTTCAATGGTACGTCTGAAGAAGCCATGAAAGAGCTGGGAATCTATGGAGCATGCGTGAAAATTGCCTTCTTCATTGTCATGTTTACACAGGCGTTCCGCTATGCCTACGAACCCATGGTGTTTGCCAATAGTAAAGATATAGATGCTAAGGAAACATATGCATTGGGAATGAAGTGGTTCATTATTTCCACGCTCTTAGGTTTCCTTCTTGTCATGGGTTACCTTGATATTTTGCAGTACATCATTCGCCAAGAAGAGTATCGTGCTGGATTGAAAGTTGTTCCTATTGTGATGGCAGCCGAAATCATGATGGGCATCTTCTTCAACCTTTCCTTCTGGTATAAGCTCATCGACAAGACCATTTGGGGTGCATGGTTTTCCATTGCGGGTTGCGTGGTTATCTTTGCTCTGAATGCTCTTCTGATTCCCAAATATAGCTACATGGCATGCGCTTGGGCAGGCCTCGTTGGATACACCTGCTGTATGCTCCTCAGTTATTTTGTAGGACAAAAGAAGAATCCCATCAACTATCCACTGAAGGAAATAGCTGCATACACTTTGTTGGCAGCAATCTTATATTTTTTGATGGAAATAGTACCCGACAGTGTTCCTACTGTTTTTAGAATTCTCATTAACACCCTACTTATCTGCCTTTTCATTTATTATCTGGTGAAAAAGGATATGCCACTGAAGAAAATACCATTTATTGGAAAGTATTTTATTAAAAAATGAATTTGTATTCTATAATAATTAGCAAGAACATTATTCAGTTCGGTGGTAACTTTTTGTTCTTTTTCTTGGTCTTAGTTATTATGCTCGACCCTACAAATACTGTCCTACATTTGAAGGATGTGTTTTTTGTATTGCTGGTTGGATATAACATTGTTTTTTTCAAACCTGATTTCCGTTATTTATTTCATATAGGTGTTATATATTTTGTCATTGCTCTTTGCTTCATTATTGCTGAAATCCAGGGAAACAGGGTTTATTATGATGAAGTGATAGCTGTTTGTAAAAGTTTTGCCCCTCTTGTATTACTTCTTTGGATTCGTCATTACAATGTTATACGCCTAACAATGATACCTTCCATCATTACATGTATCATTTTGGTAATCCTGTATATTTTATGTTCTTCGGAATCAGCTATAGAAATAGTTGTTTTTAACTTCATGAAAAAACATGATGATATGATTATGATGAGTCGACGTTACTTCTTAGGCGTCAAGTTATTTGGAATGTACTATAAGTCTTTGGTTTGTCTTATGTTTGCCATGTTTACATATTTTTATATGTTCTTTAATGAAATGAAGAAACATGGTATTTTATGGAATATAGGCATCATTTTAGCAATTGCATTTCTTTCCTTTGCTTTTTTTGTTAGTGGTACTCGAAGTTCTATGCTCCTTCCGTTCTTTATGATTGGTTTTGTATCCTATAGTTCTATTTCTCGTTTACGCCAGGCTAAATACTATGTCTATCCCATTCTTTGTTTTTTTTGTGTGCTTTTCCTTCTTTTTATAGCGATTTTAGCCATGGAGAAAACAGAGTCATCAAATGTCATTAAATATGCTCACCTAACTTCTTATGCCAATTTGTTTACAGAACATCCTCTTTATCTTTTATTTGGTCAAGGGCCTGGTACTTCGTTTTATTCCATAGGTTTTGGACGATATACAACAGTAACAGAATGGACTTATTTGGAAATGATAAGAAACTATGGCGTTTTTTGTATTCCAATGCTTTGTGTTATCTTATTGCCCATTCGTGTTTTCTGGAAACAAAGAAGAAACAATTATACTTTTGGTATAATGGGTACTTACATTGCATATTTATTCATTGCAGGAACTAATCCTTTGCTTATTTCATCAACAGGCATGTTGATGGTTCTTTCTGCATATTCTTACATGGAACAAATACAGAGGACATCCCAAGAAGAAATCTAACTTTCATCAAAATTTCTCATTTGATAATCCTGTTTCACTTTCTTTAGCCTTTCCAAGTCTGTTTCAGATATATCATCAGTTCCGAGAAAACGTTTGTCTTTATAATATTTATCAAACAGCTCCTCGAGAGTTTCTTTTTTCATTCTTTCTTCAGGAGAATAAAGAATTGCTTCGTGTTTTATGATTTGAGGAATGGAAAACCTACTTGCAATAATTTTAGCGGGAGAACCTGCTACAACTGCGTATGGTGGAATTTCTTTCGTTACGATGCTGCCTGCTGCAACTACGCATCCTCTACCAATTTTTGCATGAGAAAGTAAATACGAACCAGAACCAATCCAACAATCTTCACCCACAATAATGTCTGTTGCAACGTCATTAATATGTGTTTGACTTAGGAACTGTGGTAACCCCACTGTTGGTATATGACTACCAGGGATGATGACAGTTCCTGCACCTATGGCAGTGTATTTTTTCACTATGAGTTTTCCTCCATGTGAAATCATTCGGATGTTAGGCTGAAGTCGGACATAATCATCAAGCTCCACAAATCGAGGATCAAGATTAAGTGGACCATATAAATCTGTGTTTTTACCACACTTTGCATAATTCTTACGATTTGTATTTCTAAAAAAAGTAGTGAATTGTGTGTAAATAAAAATCCGAATTCTTTCGGAAATGATGTTATGAATATTCATGTGTGATGCAAGGAAAAAATGTTTAAACCCGTTCTTTGTTCATTGTAGCTCTTTTTCTGTAGCCAAAAAATAGAGTTGATATAAACCGATATTGGCATATCCGTCTTCAGACATGTGAACAAAGTCTTCCAAATAGAAGCGTTTTGCATATTCCATCTTGAGGACAGGTATGTTGAATTGATCGAAAAACTTTATGTTCTGGTTCTTAGCACATTGTTTCTGCAGTTGAATGTAGTGATAATAATTAAATCCAGTTTCGTTTACTCTTTTGCTATCAACTTTGTAGCCATCATCATGGAGAAAATATTTGAGACTTCCAAATAGATAGATTTTGGAATCTGGATATTTCTCTCTCAAAGTCTTGATGCAATAGTTGATACCACCACATTGTGTTATTCTTTTCGAATTGTCGTAATTGTCCGTGATGGTATAATCACTAAAGTCACCAGCAGGGCGATTGGATGAATAGTCATTTGTTGAAGCCCATAATATATATATATCATGCTTTCTTGCTTTATCGACTAAGTCTTGTATGGAACCTTGTTGTGAGGAAAAGCCAAATCCATAACGTCCATAGTCAGTTATCTTCATATTCAAATAACGATGCCATAAGTACTTAGCAGCCTCACTTTCTCCTTTTACAGATAACGAACCGCCAAAAATGGCAACAGACTTGTTCCTGTTGCTGCTATTCACGCACTGTTCCGCAACAAAGTATAGCAGATTGGAGTCAACCAATTCTGCATTGTAACTATTTTTATAGTTAACAATATCAGTAATGTAATCCTCTTTTTCACATGATGATAACAAGACGAACAAAAAGAAAAAGAGATAGGGAGATAATTTGATTATTTTCATTTTCTGAAGGTGTAATGGAGTTTTTTTAAGAAATCTATGCCAACCGTGTTGATGATGATTCGCTTAATCAGGTCAACAAAATACATGTAGTAATAATATATTTTCGCTTGAAACAAATTGCCACCATTTTCTCTGACAACATACTCTAAATCATGCTTTTTCTTCTTGATACTGCTGCTTGTGGCTCCTCCCAGCCTAAATTCAACAAGGTCGGCATCTACATATAAGAATTGAGCCTTTCCCCGATACATTCTTCTAAGAATATCGTGGTCCATGTTATATTTCAATTCTGTGGAATAGACCCCCCATTTTTCGTATGCCTTTTTTGTGATAAATGTTCCAGGATGGGTAACATGAAGCACAAACGGAATCAGAGGAAATTTCATGGAAGGAACTTCCCTGTTGGATTTCCCTGTCTCCTTGTTAGCGATGAGTATATTTCCCCTATACACATCAATCTTCTCATCATACTTCCCTGCAATATGCTCCAAGGCATGAGGGAGAAGTACATCATCACTATTCACAATGCCGATGATTTCACCCTTACTATGTCTGATACCCTTATTGAAAGCATCGCTAATTCCATTATCCTTCTCAGAACAGAAGTAGCTAATTTGGTTTCTGTATTTTTCTATAATATCTAAGGTACCATCAGTAGAACCACCGTCAATAATCACGTAATCCAACATGGGATAGTTCTGCTGAAGGACGCTTTGAATCGTTTCCTCTATAGTCAGAACACTATTGTAACAGACCGTTATGATAGAAATTGTAGGTAAAGATGTTTTCATATTTTAAAATAGATTTAAAAAGATGCTCAATTTACTTAGGATAAAAGTAGTTGTATTAGCACACTTATATTTACTTGAAAACAACAAGTGATATTTCGATTGAATGTCATTTCTGTAGTTGGCAGCCCAAACGGTCAGCTTTTGATTTTCATCGCTCATTTGTTGTAAAAAACCCTTTTCGAGTTCCTTTGCTATTCTGGAACGAATATGCTTATTGTCTATCAGACGACGAATTCTGTTTTTCCATTCAAACACGCTGGATTTAGACTGTCCCACAGCATTATTGCCATGTTGACGATAAAGGATGTGAGCTTCAGGGTCAAAGACAATCTTCGCATCCACAGCAAGAGCAATGGAATAAATCCAAATGTCATGCATCATCAAAAAGTCAGGATGGTAGCTAACCAATATCTTACGGAGCGCATCATTGAAAACCATGGTGCAACCACCAATGAATTGATACACAAGCGATTCACCGTAAGTGAGATAGGGATGTATAGTCACATTCTCCAACCTGTTAAGATTTTTGTCAACCAGTTGAGTCTGACAGAAATACAAGGCTGGAACATCATCATACTTTTCTATTTGTTGGATGGCACTATATAATTTATCATCCAGCCACACATCATCTTGGTCAGAGAATGCATAATATTTATGTTGGGGAGCAGAGAACAACAAATCAAGAAAACTATTTGCAGGTCCCAGGTTGCTACCCGTATAATAAGTTAACCTACCTTTTTTTTGTTCGTTTTGCAATATCGATAGTGTTTCATCCTTTGAGCCATCATCACGGACCAATAAATCCAAATGAACATTCTTTTGCGAGTATATGGATTGTAATTGTTCATTCAGATAATGAGCCCCATTATATGTTGACATTAAGATGATAATATCACTTTTCATATTCTTCGAGAAAAATTAAACACAGATTGTCGTCTCGTTACATCGTTCGACTATTATCCTTAATATATTTTAATAACGATATTATTTTGAAAAAATTGTTTTTCAATACTAAATAATGTTATAATATAATTTGAAATAACAAATGGAATGCTTCGAATGTACTGGCACTCTCCGCGCTTCCATCCAGTGCACCACCAACATCAAGGCAGGTACGAACCAGAAACTGTTCGGCAAGAGGAGCGCGATGCAACTCGCGAAGAACCTGCACACACTCGATGGACAAGCCCAATAGCTGTTTTTTTACACTTTTTTCAAAAATGTGTATTATTAATTTAATTTTTTCTTGTTTTTTCTGTATCAACTCCGTAAATTTGTCCTCTTGGGACAAATAGTCAGAAGACTGTGTTCTTTTCCGCGACAAGTTCCGACGCTTCCGTTTCCGACCAGTACATCGCCGCAGTGGAATGCACACGATTCTTTATTTTAAGTAAACAACCATCTACCAACCTATTTTTATATAATAAGACTCTAATTATGAAAACCATTCTTAGAAAAATCTTCTTGTCGGCGGTAGCCCTGCTGCTTGCCACAGCCGTTCATGCCTACGACTTCAGCGCCAAGAATAAGGACGGTGTGACCATTATATATAATATCCTGAGTGCAAGCGACAAGACCTGCGAGGTGGTTGGTCACAACCTTGCAGGTATTGCTGGTTTTAGTGAATTGAACATTCCCGAAACGGTAGAATACGCATCTCAGACCTATACCGTTACCAGGATTGCATCTGCAAACCCTGATGGTTTGGGCACTGTGATAATACCAAACTCCGTCACCAGTATAGCTCCCTCTGCCTTTAAGGGTTGCAAAGATCTGCAACGTGTTAAACTGCCCGATTTCCTCACGAGCATAGAAGAGTCCGTGTTTGAGGAATGCATTGCCTTGATTAACATCTCGATTCCATCCTCAGTGAAATATATTGGGAACAGAGCATTCTATAATTGTAAAAGAGTGTACTCCTTAGTGATTCCCAATACTGTTACCAGCATCGGAGAGTATGCTTTCGTAAATAATAGACTGACTTCTATTGAGATACCAAACTCTGTGACCACCCTAAAAAAATATGCCTTCATGGGTTGTCAATATCTGACCTCCGTGAAACTTTCCAATGCTATCACCAGTATCAGCGATGGCTTGCTTGAAGGCTGCAGAAGCCTGACATCGATAGAGATTCCCAATTCTGTCACTTCCATCGGTCAGGACGCTTTCGAAGCATGTGATGCACTTACCTCTGTCAAGATACCAGAGTCCGTCACCTCGATAGGAAAATATGCCTTCTATTTTTGCGGTAAACTGACTTCCATCGACATTCCCAATTCTGTCACAGAGATAGGATATAAAGCATTCCAGTATTGTTCTGCCCTTTCATCAGTTCACCTGTCCAATTCATTAAGTTGTATAGAAACATCGACTTTTGAAAGTTGTCGGAACTTATCCTCCATCGTGATTCCCGCTTCTGTCACCTCGATTGGAGACAATGCATTCAAGTCCTGCTCTCACATGACTTCCGTTGACATTCCCAATTCCGTCACAGAGATAGGAAACTATGCATTCCAGTATTGTGAGGCCCTGCCATCTGTTCGCCTGCCAAATTCTCTGAAGACAATAAAAGATAATACGTTTCACTATTGCACAAGCCTGACCTCCATCGACATCCCCAATTCCGTCACCTCGATTGAAAAATCCGCCTTCGAGGGATGCAAGAGTCTGACCTCCGTGACCTTGAGCAGCTCCATTGAGAGCATAGGTGAGCTTGCCTTTGCTTCCTGCGACGCATTGAAGATGGTGGACACCAAAATAGAGACCCCTTTCAAGATAAACGAGAATGTCTTCCCCGCTAAGGTGAAGATGGTTGCCACTCTACATGTTCCCGTAGGCAAGAAGTTAGCCTATCGTAACACTGTGGGCTGGTCGGATTTCGTGAATGTGGAAGATGACGGCACGTATTTCCACTTGAAGATGCCAAGTGGTGGCAGTAACTTCCGTGCGTTCTGCCATGACGAGCCTCTGGACTTCAGTACCGTGTCTGGCTTGAAGGCCTACATCGCTGGCGGCTTCGACCCTTCGACAAACGAGATTCTACTGGTTTCGGTGAATGAGGTTTCTGCCGGTACAGGTGTCATTCTCGAAGGCATGGCAGGGAAGACCTACGATGTTCTTGTCAACCAGACCTCGTTCGTCTATTCCAATCTTCTCAGGGGCACACTTTCGAGTACAATCGTGTCGGAAGGTTATGTGCTTCGAGGCGACCATTTCGAGCGTGTTGAGTCAAGCACCACCCTCTTTGCCAATAGTGCATACCTCACCCTTCCTGCATCGGTACAGGGCCCATCGACTCTCAGCCTGAAGTGCATGGATGGAGTGACAGACGGAATAGACACCGTGTTGACCGACATAACACCTCGCGGCGACCACTGGTACAACTTGCAGGGCATGCGTTTGGACGGCAGTCCATCCACACCAGGCATCTACATCAGGAACGGCAGGAAAGTGATGGTGAGATGAGTTGCATGCGAGAGAATAGAGAAAACCAATCATCATGTATAACAATCAAATAGAGTGACGTTTATGAAAACTTATATGATAAAAACCATCCTGTTGGCGGCAGCGCTTTTCACCTCCAGCATGGTTCATGCCTTCGACTTCTTAGCGCTGAATGGGGACGGCGTGATTATCTACTACAGCATCCTCAGTTCCCAGGACAGAACCGTCAGGGTAGCGAGAGGTAGTACTTCCGGCGGCTATTCGGATGTTATCAGAATCCCCGAGAGAGTCAGCTACAACTCCATCGAGTTCCAGGTGGTTGGAATAGACAATAATGCTTTTAGCATGTGTTTTGATTTGACCTCCGTAGAGATGCCCGAAACCATTACCACCATTGGACAAAGGGCCTTCGACAATTGCCATAACCTTGCTTCCATCACGATTCCTTCGGGTGTTACCAGCATTGAACCTTATGCGTTTAATTCATGTTATAGCCTGACTTCCATTACGATTCCAGATGGTGTCACCAGCATTGGGACCTTTGCTTTTTCTTACTGCACCAATCTGACTTCCATGACGATTCCAGACAATGTCACCATTATAAGGGAGTCTGCTTTCTGGAACTGCACAGGCCTGACCAATGTGACAATAGGCAAGTCGGTTCAGACGATAGGAAATAAAGCCTTTGATGAGTGCAATGCCTTGAAAGAGGTGACTTCACGGATAGAGAACCCCTTTGCCATCGACAGCAAATGCTTCACCAGCAAGGTGAGAAGCTCCGCCTTGCTCATAGTTCCAAAAGGAACAATAGCGAAATACAAATCGACATGGTACTGGATGACTTTCAGCAACATCATTGAAGAAGGAACGACATACCTTTCCTTGAAGTTAGCTGACGACTTACAGCTGTTCAGCTATTCAGAGAATCTCGACTTCAGCAGCTGTCGGAGTCTGAG
>JAEEGJ010029603.1_pt1 | contig 10788 bp, 11 predicted proteins | sample 8958761 | NCBI WGS metagenome assembly JAEEGJ01 (sample SAMN16246546, study PRJNA631951) | gut metagenome | biome: gut microbiome; feature: rumen; material: RS-attached | host: Bos | place: Iran: Karaj | collected 2018-10
TGATTCACAGCTACAAGATGGCCTTGGTGGCTGCCTTTGTTGTGGGCATCATTAGCGGTGCTATCACCATCGTTTATATGCTTTCCACGCCCGTCGGGGTGCCGCTTTTCACCTTCCAAGTGCAAACGAGCTGGCTTTCATGGCTGGCCGCCAACTCTCGCCTGCTGACCACCACGGCGCTTTCGTTGCTGGTCACGTTTGGGCTTATCAGCATTGTGAGTAATATTCAGGATATTAGGAGTATGCGAGTCGAAAAAACATAAATGCAAAATAGTCTCTTTGTTTTCCTTCTTAAAGTGTTTTTGCTTTAACTGTTATTTTTTTTCGCAGTTTTTCTTTTCAAGAAGGTTTTGCTGCGATTCGGGAAGGACATTCCGTCAGAATTATCAATCTTCTTCCGCAAACTTCCGCAAGGCCGTTTCGTCCAAGCGTTGCACAGTCCATTCGTTCATCGGCACAGCACCGATGCTTCGGTAAACGGTCAGTGCAGGTTTGTTCCAGTCGAGGCAAATCCATTCCATGCGGCCGCAATGACGTTCCACGGCAATCTTGGCCAAATATTTCAGCAAGGCCTTGCCGTAGCCCCGACCGCGTTTTTCGGGAAGGATGAACAGGTCTTCGAGATACAACCCCTTGCGTCCGACGAAGGTGGAAAAGTTGTGGAAAAACAAGGCAAATCCGACGACAGCTCCATCTTCCTCGGCGAAGACGACCTCGGCGGATTGCTCCACGAACAGGGAATGGTACAAAGTGGCTTCGTCGGCCACGACCTCATCGGCGCATTTCTCGTAAACGGCCAGTTTCTTGATGAATTCAAGGACGAGGCCTGTTTCTTCGGGCTTCGCCGGACGGATGGTGAAATGGGTGTTCATGGCATGGTTTTATCTTGAATCAATATCGTTCCACAAAATCCCTAACCAACCTGAATACAGGTTCATAGCTGTCGAAAACGGCGTTTTTGTATGTGTCGAAAATGGTGTGGTAGTATGGGAAGGCATCACCTTCTTGGTTTTCGAGGAAGATGCACGGCACGTGGCGCGTGGCGAACGGGTAATGGTCGCTGTTGCCAGCCAACTCGCCACGGTTCAGGCTCTTGAAATGATGCTTTTCGTTGTTGATTTGTTCAAATAAGGCGAAGCCACGCATTCCCTCGTCGCTGACCTCACAGTATTGCACAGGGTTGTTGTCGCCAATCATGTCGATGTTGAACAGGTATTTGATTTGCTCCAACGGCACAATGGGGTTTTTGGCATAGAACTCCGAGCCGCGCAAGTTGGCATCCTCGCCCGAGAAAGCGATGAAATACATGTCGTATTCGGGACGGTTCTTTGCATAATAGGCGGCCAACGTCACAATGGTGGCCGTACCCGAGGCGTTGTCGTTTGCTCCTGCATAATACACCTTCTTGCCGAGGTTGCCGAGATGGTCGTAATGTGCCGTAAAGACATAGCAACTGTCGTGTTTTCTTCCTTCCACCTTGGCGATGACATTGAAGCACTCGTAATCTTTGAGGAATTTGTTGTCCACCTTTAAGCGGACGGTTTTAACGCCTTCAATGGCTTCCGGCGTCACCCAAATGATGGGCTTTTCCACCACGCGATGACCATAGGCCTTGTAGAATTTGATGGGCGAAGTCCAGGTTTGGATGAGTCCAGCGTTGGAACATTCACCGGCTTTCTGCAAACGGGAAAAGTCCTTCCCGTGTCGATAGGCAAACCAAAACTCGCAGACTACGAGGCTGTTGGCGTATTCGGGTTTGGCCAAGTCGGCATACATCTTTTCGGGGTCAAAGTTCAAGGTGTCTACATGATACACGGGGAATTCTCCATAAACGCCAGGAGAGTATTCCCGCATGGAAAAGTCAACGCCTGGGGTGAGTTTTTTGCCGTCTGCCCACATCTTCATCTTTCCGGAGAAAGTGTTGATATCCAGTTTGAAAGGCTGGCAGATGACTTCATCGACACCTGCTTTCTCGAACTCCTGTTGCAGATACTTTCCGGCCTTGTTGGCACCATCCTTGGCATAGCCTCGGCCTTGATATTTTGAGGAGCTCAACTCCTTGACAATCTGTTTGTAATGCTCTAAATCCTGTGCATTCACCTGCGCCACGGCAAAAACCACGGCCAGAAAGATTCCAATAAATGTTCTTTTTGTCATAGCTGTTTGATCTTAAATTTGCCGCAAAAGTAAGCTTTTTCCAACATCAACGCAAATCTGAATGTAGGGTCATCATCTTGTTCCGAAGATGCTTCACTGCGGCTGGCAACACTTCCGGTTCCATCATCTGAAGCGCGGTATTGAACTCTTCGAGCAATTCGGGATAATGGACGCTTTGTGCGTAAGTCAGCTTGATGGCCAAGGATTTTATGCCGATGGGTTCGTTGGAAAGCATAGTATTGAAACAGAAATCGAGGAAATCGATGCGGATTTGGTCAGATTCGAAAGTTGTCCTTTCCAAGAGATTCATGATGAGGCGGCGTTTGGTGGTGCTGGAGGTGCGCATGGCCTCGTCGATGAGGGTGTTTTGGCGATCAGTCAGCCAGGCATCTGCCGTCTTGGGCAAATGCGTCATCACCCATGCGGCGTTGTCGGAAGTACGCTTGTCTTCATCAAAGAGCAATTGAAACAGCTCCTCCTTGAAATCAATTCTGGCCAAGGCTTTGGCATCGCTTCCGCTGATTCTTCCAGAGAGTATGGTTTTCAGTTCCGACATGTTTGCATTACCTTTCGCAAAAAGTGACATGGACGGTGTCGCCGAAAGTTTTTCCGATTTGTTTCCGAATGTCCTTTCGCAGTCCAATGACAAAGCAAGGTGTCCCCATTTTCACAATCTGTCCGTCGTAAGGCACGCTGTCGAAAGTGGCATGAACCAACAGTCGACCTTTGCCGAATAGTGTCTTGATGTTGAATGGCACCTCCACGTAGGCGGCATCCAAGCCCTCGTTTTGCAGGATGACCGCATCGAATTCTAACAGTCTTGACATGGCTGTATTGGTCAGAATATTACTTTAATGTCCTCACTGGAAATGTAAAATATGTGTCGGGGAAAGGCTCGTTTTTCAAGGTGAAATGCCACCATTCTGAATCTAAAGCCTTGAAACCGTGGCGCAACATAGCCTCGCGCAGAATCATGCGGTTAAGGAACTGCTCGGCGGTGATGGAGCGTCCGGCAGGGCTTTTGCTATTGTCGCCAGTGTATTTGCCGGTTTCAGGATTGCCACAGAAATCGGGATGGCTTTCAGGCCCGAACCAGTCGAAGGTGCCGCCCATGTCGACTTCCTTTTCCGTGGTCATGTCAAAAAGGGTCAGGTCGACGGTAGAGCCTCGCGTGTGTCCGCTTTTCTCCATAATGTATTCCTGATCGAAAAGCACACTCTTGTCCAAGTCGGGATAGAAGTATGCCTTCATCAGCGTGTCGGGGATGTCGGCAGCCCATCGCACAAAGTTGTCCACGCCCATCTGCGGACGATAAGCATCGAAAATCTTCAGGCGATAGCCTTGCTTCATCAGGTCGTCGCTCACGGCACGAAGACTGTCGGCGGCCTGACGGGTGATTAGGGCGATAGGCTCCTCATAACCGTCCACTCGCGCCCCGACAAAATTATAGGTGCTGTAATAACGAATCTCTAGAATGGCATCGGGAACGGCCTCGGCCAGATTCACGAATTGACTGGCATCGTCGGTGGCCGGAACGGCACCTGTCAGCCGCTTGAACTCGTCTTGAGCCTTTTTGAGCTGCGTAAGGAACTCGGGGCTGGTGTGCAAAGCTGCATAACCGATGCTGGCTCCCACCCGAGTGGCGTCGATGTCGCTCTGCCAGTGAGCACCTTCAATCACGCGGCTTTCGCTATACATCCAACCGCGGGCAAATAGGGTGTCTGCCCGCGCCGGATTGATTTCTGCCAAAAGCAGGGCAGCCAACCAGCCTCGCATGGTGTGCCCTGAAGGATAGCTGCCTTCACCGCTCAACTCCGCCTCTGTTTCCAGCGACAACAGGTGCTCTTCATACATCTCGAACGGACGCAGCCTGTGATAGTAAGCCTTGGGGGCAACTCGCATCTGGTCGGTAGTGGCCATGCTGTTCACCATGAGCTTCCAAATTTCAGGCGTCTCCGTTTTGGACATGGTCAGTCCGAAAGGAACGTTGAACTCTGCCAGCAACGCTTCGTATGACCATACGGCATCACGCCGAGCAATGGCGGCACGCACCGAGTCGAGTCGCTGTGTCTTCCCCCATTGGTAGCGTAACACATCGTAGGAGAATTCCGGGCTTTCGAAAGCAGGCGGCGGAGGCAAGCACTTGATGAGATCGGGCATCTCTTCGGCGCTGAAATACAGTTTAATATCGTTGTTTTGTGCCTTGATGTGAAGGCAGCCGCAGAACAGGATGGCGGCAAGCAAACCAATGATAATCCGTTTCATGTTTATGATTTATAGAATTTGAGATGTGTGATTCTTCGTGTCAACTTTCCCAATGGCATCGATGATAATACCCTCTTCGTCAATGACGTATGTAGTGCGCAGCGTGCCTTCGGTCATTTTGCCGTACATTTTCTTCTCGCCCCATGCCTCGTAGGCTTTCAAAACCGTCAAATCGGTGTCGGCGATAAGGTGGAAAGGCAGGTTGTATTTGGCGATGAAGCGTTGGTGAGAGGCGGCACTGTCGCGACTGACCCCCAGCACGATATAACCCAAGGCGAGGAAACGCTCGTAGTTGTCGCGCAGGTCGCAGGCCTCGGCGGTGCAACCTGGTGTGCTGTCCTTGGGATAGAAGTAAAGCACTAATTTCTTTCCGGCAAAGTCTGTGAGTTTCACGAGGTTGCCGTTCTCGTCTTGCCCTTCAAAGTAAGGGGCTTTGGTTCCTTTTTGCAGCATGGTTTTTATCTTTTATTGTGTTTTTGCTTTTACGATTTTGAATGAGTTTTAATTATTCTCTTAATAGTAGTCTCGCAGGTCTTCGATGTTGATCATTTCAACAGTTTTTTGTTTTCAACCTCTTCCAAAACCATCATTTGTTGAATGGCGATACGATTAAGCTCTTTAAGACGGACTTTGTATTTTTCAATCCATTGTTTCACTGAAAGAATGAATCGGTTAAGACCGGCTGCGTTTTTAATTCCCTCGAATTCGGGGGAATTAAAATTAGGATTGTACATTTCCTCCCAAATGCCAAGAAACTCAATAGTGTTTTTGTTCCGTAGCCATTTTTCTATCAAAGCCAGCCCATTCTCAATCCCCTTGACCATGTCTGTTAGAGATATGTAGTCTCTCTCGTCTATTTCGAGAATGGTTATTTCTGTATCGTTGACTCTTATTTTTGCCATATTGTTTTTGTATTTTCTTTGCAAAAATAACACTTTTTTCCTTAAGCAATAGGTGAAATTTGCCCATCTCCCGAAAAACAAGTACTTTTGCCAAAATTTATCCAAGTGAAAAAGTATAAGACAGCTATTATTCTATTTTTGGTCTTTGAGGCCATCGCTATTTCGTTATGGCTGACTACGGGCAGCCTGTTCTACTTGTTGAACTTCTCCTACATCGGCATTTGGATTGCGGTTGGGGATATTCTTATGGTGACGGGATGTAAATACGCCCGCGAGTTTGTCCAATTCGCCGTGGGAAGCTATATGCTGGTGTTCCTTGGACTTATTTGTCACGAGAACATGCAGATAGAAGGTTTTTGGTATTACTTACTATCAGGATTTTTCGGGGCGGGAGTGCTGCATTATGCCATCGCCAAGATTTTCGGACCGTTGTTGTTCGGGCGCGGATGGTGTGGCTATGCCTGCTGGACGGCCATGATTCTTGACCTGCTGCCTTACAAACAGCCGTCGGGGCCAAGAAAACGCATTGGTTGGATACGTTATGTCATGTTTGCGCTGGCACTCGCCTTGGTCATTCTGCTTTTCCGCATGGGCAAGGCCAACAAAACCACGATGTTTCATCTTTTCTTGGCCGGAAATCTGTTCTACTACACGGTCGGAATCATCTTGGCCATCGCATTTAAGGACAACCGCGCCTTCTGCAAATACATTTGTCCAATAACAGTTTTCCTGAAGCCGATGAGCTATTTCTCCGTGCTGCGTATCAAATGCGATGAGGAAAAGTGCATTCACTGCGACAAATGCTTGAAGGTATGTCCGATGGATGTGGAAGTCAACTGCAATTCGCGGAACCGTAAGAACGCCACCGAGTGCATCCTTTGCCAAAAGTGCAAGAAAGCCTGTCCTGTCAAAGCTTTGAAATGACTCTGGTTTTTCGTTCATCGTACACCGAAAGCAACATGTACAAGACAAAGAAAACGCTGCTGCTGGCATGGATTCTCGCTTTGTTTGCGGGACCGATGTTTGCCCAAGAACACTCCCGCGTGTTGTTTATCGGCAATAGTTACACGCAGGTCAACAATCTCCCGCAAATGGTGGCTGACATTGCACAGAGCATGGGCGAGGGTATGGAGTATAGCAGCAACACTCCTGGTGGTTGCACTTTTGAGATGCACTGTCACAACCAGTCGATGACGTTGATTTGCGAAGGCGGCTGGGATTTTGTGGTAATGCAGGAGCAAAGCCAGCTTCCGGCATTCCCCATGGATTCGGTGGAGCTTTATGTGTTTCCTTTCGCGCAACAACTAGTGGATTCTGTGTATGCCCACAATCCCTGTGCCGAGCCGATGTTTTACATGACTTGGGGGCGTAAGAACGGCGATACGGAGTTTGGCTACCCGCCAATGGACACCTACGAGGGCATGGACAGCCTTCTTTATGCACGTTACATGATGATGGGTGCGGACAACGATGCTTCGGTTTGTCCTGTGGGTCGCGTGTGGCATTATCTCCGAGACCATAATACGGACATCGAACTATACATGTCGGATGGAAGCCATCCCTCTTTGGCGGGAAGTTATGCAGCCGCGTGTGCGTTTTACACCATGATTTTTGGCCGCGACCCTGACAGCATCAGCCACAATTCAGGCCTTGATGAAAATGTCGCTCGCGCCATCCGTTCTGCTGCGCATGAGGTGGTGTATGACTCCCTTTGGAAATGGCAACGCCCTTTGCCAAAAGCTGATTTTGTGGTCGATAGCGTAGGTTTTCTCAATGTCCGTTTCGTGAGCAGGGCCAAATTTTCCCAAGAACAGGAATGGGATTTTGGAGACGGAGAGACCTTGCAGACCAATGATACTATGGTTTGGCACACTTTTCCCGAAAGCGGTATCTATCTTGTGAAGCAAGTTGTGAGTCGTCATTGCATGACAGATACCAAGTCATGGTTTGTCAGAGTGGAAGCGCCATCGGTTGGTATTGAGGAGGAAAACGAACTGTTGGCGATTTCAATCAGTCCCAATCCTGCTGAGGATGAGGTGGTGTTGCGCCTGCCTGAAGGAATGGTGGCCGGAGTTGTTTTGTATGGCATTGACGGAAGGGAAATATGGCGGCAAAATATGAAAAACTCATGCAACACGATTGCTTTGCAAGGATTTCCTAGTGGACTTTATTTGCTGAAGATAGTCACATCGCAGGGCATCATTTTGAGGCGGCTCGTCAAGCGATGAAATAGTTATGCCATTAACCAAAAAAACACTACTTTTGCACTCAAATTAACCTAGGTATGAACCTCCCCAAAATCCATTCCATCTCCAAGAAAATCCTCGTCGCCCTGTTAGGCGCGTTTTTGAGCATTTTCCTGCTGTTCCATGCCTCGGCCAACATTTGCATCCTGCGCAACGATGGCGGCAAGTGGTACAACGATTTCTGCGACTTCATGGGCGCGAATTATGTCGTGAAAGTCTTTGAAATCATCTTGTTAGGCGGGTTTTTGCTCCACATCGCCCTGACGCTTTGGTTGGCTATCACCAACCGAATGGCACGACCCAAAGGCTATCACAAACCGCAACGCTCGAAGACGCACACTGGCTCAAAACTGCAAGTGTGGACAGGCATCCTCATCATTGCCTGCCTGCTGCTGCATTTCATGGACTTTTTCTTTGTGAAACTTGGCCTCGTGGACGGCAATCTCGACTTCTACGCGCAAGCCCACGAAAAATTCAAAATCCCACATATCGCGATTAGTTATTTGGTGTTTTTCGTGGTGGTTTGGTTCCACATGCGCCACGGTTTTGCGGCCATGTTCCAAAGCCTTGGGCTTTACAATTATAAATACGGCCGCGCCATAGAAATCATCGGAATTATCTATGCCACAGTGGTTTGCCTGATGTTCGCCGCCGTGGTCATCGGGGTTTATTTCGGACTATAAAAATGCGGAATTATGAATACGGAATTCGGAATAATTCAATGCCACAGGGCTTTGCCCCTATTCCGCATTCCGCATTCTGCATTCCGAATTAATAAAATCTTGTTATGAAACTTGACTCAAAAATACCCGCCGGTCCGCTCGCCGAGAAATGGACCAATTACAAAGCCTCGCAGAAGTTGGTGAACCCTGCCAACAAGCGCAAACTTGACATCATCGTGGTCGGCACGGGCTTGGCCGGAGCCTCGGCTGCCGCTTCGTTGGGGGCCTTGGGCTTCAACGTCGAGATTTTCTGCATCTCCGACTCACCACGCCGCGCCCACAGTATTGCGGCACAAGGAGGCATCAATGCGGCCAAGAACTACCAAAACGACGGTGACAGCGTGGAACGCCTTTTCCGCGATACCATCAAGGGCGGCGACTATCGCGCCCGTGAGGCCAATGTCTATCGCTTGGCCGAGGTCAGTGGCGCCATCATCGACCAATGCGTGGCACAAGGTGTGCCCTTCGCCCGCGACTATGGCGGACTATTGGACAACCGCTCTTTCGGCGGCGCACAAGTCAGCAGAACCTTTTACGCCAAAGGCCAAACGGGGCAACAATTATTATTAGGTGCATACGGTGCCTTGAGCCGCGAAATCGCCCGAGGCACGGTGAAACTACACACACGCTGCGAGATGATGGACTTGGTTGTGGTGGACGGTCGCGCCCGAGGCATCATCGTCCGCAACCTCGTCACTGGCGACTTGGAACGCTATGCCGCCCATGCCGTGGTGATAGCCACCGGTGGTTACGGTAATCTCTATTACCTTTCCACCAATGCCATGAACAGCAACGGCAGCGCGGCTTGGGTGTGTCACCGCAAGGGGGCGGCCTTCGCCAACCCTTGCTATGTGCAAATTCACCCAACTTGCATCCCCGTCCACGGCGATTACCAGAGCAAACTCACGCTGATGAGTGAGAGCCTCCGCAACGATGGCCGCATTTGGGTGCCCAAGAAAAAGGAAGACGCAGAGGCCATCCGTGCAGGTAAGTTGAGAGCCATCGACATCTCCGAAGAAGACCGCGACTACTATTTGGAACGCCGTTATCCCGCTTTCGGCAACCTCGTGCCGCGTGATGTGGCTTCTCGTGCCGCCAAGGAACGCTGCGACGCAGGCTATGGTGTGGGCACAGGTTATGCCGTCTACCTCGACTTCGCTGATGCCATCCAACGTCTGGGCAAAGAGGCCATCGAAGAAAAATATGGCAACCTCTTCCAGATATACCAGAAAATCACGGATGAGAACCCTTACGAAACTCCGATGATGATTTATCCCGCCATCCACTACACGATGGGCGGCCTTTGGGTGGATTACGAGTTGCAGACCACCATCCCAGGACTTTTCGCAGCAGGCGAGGCTAATTTCAGCGACCACGGCGCGAACCGCCTCGGAGCCTCTGCGCTCATGCAGGGCTTGGCGGACGGTTATTTCTTGCTGCCTTACACCATGCAAAACTACCTTGCCGACCAAATCAATGCGGGGAAAATTTCAACCGCTTCATCTGAATTTGATACGTCGGAAGAGTTTGTGCGTCAAAGGATTAACCGTTTGATGGAAATTGGACAGGTAGAGACGCGCCGCGGCATGTCTCTACATACCGTGGATGATTTCCACAAACGGTTAGGCAAAATCATGTGGGAATATTGCGGCATGGCGAGAAACACCGAAAGTCTCTCGAAAGCCCAAAAAATGGTTACGGAATTGGAAGCCGAGTTCTGGAAATCGGTTTTCATCCCCGGCAAGGCCAACGAGTTCAACCCTGAATTGGAAAAGGCTTGCCGTTTGGAGGACTATTTCGAGTTGGCGCAACTAGTCATTGCCGATGCCTTGCACCGCGAGGAATCCTGCGGTGGGCATTTCCGCACCGAGCATCAGACCGAAGACGGTGAAACCCTCCGCGACGACGAGCATTTCATGTACGTTGCCGCATGGGAATACCACGGCCACGGGCAGCCAGAAACGATGGAGAAGGAACCGTTGGTTTATGAACATATAAAAATTGCTAATCGAAATTATAAATAGGACACGAGACTGCGAGACACGAGTCATTGTCCCGCGTCCCGAAGTCCCGTGTCCCGTGTCAAAAACTGACAACTATGAACTTCACCTTACATATTTGGAGACAGGAATGCGCAAAGGCCAAGGGCCATTTTGAGACATACGAAATAGACAACATCAGTCCTGATTGTTCGTTCCTCGAAATGCTCGACATTCTCAACGAAAGACTTATAACTGGCACAACTCTCAACTCTAAACCCTCAACTCTAAACTCCCCCATTGCGCATCCCGTCTGCTTCGACAACGACTGCCGCGAGGGCATCTGTGGCATGTGCGGACTCTACATCAATGGTAGACCGCACGGCAACGATGACGGCATCACCACCTGCCAACTCCACATGCGCAAGTTCAATGATGGCGACGACATCTGGATTGAGCCTTGGCGCGCCAAGGATTTCCCCGTCATCCGCGACATCGTTGTGGACCGTTCCGCCTT
>JAEEGJ010029604.1_pt1 | contig 10788 bp, 8 predicted proteins | sample 8958761 | NCBI WGS metagenome assembly JAEEGJ01 (sample SAMN16246546, study PRJNA631951) | gut metagenome | biome: gut microbiome; feature: rumen; material: RS-attached | host: Bos | place: Iran: Karaj | collected 2018-10
TCGGCGTCGGCGTAGGCGTCGGAGTCGGCGTAGGCGTCGGAGTCGGAGGCGGCGTAGGCGTCGGAGTCGGAGTCACGGTAGGTGCCGGAGTCGGAGTCACGGTTGGTTCCGGCGTGGGAGTCACGGTAGGTTCCGGAGTCGGAGTCACGGTAGGTTCCGGCGTCGGCGTCACGGTAGGTTCCGGCGTGGGAGTCGGATCGGGCTCGGGTGTTTCGAGCGCGGCGAGGCACTCTATGATCTTCGCCCTTGTGGCGGGACCGACGATGCCGTCCTGTGTGAGAGCGTGGTCGCCCTGGAAGGCGAGCACCGCGTTATACGTATTCGTGCCGAAATTGCCGTCGATCGTAAGCGGATAGCCGAGCCTGTTGAGCGCCGCCTGCAGCCAGCGGACGTCGTCGCCCGTCATGCCCTTTTTGAGCGTGCGCGTGGGCACGGGGTAGTTCGCCGGATCGGAGGGATCGGGCGTTTCGCCCGGAGCGGGCGTCGGCGTCGGTTCGGTCCCGTAGGGATTCGCGGCGAGCAGCGTCGCTATGTAATTCGCCGTGGAAATGGTGCAGTAGCCCGTCTCCGTCCTTCCGTGATCCCTTTGGAACGCCTTCATAGCGGCGACCGTCGAAGCGCCGTACGAGCCGTCTATCGTAAGGGGATAGCCGAGCCAGTTGAGCGCCGCCTGCAGCCAGCGGACGGAATTGCCGGTCGAGCCGTTTGAGAGCGTCTCCGTCGGGAAATCGTAATTGCCGGGATCGAGCCGGTCGTAAAGAGGTATGCTCGACGGGGAAACGGGCAAATCGAGCGTGCCGTCGTCCTCCGAGGTATAATCGGGCACGCCGTAGCCGTAGATATACTCGTCCGAAAGAAGGAAAGCGCGCATCTCCACCTTATTGTGGACGGTGTTGCCCTCTATCGTGTAAACTATGCCGTTCTGGACGCAGTAGACTATGCCGACGTGGTTCCAAACGCCGTCCTGATCGGGGAAATCGAAAAATATGAGGTCGCCCCTTTGCGGCTGATACACGCTCGCGTATCTGAACGGTATGTTGAAACAATGCGCGCTCGTGCCCACCCTTGCGTAGCAGGCGTTGCTGACTGTGGATACCGGCACCCTTGCCTGGCGCATACACCAGCTTACGAACATGGCGCACCATGCGCCCCAGTGCCCGGTGGTCTTGCCCATAACGTGCACGCCGTACCAATAGCAGTACTCCGTATAATTGCAGGTGCCGTTCTGGTTCGTGCCGCCGAGCTGGCTCATGCCGTCCCCTTCGTGATAGCCTACCTGCGAAAGCGCGACGAGCACGAGATCCCTTCGCTCATTATACGTGCGCTGGACGTTGAAAAGATTTACGCAGTACTGGCTCGAAGCGTATGCCGAAGAGGGCGTATAAGTCATCGAGACGGCGTGCGCCGGGGAAAAAACTATTGAAAACAGCATCAGAACGGCTGTGAGCGCCGCCGATAAACGTCTGTATTTTGTGACGGACATGTGGTTCGACCTCCGCATATTGTGAAAGCATATAGATTATAACATGCTTTTTTTGTAAAAACAAACGGCAAAAAAAGGAAAAGTGTTAAAAAACGGCTGAATCTATGATATAATGTCCTTAAAGCCGGAAAAAAGCGATATACGGCGGCAGAAAGGCTTATAAATATGTATAAGGATTGGATCGACGAGCATTTTGAAGAGCATCTCAACTTGCTCAAAACGCTCGCGGCGATACCCGCCCCCTCCCACAAGGAGGATAAAAGAGTGCGGTTTTTGACGGAGCTCCTGGCTTCGGAGGGTATTTACGCCTATACCGACGAGGCGAAGAACGTTATAGCGCCAATGGGCGAAGGTCCGAACGCCTGCGTTTACTCGGCGCATACGGACGTGGTGTTCCCGGATGAGACTCCGCTCCCCGTCCGCGAGGAGAACGGCTTTCTTTACGCGCCCGGCGTCGGCGACGATACGGCGAACGCTGCCGCCATCGTTACCATACTGCGTTATATCAGGGAACACGGGCTCAAACCCAAGCGCCCCGTGCTGTTCGTGTTCAACTCCTGCGAGGAGGGACTCGGCAACTTAAAGGGTACAAGGCAGCTTTTGAAGGACAATGCGGATCGTATTTCGGAATTCGTTTCGTTCGACTGTTCCCTTGACGAGGGAATGGTTACGCGGGCGGTCGGCAGCGAACGCTGGCGCGTTACGGCAAAGACCGAGGGCGGGCACTCCTACTCCGCTTTCGGCAAGCCCAACGCGATACACAGGATGGCGAGATTCGTCGATGCGCTCTATTCTCAGGAGGTCCCCGCAAAAGAAGGTTCCCGCACGACATACAACGCGGGACTCATTTCCGGCGGCACTTCCATAAACACCATCGCGCCGGAAGCGGAGCTTTATTACGAATACCGCTCCGACGATCACAGGCATCTTGCCCTGATGCGCGAGAGCTTCATGCGGCTTTTAAGCGACGCCGATACTCCCGAGGCGGCGTTCACCGCCGAGCTCATCGGCGAACGTCCCTGCGGGGCGAACGTGGACGAAAAGGCGTTTGACAGGCTCAAGGCAAGATGCGCCTCCGCCATAGGGCACGCGACGGGCGAGCCCGTCATGGGCTTCTCCGCCTCGACCGACGCGAACATACCGCTTTCGCTCGGCATACCCGCCGTCACGTTCGGACTTTATTCCGGCGGCGGCGCGCACACTCGGGAGGAATGGCTTGAAACAGCCTCGCTCAAGACCGGGCTCGAGATAGGTCTGTCCCTCGTTTTGAACGGTCATTTCGTTTAACCTGCGGCGCCGGGAAACGGGGCTGTCGGCTGAAAAATCCGCCCGCCGTGAAATGCGCCGGAATATGTTTGACTTTGCTGCATGACGGCGGCAGTTTTGCGATGAAAACCGTCAAATATTTCAGGAAAGGACGCCTTTGGAGGTCAAAGGCAAAGGATCGAAAAAATGAAAGTAAAGAAAACGCTTGCGGCGCTTATGGTACTGCTGATGGTTTTCTGCTCCGTTCCCACCGGAGCGAGCCGGGATCCGTGGAGCAGCATGATCGTCGGCGAAAGCTTCCGGTACGTGCTGTGGAAGGGCTATGACGAAAACGACGAAGTCAAGCTCATAAGCGGCACGCTTCCCGACGGCGTGGAGCTTATCAGGGAGTACAACGATACCGAGGACGTTTACGATTTCATCATTTCCGGAACGCCCATGAAGGCGGGCGAGTACCCCGTTGAATTCGAGATATGTCCGTACGAGGCGATGCACAGCTATGCGTCGCTCACCTTAAAGGTATGGAACAAGCTCAAGATAACCGTAACAAGGCTGCCCGACGCCGTGGTCGGCGAATACTATTCCCAGAAGATACCCGTCACCTATCCCGAGGCGGAGTTCACCGAATGGTGGAATCCCGGCGAGGGAGTCATCCTCGAAGGACTCGGTCTGGAGCTTAAAAGCGACGGCACTGTCTGCGGGACCCCCACGAAGGCGGGCGACTTCCACTTTTACGTGACGGTCGATTCGCTCCTCAACCTGGATTCGGACGAGGCGCGCATCGAGCTGAAGATCGCTCCGCCCGCCGTGCCGACGGATACTCCCACTCCGCCGCCGACGCTTCCGCCGTCCCCCACCCAGGCGGGGATCGACGCGCGTTTCACAGCGGATTCGTTCATCTGGTACTTTCCGGATGAGGAGTTCGAGCTCCAGCTTATCGGCAGCATCGGCGACTCCGTAGAGATAGGTAACGTGATCGGCGACATTCCCGAAGGAGTAAAGGTCAACGCCTACAGCTTTGACGGCGAAGTGACCGTTAAGGGCTCCTTAAGCGCCGCGTTTGCCGAGAGCGGCGGCGCGTTCACCGTTATTATCCCATTAAAGACGGAAAACGCCACCTATTTTGTGCATTACCTGTTCCGCCCCGCGCCTAAAGGCGAGATGGAGGCTTACCCCTCCGGCACTCCCCTTAAGGTGCCGTTCGGCGCGTGAGAAAGGAGCCGGATCATGAAAAAGACGATCATAATAACGACCCTCTTCGCTGTACTTCTTCTCGTCGTTTCGCTTGCCTCGGGCTGCATAAAGCCGAAGCCCGCCGAAACGGATCCCACCCCCATGCCGGGCGTCGAAGCTGCGCTCCTCGGCGACTGGTTCGGTGTGTTCTCCGTGACCGATGCGGACGGAAAATACAAGGATAACAGCGGTCTCACCAACGACTGCGTGATGCGTCTTTCCCCGGACGGCTGCTACATCGTCGTCAACGGGATCGGCGAACTGTTCACCGAATGCTCCGCCGCCGCGTCCGAAGACGGCGTGCTGCTCACGGGCAAGATCGGCGGGTCCCCCGTTTCGTGGAAGCTCATCAGGCGAGGCGCCAAGCTCACGCTTTCCGAGATATACGGCGCAGGCTCCGACTATATGCGGATCGAGCTAATAATGAAGCACTGCGGCGACGAGTGGAGCGGTTCCCCCATCCCCGCCGGGTATGAATACACCGTAAAGCACGGCTTCGGCGCGCTTGTCGAGGCGATGGGCGGCAGCAAGGCGAAGCTCCCCGCGGTAGACGCCGAGGGAGTGAACCTGCGCCTTTCGGAGGACGAGGATCAGGGCTGGACGGAGCCTGCCGATCCGCGCTTCAACGACGAGGGACGCACGGTCAGCTCGAACGGCTGCTTCAGCGTTCTCCTGCCCGAGGGCTTCACCGTCGTGAGCGACTCCACGCAGGGCTTCACCGCGGCGAACGAAGCGAAGGGCGTAAGGGTGGTCAGCTACACGGTTTACGTCTCGAACGAGGATCCGCTCAAAAAGCTGATCTCGATCGGCGTAGATCCTTCCGATCCGCAGATCTATCATTTCGTTATCGACGGCTTTGACTGCTTCGCTGCGCCCCGCACGATGGAGAACGTTCCGGGCAGCGAGCTATTGCTCTTCGGCTCGGACGGCAGGAATATGCTCGAGATCCATTATTCCGTCGATTCCGACGCCTCGGAGCTTACCCGAATGCTCGAGTACGCGCCGGAGGATTTCAGCGCATGCGTGCTCGGTCTGCTCGTGCATGCTCCCGAAAAATGATACGCAAATAAAAGAAGCGTCCGATCCCCCGATCGGGGGCGGCGCATCCGCATAAGACAATGAAAAACCGGGGATGGCGGACCATCCCCGGTTTCTTATCATGGTTATAAAGCCGCTAAGCGGACGCTTCGCCGTCCGTTCATTCCTCCGGCACGGTCCCGGCGAACGCCTCGACGGCGTCTGCCGTAAGCTTTATCATGCCGGACTTCTGCATGCGGTACGCCTGCTCGACGCACCTTAACACGGAAATATCGTTCGAGGAGCCGTGCCCCTTTACGACTATCTTCCTGCAGCCGAGGAGCACGCTGCCGCCGTAATTGCGGTAATCCATGAAGCGTTTTTCCTCGTCGAACATCTTCTTCATGAGGAGCGCGCCTATCTTGTTGATAGTCCGCGAATAGATGTCCTTCTTGAGCTTCTTGAGCATCTCGAGGCAGGCGCCCTCGGTGGATTTAATGAGCACGTTGCCGGAAAACCCGTCGCATACGACGAGGTCGTATTTGCCGGAAAGGAGGTCCCTGCTCTCCATATTCCCGGCGAAATTGACGCTCTCCATCCCCTTTAATAAGGGATATGCGGATTTTCTGAGCTCGTCGCCCTTGCCCTCCTCCTCGCCGATATTGAGGAGCGCGGCACGGGGGTTTTCGATCCCGTAGGCGCATTTCAGGTACATCGTGCCCATGATCGCGAACTCGCAGAGCATACGCACGGAAACGTCCACGTTGGCGCCGCTGTCGCACACGCCGACTATACCGCCGTTCATCGTGGGCAGGAGCGGGCAGAACGCGGGCCTTTTAACGCCGCGTATGCGCCCTATGCGGAGCGTCGCCGCGGCGACGAGCGCGCCGGTCGAGCCGGTCGTGATAACGCCGTGATAACCGTCGTCCGCACGGATGAGCTCGATCGCCTTCATAAGCGAGCTCTCCTTCTTCTGCTTGATGGCAAGGGTAGGCGTTTCGTCGCAGCCTATCACCTCCGGCGCGTGTATCACGTGCAGGCGGGCAGCGTCGTACTTTTTTCCCTCGAGCTCCTTCATAATGGCGGCTTCATCGCCCGTAAGGGTAAGGTCGAGATCGTCAAGCTCTTCAAGCGCAAGGAGCGCTCCCTTTACGTGCGCGTTGGGGCTGTTGTCTCCCCCGAAGCAGTCGAGTATCAGTTTTATCATCGGTTTTTCCATCGGCGAGGGGATCACCTGTGTATCGCGTGGAAGCAGATGCCCACGCCGTTGGGACCGCAGTGACCGCCCGTGGTGGGATTGACGAACACGGTCTCGATATTAAGATCGTCGCCGTATTTCTCCTTGAGACGCGCGACGACCTCCGCCGTGATCTCGGGCGCGTCGGTATTGCCGACGATGACGCGGTGACCCTTAACGTCCTCGCCCAGCTCGTCGACGTATTTGAGCAGACGGTCGATCGCACGGGCGCGGCCGCGCTCCTTGCCGACGGACACCATCTTGCCCTCGCTGTTCATGAATATGATGGGACGTACGCCGAGGAGCGTGCCCATCGTGGCGGCAAGCCCGGAGACCCTGCCGGAATGCTTGAAGAATTTAAGATCGTCCGCAAAGAAGTAGATGGCGAATTTATCGACCTCCGTCTTTGCCCAGTCGAGGATCTCCTCGACGCTCTTCCCCGCGAGCGCCATATCGCCGACCTCGAGCACTATGTTATAGCTCACGATGGTGATGCCCTTGGTATCGATATCGTAGAAATTACGCTCGGGATACTTCGCCTTGAGCTCCGCTACCGCCTGATCCATCGCGTCGAAGGTGGCGGTCATCGCCCTGGAGAAATGGACGTAAAGGATATCGTCGCCGTTCTTGAAATGGGGCTCGAATATCTCAACGTACTTCTCGCGGCTGATGGCGGAGGTGTTGGGCAGAGCGCCGTTCCTCAGCTTATCGTAGAACGCGTGCGCGTCGAACACGTCGAAATCCTCGTAAGGATAGACGGTCTCGCCGTCGATCGAATAGGGCATGCTGATCAGTGAATAGCCGTATTTGGCAGCTACCTCGGGGGTGATGTCGCAGTCGGTGTCGGTGAAAAGCTTTAACATATTTATTACTCCTTATAAATTATTCCAGTATCATTATGTATTCGTAGATGGGCTGACCGCCGTCGAGAAGTATGACCTCGGTGAGAGGATGCGCCTTTTCGAGCCCCGCTTTTATCTCCTCCGCCTCATTCATGTCGGCGTCGGCGCCGCAGACGAGCATCAGTATGCCGAAGTCGCCTGCGTTCAGCGCATTGGCAAGCTTGAGCGCCGCCGTCTTCGCATCGGGAGAATCGGAATAGATCGTGTCGCCGGAGAAGCCGATCCTGTCGCCCTCCACAACGGTCACGCCGTCCTTCTCGGTATTCCTGCTCGCACGGGAGACGACGCCGGTGACGACGCTCTCCATTATCTCGACGCAGCCCGCCTCTATCTCGTCGGCGTCGCCGGAGGAGGTATCGAGCATCGAAAGCGCGGCGTAGCATTCGCCGATCGAGCGGCTGGGGATGACGCGCACGTCCGCTTCCTTATACAGCGCCGCCGCCTGGCGCGCGGTGAGGATTATGTTGCCGTTGTTGGGGAAAACGAGTATCGTTTCGGCATTCGTTTCGGAGAAGGCGTTTATGAAGCTCTCCGCGGAGGGGTTCATGCTCTGTCCGCCGTCCACTACCGCGTCCGCGCCGAGCGAGAGGAACGTGTTCCTTATGCCGTCGCCCGCGGCGACCGCGACGATGCCGAATTTCTTCCTGGGCTTGGGCGGCTTGTAGTTGTTGCGGATGGTGGTCTCGTTATGCTGGAGCATCATGTTCTCAATCTTCATGGTCAGGAATTCGCCGTATTCGTGAACGTGGGCGAGGATCCTTTCCGGCTCCATCGAATGGATGTGCACGCGGATCATGCTCCCGTCGCGGAAGGCGACCACCGACTCGCCGTTTGCTATGAGCCAGTCGATCAGCGGCTTCTCGTCGAATTCGGAGACCTTGCCGACCTTCTTTGTCTGGAGCCTTAAAAGGAACTCGGTGCAGTAGCCGAATTCAAGCTCGTCGTCCTCCGTAAAGGTATCGATGTCGGCATGCTGCGCGGCAGCGCGCTCTCCGCCGTTCGAGAATTCCCTGCCGTGGAGCGCGTCCTCCATGCCCTCGGCAATGTAAACAAAGCCCGCGCCGCCGGAATCGACGACGCCCGCCTCCCTCAAAACGTCGAGAAGCGTGGGCGTGCGGTCGAGCGAAGCGCGAAGCTCGTTCAGGAAATTCTCAAAATATTCTTCAAAATCGGTATTGTCGGTTATTCGGGAATTGGCATAGCGGACCGCGTCCGAATAGACGGTGAGTATGGTTCCCTCGACGGGCGTCTGCACGGCGCTGTAAGACTCCTGCACGCCCTTTTCCATGGCGGCGGCAAAAGTCCTTACGTCGGCGGCGGTCACGTTCTCGAACCCCTTTGAGATGCCCGCGAAAATGCGGGAAAGGATCACGCCCGAATTGCCCCTCGCACCGAGGAGCATACCGTTCGCGATGCGCCTTGAGGTGCTGCCGAGCTCATCCGCCGCGCCCCCTGCGACGGCGGAATAGCCGGAGTCTATCGTCATGTACATGTTATCGCCCGTATCGCCGTCGGGTATGGGGAATACGTTGAGTTCGTTCACTATAACGCGGTTCACGTTGAGCTTCGCCGCGCCCCCCTCGACCATATGGGCAAACAGCTCGCCGGTAAGCGTTTTCGTTTCCATAAGGCTCCTTCCAAAAATAACGAATAAATGCCGCGGCAGCCCCGCGCCGCAGAGAATAAAAAGGATAAAAAAACGGGGCACGTGTATCTACACATAATAATTATAATGTATGATCGGACATTTTTCAACAATTTGCGCCGATAACCGCGTTAAAAAGATTTTCCTTTTTCAGACCTTGCTCCGTGACGACATCCGTGTTATCATACTGTATGCTTGATATCGGCACGAAAGGACGCCCCCGGAGCTAAAAACCGCTCGCTTATCACCGGCGTTTTGTGCTGCCGCCGCCTGAGCGCGGCGGCTTTACAGGCAAATAATCGAAAGGGCGCCTTTCCAGGCAAAGGCACAAAAAAATGACCGATCACAAACTGATGACCGCGCAGCTCGAAGCGCTCGTAGCGGGCGTCCCCCACCCCGTCGCCAACATGGCGAACGCTTCCGCTCTTATTTGGGACAGCATGGACGAGCTCAACTGGGCGGGCTTTTATCTTATCGAGGACGGCAAGCTCGTTCTGGGACCCTTCCAGGGCAAACCCGCCTGTATAGAGATCCCCCTCGGCAGCGGCGTGTGCGGTACCGCGGCGGCGGGCGACACGACACTTATCGTAGACAACGTGCATGAGTTCCCCGGACATATCGCGTGCGACTGCGCCTCGAACTCCGAGATAGTCGTTCCCCTTCACAGGGACGGAAGGGTGATAGGCGTGCTCGATATCGACAGCCCCGTGTTCGCCCGCTTCACCGAGGAGGATAAGGCGGGCCTCGAAGAGTTCGCAAAGATACTGGAACGAAACATTTGAAAATCAATCAGCTCATTGCGTAAGGAGGTCAAAATGAAAAAGCATATTATTGTTTCCATCGGCTTATCGATCATCATGCTTTTGACCGCTTGTACCGACAACGGAAAGCCGGCGGATGACCAACCCGCGAGATCGGAAGTTCCCACGGCTGCTCCGACCGAGACCGAACCGCAGCAGAGCACGACAGAGGAGCTGCTTGCCAAAATCGATAAGAAGGATTTCGGCGATTGTTCCGAAAAGCTTATTTCGCTTGAGCCCAACGGGCCGGGCCCGCTTTACGACATGGAGGGCGATCAGCCCGTATATGGGCCGGTGAGGTTTTCCGTCGACGGAAATATGATCTATGTTTCCGACGGACTGGCGCTCGTCGACGGAAAAGTCGAAATGAGCATGTTTGCGTACGATCTGAAAGACGGCTCTGTTTCGCGCATCCCTTACGAAGGCGACCCCGCGGGGTATATGCAGATGATCGCAGTTGACGGCAGGATCTATACAAGCCATTCGATCCTCGACGTTTCGTCCGGCGAGCGGCTCCCGATCGAACGCTGTATTTCAGACGACCAGGAATTATCCGGATGCTGTTCCATGACTGCATTTGACGGCAGGATCCATCTGTTTTCGGGTGCATACGAGGGCGAAGCGGAGTATATGATGACCCTTGATGAAAACTCCGGCAATTGGGAGCGCAGCGATATCGAGCTCACATTCAAATACCCGTTTGACGGGAGAAGCGTTAAAGGCATGTTCCCAGACGGCGGGTTCTGCTTCCAAATAATAGAAATAAAATCCGCCACGATCTACATAATACGTACCGACGCGGATTTGGACCCTGTCGTCTGTACGGTCGTCCCGCTTGCTTGGAAGGAGCTTGAGCCCCTCGATTATTCGTTCGAGACCGTTGTGGGGCGCGACGGATACGTTTATTTCATGGCTTGTCTGGAAAACGAGTTCGTCATTTACAGGATCGCGCTTTAATATAAGCGAATATTTAAGACCGCAATGAACCGAGGGATCGCCCCTCGGTTCATTTTTTTACCTTTCCTTGCTCAAATAAAACAGCGCGAGCGTGCCCGGGCCGGAGTGCGCGCCGATGACCGGCCCTATATCCGTAATGAGCTCCGCCTTTTTGCCGAACTCGTCGAATATCATGCGTTCGAGCCGCTCCGCGTCCTCAAGCGAGTCGCCAATATGGCGAACGCTTCCGCTCTTATTTGGGACAACAT
>JAEEGJ010029605.1_pt1 | contig 10788 bp, 10 predicted proteins | sample 8958761 | NCBI WGS metagenome assembly JAEEGJ01 (sample SAMN16246546, study PRJNA631951) | gut metagenome | biome: gut microbiome; feature: rumen; material: RS-attached | host: Bos | place: Iran: Karaj | collected 2018-10
CTTGCCCCAAGCCCCTGCTTAAGGAACATTGGCCCTGAAGAATCCGCTTGTGACGAAAATAATGTATTTTCGTAATTTTCCTATAATTCGGGATTCCAAAGGAATTCTGTCCCTTTGGCGGGGTTTGGGGCAGCGCCCCATTATCAATCGGAGATACCGCTCTATAATCAAAAGTGTGAACCGGCTGCGGCAGTGCCTTCCGCAGCCGGAAAGCTGATGAAATTGCGGCTTGAATCCGGCAAAATGCTCTCAGAAAAAATGGCGTTCCGGCGCGTTCCGAACGCTGCCCGGAACCATATTTTCCAAGTGGGAAATCCGGAAAACGGTTACAATTTTCGGCTGAAAAATGACAGATTGTTAATTTTTTCGGTCGATTTGAACAGGAACGAAACGAAAAAATATGAGCGTTTCCGGCGTGACGGCAGAGTTCCCAATTCTGTCCGTTTAGGACATCTCCTTTTTATCAAAAAAGCAAAATAATAGTATTACTTATGGGCGATGTTGCCGCATAAATAACGGGGAGGAAAACGGAATTGGTATCTCAATTTTGTGTAATATGTCAAATTCTTTTTACCTATGGTATAAAACATGGCAATTCTACTACAAAATGCACAAAAGAACCATGCAAGATTCTACAAAGCAGCATCTTGCAATTATCGCAAAAATGTTGTATAATAAAGTTGAGGAAAGTGACAAAATCACTGATTCCGGTGAAATCTGTAAAAATTTGTGAGGAGGATTTCTTATGCCGCAGCAGAGTTTTGCGCAAGCCCCGAATCCGCTCGACAGCCGGATCATGAAGACCCCGAGTGCCGTTGCACGACGCGCGTTCTTCTATCTGCAGGAGTGCGGACATCTGAAAGCGGGCGAAAATCATCACACGAGCCGTCAGAACCTGCAATCGTTCCTGTTTGCAGTTGTTCTGAACGGGAAGGGAAGCCTGACATACGAAGGAAGACAGTTCCAACTGGAGGGCGGGGACTGCTTCTTCATCGACTGCCGGGCAGCGCATTCGTATCAGAGCGATGCGCAGGATCCGTGGGAGCTGCTTTGGATTCATTTCAACGGCTGCACCTCGGAGGAATATTATAAGTTGTTCACGGCGCAGCTTCAGCCGGTGTTCCATCCGGTGTCAACAGTGAAGTTCGTTTCCCTGTTGCAGGAAATCATGCGCCTGAATGCCGAAACCTATGCAGATACCGAGGTGCTGACCTCCGGTCTGATCGTCAATCTGCTGACCATGCTGCTGACTGTCAACAGCATCGCAGAGGAAAACGACACCGCGCTCCAGGCGAAGCTCAAGACTGTGCTGGCGCACATTGACGCGAACTTCACCGGGGAGATCCGTCTGGACGATCTGGCCAAGCGCTTTGACATCAGCAAATACTACCTGACGCGCGAATTCAAGCGCGCCTACGGAGAAACGATCTTCCAGCACATCATCGCGCTGCGCATCAACTACGCAAAGCGCCTGCTGCGCTTCACGGACAAATCCGTGGAGGAGATCTCCGCCCTGTGCGGCTTCAACGATCAAAGCTACTTCTCCAAGCAATTCAAGAAAGCGGAGAATGTAACATGTCTGGCTTTCCGCCGCCGCTGGCGCGATTGAACGCTCCTCGGGAACCACGGCGGGATACCACCCAGGGAACCGGCCGCCGCTTGCGGGTAGCCGTGCTGCATGATATTTACGGGTGTCATGCAGCAGCCTGACCGTTATACTATAATAGTATCGCAAAATAGTAGAGCAGTGAGGCTTCCGGACGGCAGGCGGTTTCCTTTTTTCTCCGGACGCGGAGCGAGGGCGAAGGCTGCCGCACTGTGCAGCTCAGCCGTCTGCGGGAGGTGCTCGGCACGTTTCCGCTGATTGTCAATACGGTTCCGTCCATGCTTCTGGACCGTGAAACGCTCCGCTGCGTCCGGCGGGACGCACTCATTCTTGATCTGGCTTCAAAGCCGGGCGGGGATGATAACAAAGCCATTTCCAATGTGACGGATCACCATTTGGGGGAATGCGGCTATGCGCAAACAGTATATCTGGATCCTGACTGTCGGAATCGGTGCGGCGATGATTGCCGTGCTGACCGCACTTCTGCTACAGCAGCCGGAAAAGCCGGTCGTGATCAGCTTGCAGGAGGAAGAAACAGTGCAGGTGTCCGGTGCGGGGGCAATGCTGTCTGCCACGCAGTGTGCTTTGGGAGAGCATACTGCGGCGCCGCAGATCCGTCATTCATCAGAGGTTTTACCTCCGTTCAGCACGACGCCGGACACAAACCTGAATACTGCGGGTACAGCAGATTTGCAGGCAGTGTCCGGCGTCGGTGCCGTTTTAGCAGAGGAGATTGTTTCGTACCGCGAATCAATCGGCGGTTTCACAAGAAGATCCCAGCTGATGGAAATCCACGGCATCGGGGAAACGCTTGCGGCACGGATCATGGATACTTTTTATATCCCGAACGAGCTTCCGGAGGAGGAAACAACTGTTCCGGAGAAAGGAACTTCTGTTCCGCAGCAGGAAACAGAAACTGCTCCCGCGGAGCCGCAGGAGCAGGAAAATACAGAACAGGAGTTTCTCATGCTGAATCTGAATACCGCGCAGAAGGAAGATCTCATGCGGCTGCCGGGAATGACGGAGCTGCTTGCAGACAAAATCATCAAGCTGCGGGAAGATATCGGCGGGTATCAGAATATTCAAGAGCTGCTGCTGATTGAGGGAATGAAGCCGGAATACTTTGAGTACACGCTCCGGGAACACGTTTATGTAACAGAATAACAGCTTTACGGCATCCGGGAATCGGCGGCGGGGTAGTAGTCCTCGCCGCCGATTCTGCCGAACTGCCAGGCGTGTGCGCGGCTCTTGCGCGTCGCGGCGGCGCCGACCGGCAGATCGCAGACAAGGTGCAGCGAGGGATCGGTTTCGCAGAGCTCTCCGATGCTCAGGACGATTGCTTCCTCTTCTGTGTGCTGTCCGTCACAGACGAATTCCCAGGTGTTGTCGTTGAAATGGTGACAGACCATTGTGATATCCGCGCCCTCCAGCACATGTGTGCAGGTCAGCACGAGCAGGTCAGGACGGTCGGTAAAGGGATAATGTGCCATAGGTGAACCTCCGTTGCAGTTTTCGTTACTATTATCATACCGGAAAATGACGGAAATTGCAAGAGCAAATCGCAATTTCTGTGACAGAACGGAAAAATACGTGAAAGCATGGTGAAAATGACGGAAATCAGAGGCTGTTTTGCACGATTTCGTGAAATGGGGTCGCGGTTTTTGCGCCAATTTGTAAACAATCGGCCGAAAAATGTAACCGAAATGTAACAAAACCGCAAAAAATCATGAAAAACAGGTGTCAAATCACAAATAATGCACAAGAGCGCAAGATTTGGGTTGAACGGATTGCACAAAACAACCAAATAAGATGACGAAATGATGTTATGCATTGACTTTTCAGGGATTTTCGTGTATATTACAAGTATGAAAACGAGGAACGCGGGTACACGGGCTCCGACGGAAGCCTGACACCGAAAGAACTCCGTTCCGGCAGACCTTGTTTGCAAGTGAAGCAGCCCTGTAAGAAGGATGCAGGCCGTGCTTCCGTGCTGCGCAAAACGCAGCGAAAATTCGCACCCGAATGATCGGGACAATATTTTCACAGCTGCGAACGCAGCAAAATTTCGCAGCAAATTGAAGGAGGAAATTCCAAATGAACAAGCTGAAGAAGTCTCTTGCTCTGATTGCAACTCTCGCAATCGCATCCACCGCTTTCTATGCATGCGGTGACGACACCACTCCGGCAAGCACCCCGGATTCCGTTGCTGAGTCCTCTGAGGACGCACCGGCTGAGTCCAGCGAAGAAGAAGGCACCGAGGAAAGCGAAGGCGAAACCCCGGCTGCTGCTGACATCAAGTTCGATGAGACCGGCGACAAGCTGTCCGTTCTCTGCTGGACCGGTGACGACATCGAGAAGATGATCGAGAACTTCACTGCAAAGAACCCGGACTACGCAGGCAAGGTTGAGTACGTTAACGTCGGTTCCAAGGGCCAGGAAGCTCGTGAGCAGTATGCTACCTACTTCCAGGGCGGCGAGGATGCTGACCTGTTCGTCCTCGAGGCAGACTGGATCCTCGAGTACATCAACAACGATGAGTACACCGCTCCGCTGAGCGACCTCGGTTTCTCTGATTCCGATTTCGCAGGCTGCTATCCGTACACCGTTGCAATCGGTACCGATAACAACGGCGTTCTGAAGGCTGCTTCCTGGCAGGCAACTCCGGGCGCATACGTCTACAGAGCTGACCTCGCTGAGGAGTACCTCGGTGTTAAGACTCCGGAAGAGATGCAGCCGTTCGTGAAGGACTGGGATACCTTCACTGAGACCGCAAAGACCGTTAAGGAAAAGTCCGGCGGCAAGTGCGCAATGGCTGATACCCTCGGCGGTATGTGGCAGGTCTGGCAGTACAACCGCAAGAACGCATGGGCAAAGGATGACACCCTCGTGATCGACGACTACTGCAAGCAGTATGCAGAGCTCGCAAAGGATTACTGGGATAACGGTTATGTCACCAAGGAGTCCCAGTGGGACGACAAGGGCTGGTATCCGATCGGCCAGGATGGTTCCACCATGGGTTACTTCTTCTGCACCTGGTGCCTCGGCAAGGGCTCTATGCTGAGCAACGCTGAAGGCGGCGAGGGCGGCGCAACCTACGGTAAGTACAACATCACCGCTGGTCCTTCTGACTGGGCATGGGGCGGCTCTTGGCTGGCAGTTTCTCCGAACTGCGACAACGGTCAGATCGCTCACGACTTTGTGAAGTACTTCACTGTTGACGAGGCTTCCATGGAAGACTATGCTCTGTTCAAGGGCGAGTTCGTCAACAACCCGACCGTTATGAAGAAGATCGTTGATGACGGTTCCAACAAGAACGATCTGCTCGGCGGCCAGGATCAGTTCTCTGTTCTGTATGAGTCTGCTTCCAAGATCGACATGGACGGCAAGATCACTGCTTACGATGCACAGATCAAGGACGCATTCAACAATGCTGTCACGAAGTTCGTCAAGGGCGAGGTTGCTTCCTACGATGACATGATCACCGAGTTCAAGAAGAACGCTGCTACGATCGAGGGTCTGACCGTCGAGTAATTCTTACTCACGACAGACATTCAGACATTTCCGATATACAGATAATGCCTGAAAAATAGCATAATCGAATATTTGCCTATTGGGCCCTGTGCCCAATAGGCGAATATTTTATCTCGGTTCGTAAATTTCACTAATTTTTTCTTGAAAGGGTGTGCTGAATGGCTACAGCTGCACAAAGACGGATCAAATCCGTCAGCTACGCAAAGTACGGCTATATCTTCATTCTGCCGTTCTTTGTCGTGTACTTTATTTTCAGCCTCTATCCGCTGCTTCAGACCTTCATCCTTGCATTCCATTCCAACGGTGCAAGAACGAATCTGGATTTTGTCGGTCTGGCTAACTTTAAGACAATCCTTGCGACTCCGGCTGAGAATGATTTTAAGGCGTTGGGTATTCATGACACCTTCTGGCGTTACATGAAGAACACCGTCATCATCTGGGTCGGCAACTTTATTCCGCAGATTTCTCTTTCGCTGCTGCTCGCAGTGTGGTTCACGGATCTGCGCGTTAAAATGCCCGGCAAAGGCTTCTTCAAGGTCGTGATGTATATGCCGAATATCATCACTGCTGCGTCCGTTGCCGGTCTGTACCTCTCCCTGTTCGGTGATTCCTCTTACAGTGTCATCAACATGCTTCGCGGATGTAATGACCCTGCACGTTCCGTGGAACCGCTGAAAATTATTACAAGCGTCTGGGGTGCCCGCATCCTCGTTATGTTCATTCAGGTATGGATGTGGTTCGGCAACACCATGATCATGCTGATGTCCGGTATTCAGGGTATCAACGAGTCGCTGTTCGAGGCGGCTGAGATCGACGGTGCAAACTCCCGCCAGACCTTCTGGAAGATCACCTTCCCGCTTCTGAAGACGATCATGGTCTACACGCTGCTGACCTCTATGATCGGCGGCTTGCAGATGTTCGATATTCCGTTCATGCTCCATACGGGCAATGTTCTGAATGAGAATATCGCAACCGTTGCTGTGTTCGTTTATCAGATGTTCCACAAGAATTTTGCAAAGCCTTCCTTTGGCTATTCTGCAGCTGCTTCTGTCATTCTGTTTGTCATTACGTCGATTCTCGGCGCACTCGTCTTCTGGGTGCAGCGCGATAAGGACGCAATGGAGAAGGCCAAGAAGCGCAGACAGCAGATCAAGGAAGCCAAGCGCAGAGCGAAAGGAGGCGGGTTCACGATATGAGCAAGCGTATTACATATGATGACGGCAAGGGCGGCTATCAGACCCAGGTGTTCGTCAAGTCTGCGCTGATTTATGTCGCGCTGATCCTGCTGACACTGATCTGCCTTGTTCCGATCTGGATCCTGATTGTCAATGCAACGAGATCCAACACTGAAATCATTGCAAAGGTTCATCTGCTTCCGGGTACGCATCTGTTTGAGAACATGCGGACGCTGAAGGAGAATTCCCTGTACAACAAGTTCTTCAATCCGATCCGCGGCATGGTGAATTCTTTGATCATCGCAGGCGGATGCAGTGCGCTGACCGTGTTCTTCTCCGGTCTGACCGCATACGGCCTTGTTGTGTATGATTTCAAGCTCAAGGGACCGGCTTTTGTCTTTATCCTGGCAGTCATGATGGTTCCGACACAGGTCACTGCGGTCGGTTTCATGAACCTGCTGATCAAAATGAAGCTGCTTGACAGCTATATTCCGCTGATCGTTCCGGCGATTGCTGCACCTGCAATCGTGTTCTTCATGCGTCAGTATATGCTGTCCTCGTTCCCGCTGGACATCATTGAGGCTGCCCGAATCGACGGCTCCAATGAGTTCCGCACGTTCCTGACCATCTCCATTCCGATGATGAAGCCGGCATTTGCCGTGCAGGCGATTTTCGCATTCATCCAGAAGTGGAATGATTACTACACCCAGTCCATCGTCCTGGTTTCCGGTAAGAAGAACCAGCTGACGATGCCGATGATGGTGCAGAAGGTTATCTCGATTGACCGTAATCCGGATGCCGGTGCAAACTACACCGCCATCTTCCTGTCGATTATCCCGGTCGTTGTGATCTACATTGTTCTGTCCAAGTTCATCATTGGCGGCGTTGCAGCCGGCGGTGTCAAGGAATAATCCGTTTTTCGGCAGCAGAAAAGCACAGTGTCACACGGCACTGTGCTTTTTTTGTGAGGTATCATATGATTGATTTTGCAGAGGCGCTGGCAGCGGCGCAGCGGGATGCGGGCGGCAGAGGGGTCGGCACGCTCGGAGAGAAAACGCTGCATCTTGCGCTGAAATATTTTTGCGCCCCCGATCCGGAAACACATGAGCGGCCGCTCGGCGGGTTCATTGCGGATGCGGTCACCGAGGACGGCGTCTTTGAAATCCAGACGCGCGGGCTGAATCGCCTGAAATCGAAGCTCCATGCGTTTTTGCCGCTCTGCCGGGTGACAGTCGTGCATCCGGTCATTGCTGAGAAGCTGCTGATTCGCGTCGATGAAGCCGGGGAGCTGCTCTCAACGCGCCGTTCCCCGAAGCATGAAACGCCGGTTTCCGTCATGCGGGAGATCTATCCGTTGCGCGAATATGTCGCAGATCCGCGATTCCGCATCATGCTCTGTGAGCTGGAGCTCGCGGAATATTCCGTCCAGCACAGCAAAAGCCGGAGAGAAAAATGTGACCGCGTTCCGGTTGCGCTGCGCCGGATTCATATGCTGCAAACGCCTGCGGATTACGCTGCTTTTCTGCCGGAGCCGCTGCCCGAACCGCTGACGTCGTCGGCGCTGGCGGCCGCGCTGCATACCGCAGAGCTGCCTGCGCGGCTGTATCTGAACCTGCTCGGGCGCATGGGGATTCTTGCCGAAGCTGGGCGCGCCGGGCGGCTGAAATGCTGGAAACGAACCGGCTTTGACGACATCCGGCGTTGACTTTGAAGCTGCTTCGGAATCCGGCCTGCAAGTGATCTGGGCGCTGTCGCTGCCGGGCAGAACAGCGCCGGTATCGGCAGGCGAAATCGTTGCACAGACTGTGCAGGAGCTTCTGGAATCCGAGGACGGTGATGCAGATGGCTGACCTTTCCGGGATCCGGCTGGGCTTTGCGCTGTGCGGGTCGTTCTGTAATGCTGCGCGTGCGGTTGCGGCAGCGGAGGCCTGTGTTTGCGCGGGCGCGTCGCTGCTGCCGGTTGTGTCGGAGCATTTTGCGTCAATTCCGACGAGATTCGGCGCGCCCGAGGATTTTCTCTCGCCCCTGCGTACGCTGAGCGGCGGTCGATTGATTCGCTCTATTACCGAGGCGGAACCGATCGGCCCGAAAAACCTGACGGACGCGCTGGCGGTTTGTCCGTGTACGGGAAATCTGCTCGCAAAGCTGTCTGCGGGGATTACAGACGGCACCGTGCCGATGGCGGTGAAGTCGCATCTGCGGGGCGGAAAGCCGGTGATTCTCTGCATTGCGACAAATGACGGGCTGGCGGCGTCGGCGCGGAACCTCGGGGATCTGCTGAACCGCCGGCATTATTATTTTGTTCCGTTCGGGCAGGATGACCCGGTGCGGAAGCCGACATCACTGGTCGCAGATTTTTCGCTGTTGCCGGATACGGTCGAAGCCGCGCTCCGCGGCAGCCAGCTCCAGCCCGTGCTGTGCAGGGGTATCTCCGATGGATAAAAAAATGGGGACTCCGTCCCCAAACCCCTGCTTAAGGGACATTGTCCCTTAAGAATCCCATTATGATGAAAGTGATGCATTTGCAGCATTTTCCTGTGCTGTGGGATTCCAAAGGGATTTTATCCCTTTGGCGGAGTTTGGGGCAGAGCCCCATTATAAATCCATCGGAGATACCGCTATATGAAAGGGGACGCCCCATACCGCAGGGCATCCCCTTATTTTGTAGAAAAAGTTCCTATGGCAGGGGGGCAGAGCCCCATTATAACTCCATCGGAGATACCGCTCACACGGCTGCAAAGCCCTTTTCAAGGTCTGCGATGATGTCGTCAATGTGCTCCGTGCCGATGGACAGACGGATTGTCGCCTGGGTGATGCCGGATTCGGTCAGCTCCTCTTCGGTCAGCTGGGAATGCGTGGTCGTGGCCGGGTGAATGACCAGCGATTTGACATCTGCCACATTTGCAAGCAGCGAGAAGATTTCCAGGTGATCAATGAACGCATGTGCTTCCTTCTGGCCGCCCTTGATCTCAAATGTGAAGATGCTGCCGCCGCCGTTCGGGAAGTAGCGCTCATACAGCGCATGATCCGGATGATCCGGCAGGGACGGGTGATTGACCTTTGCGACCTTCGGATGATTTTTGAGGAAATCAACGACCTTCTTGGTATTCTCTGCGTGACGCTCCAGACGCAGCGAGAGCGTTTCCGTACCCTGGAGCAGCAGGAACGCTGCAAACGGAGAAAGTGTTGCGCCCTCATCGCGCAGCAGAATTGCGCGGATGTAGGTCACGAATGCAGCCGGGCCGACGACCTCTGCGAACGAAACGCCGTGATAGCTCGGGTTCGGCGCCGCAATCGGTGCATATTTGCCGCTGGCCTTCCAGTCAAACTTTCCGGAATCGACAATGATGCCGCCGAGCGTTGTGCCGTGGCCGCCGATAAACTTGGTAGCGGAATGAACCACGATATCTGCGCCGTGTTCAATCGGGCGGATCAGGAACGGCGTGCCGAAGGTGTTGTCCACGACAAGCGGCAGACCGTGCTTATGCGCGATTTCTGCAATCGCGTCAATGTCCGGAATATCGGAATTCGGATTGCCGAGTGTTTCGATGTAAATTGCCTTGGTGTTCTCGCGGATTGCGCCCTCAACCTCGCTGAGGTCATGCGCATTGACGAACGTGGTGTCAATGCCGAACTGCGGCAGCGTATGTGCCAGCAGGTTGTAGGAGCCGCCGTAGATCGTCTTCTGGGCAACGATGTGTTCGCCTGCCTGTGCGAGCGCCTGAATCGTGTAGGTGATGGCTGCTGCACCGGATGCCAGGGCAAGAGCTGCGCTGCCGCCCTCTAATGCTGCCAGTCTCTTTTCCAGAACGTCCTGGGTGGAGTTGGTCAGTCTGCCGTAGATGTTACCGGCATCTGCAAGACCGAAACGATCGGCTGCATGTTTGCTGTTGTGGAATACGTAAGAAGTGGTCTGGTAAATGGGAACCGCTCTGGAGTCGGTTGCGGGGTCTGCCTGTTCCTGTCCTACGTGTAACTGTAAAGTTTCAAATCTGTAATTGCTCATGATGGTTATCTCCTCTTGTTTTGTTTTTTTGTTTTTGATTTACGATTATTTGTTTTCGAAATACAAGAAGCCCGGGGGCTTCCTTCAAAACTCCCGGGCAAATGGCTCGATGTGATCTGCTTTCCTCTTTCAGATTTCCATCATTTGTTATCGAGACGTAAGCGAAGGCACGCTTTCGCCCCAGCCATAGGATATGCCCGGGAGATACGCATTCGACAACAACACATTTCATCTACGATATAGTTGATGTTTGTCAGATCATATCTGTTCATGCTTACGCCTCCTTTCGTTTCTTGATCGTTTCGTTGTTGATACCTTATCACCATTAACCTACCATGTCAATAGGTCATTAGCGAAAATTCTTATTTTTCTTCCTGACGCCGCTTTTCGTAGTCATCCAGTGCGGATTTGATAGCCTCTTCCGCCAGTACCGAGCAGTGCATCTTATAGTCCGGAAGTCCGTCCAGAGC
>JAEEGJ010029607.1_pt1 | contig 10787 bp, 9 predicted proteins | sample 8958761 | NCBI WGS metagenome assembly JAEEGJ01 (sample SAMN16246546, study PRJNA631951) | gut metagenome | biome: gut microbiome; feature: rumen; material: RS-attached | host: Bos | place: Iran: Karaj | collected 2018-10
CGAGCACCGCATCCAACGAGAACGCGCTTCTTATAAAAACCTCCGATGCGGTCACGATAAACGATCCGACCGTCACCAAAGCGGGCGACGCGGACGGCGGCGATAATTCGAGCTTCTACGGAGTCGGCGCGGCGGTGCTCGCAATGGGCGGCACGACGACGACCATTACCGGCGGCACGATAACCACCGGCGCTTTCGGCGCGAACGGCGTGTTCTCCTACGGCGGGAACGGCGGCAGGAACGGCGCCGAGGGCGACGGGACCACCGTTATAATACGCGGCACGACCATCGTGACGACCGGTTCCGGCTCCGGCGGCATAATGACCACCGGCGGCGGCAGGACCTACGCGTACGATCTTAACGTCACCACGAGCGGACAGTCCTCCGCGCCCATCCGCTCCGACCGCGGCGGCGGCATAGTCGTTGTCGAGGGCGGCACTTATACCTCGAACGGGCTTGGCTCTCCCGCCATATACTCCACGGCGGATATCACCGTGTCGAAGGCGAAGCTCGTTTCCAATCTTTCGGAGGGCGTCTGCATAGAGGGACTCAATTCGATCACGCTCAACAACTGCGAGCTTACCGCCAACAACACCAAATGCAACAGCAACGCCTCGTTTTTCGACAGCATAATGCTTTATCAGTCGATGTCGGGCGACGCGGCGAGCGGCACCGCTTCGTTCAATATGACGGGCGGCTCGCTTGCGAGCAAAAACGGGCACGTTTTCCACGTGACCAACACCAGCGCGGTCATCACTCTCGAGGGAGTCAGGATAGTCAACGAGGATAAGGACAACGTGCTCCTCTCCGTCTGCGCCGACGGCTGGTCGGGCGGATCGAACGTCGCCGTGCTCCGCGCCGTTGGGCAGGAGCTTGACGGCACGCTGCTCGTCGGAAGCAACTCACGGCTCACGCTCGAGCTGACGAGCGGATCGTCCTTCACCGGCATGATAGGCGGGAACATCGTGAACGCGAAGGGAGCGACCGTCTCGACCGAGGTCGGCGAGGTCTCCGTCACCATAGACGCTTCGAGCACCTGGACGCTCACGGGAGACACCTATATCACCGAGTTTAACGGCGACGCGTCGAGCATCATCTCAAACGGCTACTCGCTGTACGTCAACGGCGTGAAGCTGACGGGAACAAGGTAAGTAAACAACAAAAAAGCCCCGCCGTTCAAGCAAAACGGCGGGTCGTTTTTTTGTTAAAGCTCCATATCGAGGTTTTCGCGCGCTTCCGCGCTGTTCGCTGTGATCAGGCGGAGCTTTTCGCAGGAGGCTTTTTCGGCGCAGCCCCCGCAGAAGGACACGGCTTTTTCGAGCGCGCACTGCCGGATAGGGCAAAGGGATTCGCAGAAGGGCGTCTTTCTGCCCGCGGCGCGGCAGCCCTCGCAGTTTATCATTTCGGGCGTTATTGAAACGCCGTTAAGCTCCGACCAAAGCGAAGCCACCTTCTTCCGCAAGGCGTCGTCGTTGTTTTTCGTCGCGGCGAACGCCTCGCATTTTTCGCAGTCAAGACCGCAGTAAGCGATAAGCTCTTTCATATTCCCTCCCGTACCGAGTGTGATCAGCGCTTCTTTTTCTTCATGAGCTTCGCCGCGCCGAGCACGTATTTCATGCCCGCCTCGACGATCATAAGCCCCATTACTATACCGAACGCGGTGCTTAAAAGCTTTGTCCCGCCGGACGCGGCAAGCGCCTTGTCGCCCGAGACGAGCCCGTGCATCATCTGGTAAAGCGACGAGCCCGGCGCGAGCGGGAGCACGCCGATCGTCACGAAGATAGTCGCGGGGGCTTTTTCGACCCTTGCCATTATCTGCGAGTAGACGCAGCAGAACGCCGCGGCGATGAGCCTGCAAAGGAAGTTGGAGCTAATAAAGCTCGAGGCGGCAAGGTATGCGCCGACCATCAGAACGCCGCCGAGGGCGCACGCCGCAAGGCGCCTTCCCTTAACGCCGAACCAAAGCGCAAAGCCCAGGCAGATTATCACGGCGAATACCAGCAGGAGTATCGCGCCGGGCTGCGCCGCCTCCGCTTCGGCGGGGACCCACGCCCTCAAAGCGTAGAGCGGCACGGCTATGCCGAGCGCGATCCCGAGGGCGCCCGTGACCGAAAGGGTGATATTCGATATTCCCGAAAGGGGGTCGAGGTGGATCAGATCGCGTATGCCGTTTGTCGCCGCAAGACCGGATATCAGCATCATTACGACGCTCGCCGTTATCAGCCCGACGTGATGCCCGAAGCCGAGATGCACGCAGGTGATGATGAAGAATTCGCTCAGCATGGACACGGCGAGATTGAGTATCAGCGGGTTCGATTCCCTTCCGGAAAGCCGGCGCACGGCGAACGTGATCAAAAGCGACGCCGCCGCGACGACGAGGATATCCATAACGTCGCAGCCGAAGAACCCGGCGAAGCCTATTACGCCGAGTATGCCGGCAAGGTAGGTGATAAATGCGCGGCGCTTCTTTTTGACCGAGACGGCGGCGAATTCCCCGGCGAATTCTTCCGCGTCGGGTTTTTCGCCGACGACCTTTCTGGAAAGCGAATTGAGCGCGTCAAGCTGACCGAAATCCGTGGAAGTACCGTGTATGTGGCGGATCTCCGAAAAGACCTCCCCGTCGGGGGATGTGACCGTGCCCTGAACGGTCGACGGCACGACCCAGAAATTGACGTTTTCAAAGCCGTAGCTTTCGGCGAGCATATAAACGGCGGTCGTCACGCGGCGCGTTTCGCCGCCGCAGCCGATCATGGCGGCGCCGAGATCGAGTATGAGTCCGAATATCTTACGGTATTCCATAGCGCTTCCTTCCCTGCGTTTCTTATTAAGGCAAGTCTATCATATCCTTCTTTGTTTTTCAATCCGGCAGAGGAATAATGCCGTCCCGGACGATCGCGGTCAAACGACGCCGCTCTCCGAAATACTGAATTCAAGCGCGTCGATATCGAGCTCCGCCTCCGCGCCGTAGGGCAGTATGAAGGTCGGCGACGAATGCCCGAAGTTGAGCCCGCTCATGACGGGGAGATCAGGCCGCCCGTATTTATCCGAAACGATGCTCCGGATGCACTCTGCGAACGGGGCGAAGCTGTCCGGCGAACGCAGCTTGCCTATTATCATGCCGCGGATAGCTTCAAGGAAGCCGCTCTGCCCCAGCCAATCGAGAAATACGGTAAGATACTCAACGTCGCAAAGCTCGGGGATATCCTCGAAAAAGAGTATGCTGCCCTCAAAATCCTTCCTTTCGACGAGCGCAGATCCGTCCGGCGCGCGGAGAGTCCTGATATCCGCATGACCTCCGAAAAGCTTTCCGCTCACGCGGCCCCTGCCCTGCACGTACTGACAGCCGGGGTTGGGCACGTATGTTTTGAGGGAAGCCCTGTCGGTGCGGGAACCCGCGCTGAAGGACCATTCGTCGGAGGGCTCGATCGTGCCGAGCGGCGAAGCGTCGAAAAAGGTCTTCACGAACCAGCGGCGGCTGTAGGGATGCCAGCGCCCGTTCTCCGCGATCGAGGTGAGGAGATTATCGCCGTAAAAGGTCGAAAGCCCCAGCCGCCAAAGGTAGAGATGGATCGTCATGATATCCGAATAGCCGCAGAATATCTTGGGGTTTTCAATGAACGGCTCCGGCTTGAGATAGGGGAGCAGGCGCACGGAGTCGTTCCCGCCTATGTTGGCTATTACCGCCTTGACGTTTTTGTTCTCAAACGCCCACATAAGGTCGTCCGCACGCGCTTCGGGGTTGTTTTTAAGATATGCGGTCCCCCGCAGCGAGTTGGGCGCGGCGACGACCTCGAGTCCAAGCTCGTTAAGGCGCGCGCAGCCCAGCCGGTACTGCCATATTACGCGCGGAGCGCCGGCGCAGCCCCAGGACGGGCTGACCGCGGCAACGGTATCCCCTTTATTCAGCTTTGGCGGTTTGATCATACGAACCTCTTTTCACAGGCGGCAAAGTCAAAATGTCTTGAAAAACGACGCAAGCTCCGTAAGCTCGTCAAAGCCGAGCTTCTTATAAAATCCGTATGCGGGCATATTCCTGTCGGTCATAAGGAAGACGGTGCTTATACCGCGTTTTTTAAGCTCGGCTTCAATAAGCGAAAAGAACTCCTTGCCGACGCCCCTTCCCTGATATTCCGCGCGGAGACACAGCTCCTCGATAAAATACTCGGTACCGCCGCACCAATGCTTGATCTTGCCGACGGAAACGCCGGCAAGAAGATCCCCGTCGAACAGCCCGTACACGAGCGAGCCGCGGACCTCGGTAAGATCCCGCAGGTAATTATCAAGCTGCTTTTCGTCGCTCCAATCCTCATTCCAGGGCGGCGCGCCGAATACTTCCCCAAGCATGCGCTTTATCTCTTCGAAAAAGGTATGATCGATTTCTTTTATGTACATAATGCTCCCTCGACGGTCGACCGCGTTAACGCCTTGACGCGATCTCAACGGTATCGGGATAAGTCTAACATATCCCGCGCCGCAATTCAATCGCAGGCATGAAAAAACCGTGCCGCGCCGGCCGATGAGAGCGCCGTCAGCACGCCCTGCCGTTCGAGGCGGAAACCAAAAAGCGCCGCCCCCCTCGGGAGGGGAGCGGCAAACGCGGGGCTTATGCCGCGGAGTCTTTTTCGGCGGAGCGGCGCTCGCCGCAGTGCCTGTGTCCTTCGTGCGCGGAGTCGTCGGCGACTCTCATGCTCTGCACTTCGCCAGTCAGCGGATCGACTCCGAAGGAGTACTTCTGCCCGTTGTATCTGAAGCTGACTCTGTAAACGACCGTGCCGTCCTTATCGGATACTCTTGCTCTGAGCTTTTCGACCTGCTCCGCCGTGAGTCCGGCTTCCGCGAGCGCCGCTTCCTTTGCGGCGTCCTTGCCTATCGCGTTCTCGGGCTCGGCGGCTTCCTCGGGTCTGCCGCGGCGCCTTGCGTGATCTTCTCTGCCTTCCGGTCTTGCCCTTCTTTCGCCGTTCGTCTCATTCGCCGGCGCGGATATTTCGGTTCTCTGCTCCGCGTTCGCGATTTCGCTTTGATCGCTTCTCTCCGCCAGCGCCGCGGGGACCGCGACCGCCGTCATAAGTCCCAGGCACGTAAGCGCCGCCGCTATTCTCTTAATTCTCTTTTTCATAATGATCGCTCCTTTTCGTTTTTTGTTCCGCGGTCTTTTCCCTTCCGCTTGAGCGCATTATAGCAGAGGCATAAGGCTCCGGTCTCCGAAAACGATCTGCGGAATTTACGAAATTCATACGAAGCTTCTCGTATGAAATGCCGCAGTTTATTGCGGCTTTTGTCATTGAAATCAAAGGAAAAAACCGATATAATACTGTGTGACGAAAAGCTTTGCAGGAGGCATACCGTGGATCCCGAAAAGAAACGCATCTATATAGCGGACGACGACGGCAGCATAAGGCAGGTGATAAAGACCTTCCTTATTAACGACGGCTATGAGACGGAGGATTTCCCCACCGGGGACGCCCTGTATGAACGCTTTGAGGAGACGCCCTGCGATCTCGTCATACTCGACGTAATGATGCCCGGCAGCGACGGCTTTGCGATACTGACGAAGCTCCGCGCTGTGAGCACCGTGCCCGTAATAATGCTGACGGCAAGGGATTCGGAAAACGATCTTGCCATGGGGCTGGGTCTCGGCAGCGACGATTACATCACCAAGCCCTTCTCCGCGATGGCGCTCCTCATGCGCGTACGCGCGATATTCAGAAGGATAGAGTTCGAGAACGCGAAGTTCAGACCCGTTCAGAACGAAACGCGCTTCGGAAGGCTCTCCCTTGACGAGTCCTCTCGCGCGATACTGCTCGATAAGGAGCCGATGCCCCTCACGCCTACCGAATACGGAGTACTGCGCGACCTCATGCTCCACCCCGGCGAGGCGGTCTCCCGCGAGGAGCTCCTCAACAGGATATGGGGCTTCGAGTCGGTCGTGGAAACCCGCGCGACGGACGATACGGTAAGGCGGCTTCGCCAGAAGCTGGAGGGGAGCGGCGTCAGGATAGCCGCGGTCTGGGGCTACGGGTTCCGGCTTGAGGAAGAGAAATGAAAAAGCGTCGTTTGAAAACCAAACTGCTCATAACGCTCGTCGGCGTCACCTGCGCGGCGCTCGTTGCCGTCGCGCTCGCGTTCAACCTGTCGGTGCGCGGCTACATTGACGCGCGCGTCAATTCGCAGCTCGATACCATTTCGTCCTCCGTATTTGACGGGCGAAAGGACGGTCACGGGAGCTGGTCCTTTGACGACCGGCCCGACAGAGTGACCGGCGCCCGCGGCAACGCCGTTATTCTGAGCTCCGAGGGCGAGCTCGTAGTCGTGCTGCGCGGCGACGAGGATACCGCGCAGTTCATTGCCGAGAGCTACACCTCCGGCAAGCTGACAGCCGGCGGAAAATACACCACGCTTAAGACCGACGACGGAACCTATGCCGTGACGCTTTCGGAGGATCCCGTCATCAAGAACGCGTACATCGCCTCGTTCATAGACATCACCGCGATCACGGGACTTGCCTCGCGCATGAATATCATACTTATTATTGTTATCGCGGCGGCGATAATACTCTGCGTCATACTTAGCCGCGTGTTTGCAAAACAGCTGTCAAAGCCCGTGCAGTGCCTTTCGGACTACGCGCACGACATAGGCGAGGGCGATCTCGAGCCGCGCGAGATGGATTTCAAGGAGGAGGAGTTCTCCGGTCTCGCCGATTCGATGAACCGCATGGCCGCGGCGCTGAAGGAATCGAAGAGCCGCCAGGAGGTGTTCTTCCAGAACGTATCGCATGAGCTTCGCACCCCGCTGACGTCCATAAAAGGCAACGCCGAGGGCATCGTTTACGGAGTGATGGAGCCGAAGGCGGCGGGGGAGACCATCATCCGCGAAACGGACAGGCTCACGTCCATGGTCGAGGATCTTCTTTATATCTCCCGCATGGAAAAGGCGGGCGGCGCGGAGAACGCGGAGCCTGTCGACGTAAGGGACGTGCTTTCCCTCTGCGTTTCCGAACAGAGAGCGGAGGCGGACAAGCGGGGCCTGACGTTTGAATTCGACTTCGACGACGAGCCCGCCATGGTCCGCATTCCCGAAAAGGACGCCGAGCGCATATTCGGCAACGTCATTTCAAACGCGATAAGGTATGCGAAGAGGACCATCGGTCTAGCATGCCATGATACGGGCGACAGTATCGCCGTCTGCATCCGCGACGACGGTCCCGGCATACCCGAGAAGGACCTCGAGCACATATTCGAGCGGTTCTACAAGGGCGGGGGCGGCAGGCACGGCATAGGTCTTTCGATCGCGAAGGAGGCGGCGGAGGCGTACGGAGGGCGCCTGACCGCCGCGAACGATCCCGGCGCTGCGTTCACAGCGGTATTCCCGAAAAAGTAAAGCGATACCGGATAATTGAGCCTTGGTCCAAGGGTGCATCCGCTTAAGGAGATGCAGGTTTTCAGCCTGAAAAAAACAACGTATAAAAAGATATCCGGGGATAGCCCATATCCGGGGATAGCCCATATCCGGGGATAGCCCATATCCCCGGATCTTTCTTTTTATTTCGGCTGAAAACCGCGAAGCGTCTCAAAAGATACCTTTTGAGGCTGTATATCGTTAAGTGAAGGCGCCCAATCCGGGGCTTTTTTCGTATGTTTTGCGTATTTTTCGCCGCTCTTTTTCGGAGATGCGGGAGGTGAAAACGCCTATAATGGGCTCAAGAAAAGAAACAGGAGGCGTTCAAAATGAAATCCGGAAAAAACAAGCTCCTTCCCATCCTGCTCGCGCTGGCGGTCATGCTCTCCATGCTGGTGCTCACCGCCTGCAGCGGCGTCGGGGGAAGCATCGCGGGAAATACCGCTCTTTCTCAGACTTCACAGCTCGTATCGACAGGCGATACGGTCTCGGCGGTTTCGCTCGCGGCTTCATCCGATACAGGCGCAATTGCCGATGACGCTTTCTCGAACAGAGACCTCTCGGGCGAGTATGACGCCGATGAAGCGACGGCGATCGATCTCAACAGCTATAACGGCTCCGACGTGATCATATCGGAAGCCGGGACCTTCGTCTTGACAGGCACTCTTGAAAACGGCAGCGTCGTCATTGACGCGTCAAGCGAGGACAAGATACAGCTCGTGCTGAAAGGAGCCTGCATCAGCTCCGATTCCTACGCGGCGATATACGTCAAGCAGGCGGACAAGGTCTTCATCACCCTGGCGGAGGGGACTGAGAATACCCTCTCAAACGGCGGCTCGTTCGTACAGAAGGACGACAACACCGTCGACGGCGTCATCTTCTCCAAGGACGATCTTACGATCAACGGCACGGGCACGCTCACGATAGTATCCCCCGCCGGGCACGGCGTCGTCTGCAAGGATGAGCTTGTCATAACCGGCGGCACGATCAAAATAACTGCGGGCTCCCACGCGATCCAGGCAAAGGACAGCATCGCGGTCGCGGGCGGAAACATCACGCTCCGCGCCGGCAAGGACGGGCTGCACGCCGAAAACGACGAGGACGATACCCTCGGCACGATCTACGTCACCGGCGGCAGCTTCTCGATAAACGTCGGGGACGACGGGATCCATGCGGAATCCCTTCTCAGGATAGACGGAGGCGCATTCGATATCACCGCCGCCGAGGGGCTTGAAGCGACGTACGTGCAGATCAACGACGGCGATATCACGATATCCGCCTCGGACGACGGCATAAACGCGGCGAGAAAGTCGACCGCATACACTCCCGCGGTCGAGATCAACGGCGGCAGTCTTGATATCTCCATGGGGCAGGGCGATACCGACGGTATCGACGCCAACGGCAGCCTTATCATAACGGGCGGCACGATAGCCGTCACCGGCAATTCCGCCTTCGACTGCGACGGCTCCGTTACCTGGACCGGCGGCACCGTGACCGTGAACGGTCAGCAGCAGACCGAGATCACCAACCAGATGATGGGCGGTCCCGGCGGTATGGGCGGCATGGGCGGTCAGCCCGGCTCCGGCGGCATGGGCGGCTTCGGCGGAGGACGCCGCAGATAAACCGGGAATACGACAAGTGAAAGAAATGCCAAAAGGAGGACGGAAACATGTACGAGAATGATTATTACCCCGAATTCAACGCTGCCGAAACGGCGGCAAACCATAACGTCAGAGCTAATGAAAAAGCCCCCGCGAGGAAGCGCAGAACGGGCAGAAGACTCCTCTCCATGCTGCTCTGCGGCATCATGTTCGGCACTGCGGCTGCGGGAGCATACAAGGGAACGAGCTTGCTGTTGAACAGAGAAAGCGGGAGCCGGACCGAAGTATCCGAAGAGGAAAGCACGGCGGAAAACACGGAACGGAATACGGTCTCCGACGTCACCGCGGTATCCTATGCTTCCGACTCCGTAAAGACTTCGCAGACGCTTGACGTAAGCGAGATCGCCGAGGGCGCGATGCCCTCCATGGTATCGATCACGAATATCAGCGTGCAGGAGGTGCAGAGCTTCATGGGCTTCTTCGGCGGGAGAGGGACCGAGACGCAGGAGTCCGAGAGCAGAGGAACGGGCATCATAATCGGCAAAAACGAGAGCGAGCTGCTGATAGTCACGAACAACCACGTAGTTGAAGACGCCGACACGCTGACCGTCTGCTTCATAGACAACGAGGCGTGCGAGGCCCAGATAAAGGGTCTCGATCCGGATAACGATCTTGCGGTCGTCGCGGTGCGGCTCTCCGATATCAAGGACGAGACCGCCGCCGCCATCAGGATCGCCGTGCTCGGCAGCTCCGATTCGCTCAAAGTCGGTCAGCAGGTGGTCGCTATCGGCAACGCGCTGGGCTTCGGACAGTCCGTAACCACGGGCATAGTCAGCGCGCTCGGCAGAACTATAGATACCGCCGACGCCGAGATGATACAGACCGACGCCGCGATCAACCCGGGCAATTCCGGCGGCGCGCTGCTCAATATGAACGGAGAGGTCGTCGGCATCAACTCCGCCAAGTTCAGCTCCACCGAGGTGGAGGGCATGGGCTATGCAATATCGATCACCGACGCGCTCCCCATCATCCGGGACCTCATGAACCGCACCACGAGAGAGAAGGTCTCCGACGCGGACGCTTCATGGCTCGGCGTTGACGGGCAGGAGATAACCGCCTCGACGGCGTCCTCCTACGGCATACCGCAGGGGATATACCTGACTTCGATCGACAGCAGAAGCCCCCTGCGTGAGCTCGGCATTACCGTCAAAAGCATAATAACTCACTTCGACGGCGTCCGCGTAACGAGCATCGAGAACCTCGAAAACCGTCTTCAATATTATGCGGCGGGCGAAACGGTGAGTATCACCCTGCAGGTCGCCGAGGGGAAGGGGTACGTCGAAAGGACCGTCGAGGTCACGCTCGGCAGAGCGTCGGAACATACACAGCCCGTCGGCGGATCCGGATTCGGCTTCGGCGGATGGTGATGAACGAATAAAACAAATACCGCCTCCGGGTACTCCCGAAGGCGGTATCGGTTTATCTTTGCAAACCGGGTGTTGTCAGACAGACATTTGATAATACCTCGATGCCCTTCCGTCCTCAACAAACTCTTCAATAAGATCAAACCCGTTTTTTTCAAGAACTCTCTGCGACGCAGTATTATCCGAAAACGTGAAAGCCCCGACCGTCCCGATCCCGAACCTTTCATGCATCTCTTTCAAAAAAAGCGAAACGGCTTTGGGCGCATTCACTTAACGATATGCAGCCTCAAAAGGTATCTTTTTAGCGCCCTGCTGCGTTGAAAATGCTCGAAAGACTCTCCGAGTATTACTGCGCTTTTCGCCTTGC
>JAEEGJ010029611.1_pt1 | contig 10785 bp, 6 predicted proteins | sample 8958761 | NCBI WGS metagenome assembly JAEEGJ01 (sample SAMN16246546, study PRJNA631951) | gut metagenome | biome: gut microbiome; feature: rumen; material: RS-attached | host: Bos | place: Iran: Karaj | collected 2018-10
CCACAAAAACGCACTGCCACTGGCCGCCCTGGGCCTTGTGGGTGGTGATGGCATGGGCATACTTAATCTGAAGCGCAGAATAGAACGGATCCTCCCGGACGGCCTCGTACCGTTTTCGCTTAGTCGTAATATGCTCATAATCGGCCCATACCCCCTGCCACAGAGCCTGGGAGGCGGCATAATCCAGGGAGGGTGCGTCGGAGGTGAGCGTATCCAGCATCACCTTCATCTCCACCTCCTGCCCCCCGTAGTCGGGGAACGAAAGGCAGGCGTCGGCGAAGTGCAGGCCGTAGCGTTCCTCAAAGTGCTTGATCCAAACCAGCGTGCCGATGTCCCCGTTGGCGATGTAGTCCGTCCCCTCCAGCCCGGAAAGATAATGATTCTTCACCACCATCAACTTCTCGCCGCGGGTGAGCTGCTCTTCCCGGTACAAAACCTGGCCGCGGATGCCCAGATTGTATCGGCCCGCACGCTTGTTGGAGCGGCACAGCACCACCACCTCGTCCTCGCCGTAAAGCCCATACGCATCGGACAAAGTCTCCAGCAACTCGCCGCCGGTGAGGCGCTTGATGTCCGGAAGGGAGCCCACGGAGAGCTTGAGGTCGGAGTATTCGATCGGCCCGTACGTCGGGAGGAGGCTGCGGAGGCGCGTCGCGTTCATGAGGATGCCCGAATCGGCCGCCTGGCGCACCACGGAGGTCAGCGTCACGAACTGCACGCCCCCGAAGGCCGACATATAGTCCCGCGACAGGGCGGGCGACTCGTCCAGGCCGACGGGCGGCAGCTGCGCAGCGTCTCCCATCAGCACGAGCTTGCAGTCCACGCCCGCGCGCACGAAAGAAACCAAATCAGAGAGCAAATCCCCGGTGCCGAAAGCCGCCCCCTCCGACTGACTGATGCCGATGAGGGACACCTCGTCCACGATGAAGAGCGTGTTGCGGGCCTTGTTCGGCGCCAGCGAGAACGCCCCCATGCCATCCGCCGAGCCAAAGGATTTTTGCCGATAGATATGCTTGTGGATGGTCGAGGCGGGCTGCCCGGCATAGAGCGAAAGGACCTTCGCGGAACGGCCGGTCGGGGCCAGAAGCACGGAGCTTAAAGACAGCTCCTTGAGCCCCGCCACCACGGCGGACATCACCGTCGTCTTACCCGTACCCGCATAGCCGTTCACCACCAGGATGTCGCCGTCGTCGGAGGTAAGGAAGGCCGATACCGCCTGCAGCAGAGACGTCTGGCAGGTAGTGGCCTCATACGGAAAATGGGCGCTAAAAGTCTTATAAAAGAATTGTGACCGGTCCATTATGCACGTCCCTGATACTTCCGGTTAAAGATGGAGGAAACCACCGCAAAGACGGGGTAGATTTCCACTCGGCCCAGGAACATGTCGATGGAGAAGATGATTTTCATGGCGATGGGCTCGGCGTCGTAGTTACCCATAGAGCCGATGGTGCCCAGCGACGGGCCGACGTTGGTCAGCGTGGAGATGGAGCCCGTGAGCGCATGGCCGTTCGGGTCTCCCACCAGCAGGCAAAGAATGGTAGAGAAGCCCACCAGCAGGAAGAAAAGGGCCAGATACAGGATCTGGGGATAGATCTCTTCGTCGTGCAGGACACGGCGTCCCATGCGCACTTCGAACACAGACGTAGGATACAGCGTCTTCTGGATCTGCATGTGGATTGCCTTGAACAGCACCATCACGCGGTCCACCTTCATACCGCCGGTGGTAGAACCGGCACAGCCGCAGACCAGGCTGGCGAGCATCAGCAGGAAGCACGGAAGCATGGGCCAGGCGGCATTGTCGGAGATGGCGAATCCCGTAGAGGAAGCGTAACTCACCACATGGAAGGTGCCGTCCAGGAAGGCGCGTCCCCAGCTTTCATCGATGCCCTGCAGTTTGAGAGACAGCGACGAAACCACAGAGAACGCCACCAGCATGGTCACGTAGAAACGCATCACCGGGTTCCTCATCGGGCGCAGCGTACGGCCCGCCAGCGAAACGAAGATGAGGCCGAAGTGCACCGACGCCAGGAACATCAGCACGATGGTCACGAGCGAAATCAGCGGAGAGTCAAACGCGCCGATGCTGAGCGTCTTCGTGGAGAAGCCGCCCGCCGCGCAGACGGACATCGCATGGTTGATGGCGTCGAAGGCGCCCATCCCCGCCGCCCAGTAGCTGAAGAAAGCCACCACGCAAAGGCCGATATAGACATAAGCAAAGATATACACCGTCCTGTTGGCGCGCGAACGGTAGTCCTCCCGCGAAAGCGAAGAGAGCTCCATGTTGGTGAGCCTCAGCCGCACGGGCGACGAGGTGGGGATGATCAGAAGCAGGAACACCACGACACCCAAGCCGCCGATAAAGTGGGTGGCCGACCGCCAGAACAGCAGGCTGCGCGGCAGTCCCTCTACGTTATCCAGGATGGTGGCACCGGTGGTGGTAAAGCCCGAGACGCTTTCGAACCAGGCGTTCACCACGGTGAACGGACCGCCCCACAGGGCATACGGCATGGCGCCGAACACGAAGGACAGCAGCCATGACAGAAAGATAATCATGTAGCCGTCCTTCAACGAAATCTGGGACGTCTTCCGCACGAAGATGAAGGGGAAGATACCCACGATGAAGGTGATGGTGAAGCTGATCAGAAGGGGCGCAAGCGCGCTGTCGCCGCCGTCCCGCAGGGAGACCATGGCCGACAAAAACATAAACAGCGCACTGACCAGCAGTGCGATGCCCACGTTGCGCGATATGACCTTCAGGTTCATTGCTTGTCCTTCAAATCCGCGATACGCTTACGAAGGGAACGGTTTTCCTCCGCGAGTTCTGTAATGGAGGAATTGAGGTCTCCGAGCTGGTCGTTGCCGTCGAACGTGTAAGTGTAACGGCGCCGGTATCCCAGGTAATCCCGCAGATTGCGCAGCATCCGGTACAGCGGCGTCACGTAGTACGTCTGGATGTAGAACATGAGCAGGAACACCAGGATAATGCCCACCGAAACGGCCACGGAAGAGGGTATGATGCTGCGGAAGAAACCACTGTCGAAATCCTTGGAGTTGGTCTCCAGCTCTTCATAGAGGGAGGCCGACAGACCGTCAAGGTAAATGCGCATGCGCGTGAAAAGGGGCTGAAGGCGGGTGAAGAACCAGTCCCGCGTGTCGATGAAACTGCTCTCGTACACGTCTTCCACCTCCGTGGAAGCGAGCATGTAGGCGGAGTAGGCGTAGATGACGGAATCGGCCCAGGCCTGTGCCTCGGGGTTTCCTCCCAGCGAGCCTTTGAGGGCGTTGCAGCGGTCCAGGAAGCCGTCGCAGTCGAAGGCCGGAAGGGCGGTGAAGGTGTCGTCGCCGATGACGGCCAGCATCTTCAAGTTGTATCCGTCCACGGCCGCCACCAGTTCCTGCGTGCGGTGGATATTGTTCACGTTGCCGGCTATGAGGCTGGAAACGTAGTTGGACATGTGCCGATACTCCAGCACCGAGATGATGCTGGACATCAGGAGGACCACCGCTATCGCGCTGAGGGACAGCGTGATTTTCATTCTCAGGGACAGGCGGAACTCCCTGAACCAGTTTTTAACTTTTACGAACATACGTAAATGCAAAGATACAAAATTTCCGCTTATCTATTTTCTTAATATTTTTTACGATAAACGAAAATAATTGAAAAAATTTTTATATATTTGCCTCAAACTAACGGATAATCTTATGAGAGCTACCTTTTTAGACAAGAAGGATAATAAAAACACCCTCCTCAAAAAGACTATTTTGTATCTTTGCATCGAGCGTGGAGAGCACAGCATCGCCGCCCTCAGCGAAGCCATCGGCGCGTCTGTCCCTACGGCCACAAAGCTGATCGGCGAGCTCATGGACGAGGGCTTCATGATCGACATGGGCAAGTCCGGCACATCGGGCGGACGCAGGCCCTCCATCTATGGTCTCAATCCGGAAGCCGGCTACTTTATCGGCGTAGATATCCGGAATTCCCACGCCAGCATTGCCATTACAGACTTTAAAGGCGGCCTCCTCAAGTTCCAGGACGGTATTCCATTCAAGATGGAAGCCAATGAGGATGCAGTGCACCGCATTGCCAAGGCTATCCGTGAGTATGCCAACCTCCAGAATGTGGACTGGAACAAGGTCATGGGCGTTGGCGTAAGCATTCCCGGCCGCGTAAATCCGGAAACCGGCTATTCCAACAGCTATTCCTTTGACGAGCACCACTCCATCGCCTCCATCCTGGAGGACGACCTGGCCGTTCGCGTCGTGCTGGAGAACGACTCCCGCGCCATGACGTACGGCGAGTACATGGGAGACGGTCTCAAGGAGAAGAACATGCTGTTCGTGAACGTGAGCTGGGGCCTGGGTATGGGTATGATTCTGAGCGGACACTTATATTATGGTACGTCGGGTTATTCCGGCGAGTTCGGCCACTTCCCTCTCCTGGACAACGGCCAGATGTGCCGCTGCGGTAAAATCGGCTGCCTGGAGACGGGGGCGTCGGGATCGGCCCTGGTCCGTCAGATCGGCGAAAAGCTCAGCGCCGGACGTGCGTCGTCCCTGGCGGCCATCTACAAGAGCGAAGGACGCGTGAACCTGAACGATATTTTCACCGCCATCAACAGCGAGGATATCCTGGCCATTGAAATGGTTGAGAAGCTGGGCACCAGCCTGGGCAAAGGCCTGGCGGGCCTGATCAATATCTTCAACCCGGAACTGGTTGTGATCGGCGGCAAGGTCGCCGTGGCAGCGGGTGACTATCTCATGCTGCCCATCCGCACCGCCATCAAGCGCCATGTCCTGAACATCGCCAACCGCGACACGTCCATCAAGCTCACCCAGCTGCGGGAACAGGCCGCCCCTTACGGAGCCTCCCTGCTGGTGAGAAGCCGTATGCTTGGAATGCTATAACCAATCTATGCCACATATTTCCCAGCGCGGCACCCAGATGCCGTCGTCTCCCATTCGTAAACTTGCCCCCCTGGCCGCACAGGCCAAGAAGGAGGGGGTGAAGGTGTATCATCTTAACATCGGCCAGCCGGATCTTCCTTCTCCGCAGAAAGGCCTGAATGCGCTCAAGAGCATTTCCCGCACCACGCTCGAGTACAGTCCGTCGGAGGGATATGCTTTCCTTCGTGAAAGGCTTTGCGGATATTACGCCAAGTTCGGCATTTCGCTCACGCCGGAGGAGATCATCATCACCACTGGCGGCTCGGAGGCCATCCTACTGGGCTTTTTTACCTGCCTCAATCCCGGAGACGAGATTGTGATGGTAGAGCCCTGCTATGCCAATTACATCTCCTTCGCCAAGACGGCCGGTGTAGTGGTGAAAACCGTCACCGCACGCATCGAGGACGGCTTCAGACTGCCGCCCGTAGAGGAGTTCGAGAAGGCCATCACCCCCAGGACCAAAGCCATCCTGCTGTGCAATCCCGCCAATCCCACCGGCTATGTTTACACGCCGGAAGAACTGCAGCAGATCAAGGAAATCGTCGTTTCCCACGACCTTTTCCTCTTTGCCGACGAAGTATATCGAGAGTTCGTCTATAACGGGAAGCCCTACACCAGCGCCCTCACCCTGGACATTCCGGAAAACGTCGTACTCATCGACTCCGTGAGCAAGCGCTACTCCGAGTGCGGTATCCGCGTAGGTATGCTCATCACCCACAACAAACAGGTGCACGACACCGTACTCAAGTACTGCCAGGCCCGCCTCTCTCCCCCGCTGCTGGGCCAGATCGTGGCCGATGCCTCCATTGACGGCGTTGAAGCCTATGCCCGCAGCTGCTTCGAAGAGTACAAAGAGCGCCGCGACTTCTTCATCAAGGGCCTTAACGAGATCCCCGGGGTCTATTCCCCCATGCCCGAAGGCGCCTTCTACACCGTCGCCAGCCTCCCCGTCGAGGATGCCGAAGATTTCTGCCGATGGCTCCTCACCGACTTCCGCCTGAATGGCGAGACCGTCATGATGGCCCCAGCTGCCGGCTTCTACTGCACCCCCGGCCTTGGCAAAAACCAAGTGCGCATGGCCTACGTCCTGAAAAGAGAAGACCTCGCCCAGGCCCTGACCATCCTCCGCAAGGCCCTGGAAACCTACTGCAAGTAATTCCGTACCGCCGCAGGTGGCAAAGCAAAACGCTGCAGGTGGGCAAAAATCTTTCCACCTGCGACGCTATACGCACTGAGTAGCCGATTTGCGCTGCAGGTGGTCAACAAAAATGCCCACCTGCGGCACTTCATCGACCCACCTGCGACATTTAATACTCGCCAGTGAGTTAAAGCACGGTGATAGGGGTTCTGTGGCCGAAAGTGTGCTTTAACCATGGTCGCATGGGTGGGTTAAAGCACGCTAATACGATTTAGAATGGCGAAAGTGTGCTTTAACCATGGTCGCATGGGTGGGTTAAAGCACGCTAATACGATTTAAAATGGAGAAAGCGTGCTTTAACCATACTGCGCGAAGGCGTTGCGATGGCCGAAGGAATTTGGTTTTTCGGGCATCGTCCCGAAAAATAAATTCCTTTGGCCGTGGGCCCAACGGCAACGACATTCAGAATAATAGATTCTTCGCTCCGCTCAGAATGACAAAAGTGACTATATCTTCTTGAGGACGATACGTAACTTGTAGATGTTGCATAAGCGGCCCCAGAAGGCTCGAAGGTCTTCGTAGCCGGAGGCATCGGCCATGAGCGCATCCTTCTTGAAACTATACTGCAGGATAACGCTATTGCCCATCACGGAGGACTGGCACAGCACGCGGCCCTTGATAACATCCGAGCGAAGAGCTACCGGGGCAGGAAGCTCCGCCACCTCGTAACCCTCCGGAATCTCAAACTGGTAACGGTAATTGATGACTTCCCGGGTGGGGAATTCCACAGGCATGTGGCGCTCCATCTCGGGAAAATCGCTTTCGTGCATGGTTTTCAACAGGAACGGGTTGATGTACAGGAATTCGCCGCCGGCCGTAGGGACCTGCTCAAAGTGCAAGATGAATCCATAGCTTGGTGAAAAGGAGAGTGAATCCAGCTCGTAAGAGACAATCTCCATATCCTCCCCTTCCCCGACAAACTCAATGTAATCTTCATCGGAGCCAAGGCGGTGTCGGGTGGATTTTATCAGATAGGATGCGCCATTGTAACCGGCAAGGGACACGTCACCCTTTACAATGCCATCTTCGTCAAGCTTAGCGTGTGCAACGATACTGGTGGTGTTTTTGGCAAGGGATGTCAGGTTCACCCAGTAGGGAACACGGGTTCCGTCAATGGGAATGACACGGGCATCCTCGACAAGGTAATTAGGGTCGATGACATCCAGATAGCCGTCTATGTCGGCCGCATCGAAGAAATGCGTCTTGCCGGACGGTGTCACCACCTGAAGAATCATGGAAGTGAAGGCATCCGGACGGACGTAGCTGCTCAGCAGAAATCCGGAGGAACGCTTCCTCAGGAGGACCGGATAGGCGCGATAGCCCATTTCATTCAATGTGCTGGCAACCAGCGCATTAATGGAGGCCGAATTACCAACGCCGTCCTTGAGGACAGTCTTCAGTTCCTTGGGATACATTGAGTAGGTATCGTTGAACTTGACGGCCCTGTTCACGGCGTTGCAAACTTCCACGATAGCGGTTTCTTCATCATCGGCCTTAGAAATGAAGGGGGCGACGAGGCGACCGGACGGACGGCACTGGGTGGCGATCCTGCTGTTCAGGATCATCTTGTCCACGTCTCCCCAGCGCTGGCTTACGTTTTCATAAACGAAGCCAGGAATGACAACCTGGGAGATTGTGTAGGACACATTACAGTTGTACTGGCCGGGGCAGTAGCACGAAGGTTCGTGAACCAGGGCAGGGACGTCTTCCATCGTGTAGATGTCCGAAACCATATTACAGGACTGCAAAGCGCGGATTTCCAGATGAAGAGGATAGGTTTCCTGCTGGTAATGCGGCGCGATATAGCCCCGGGACATCCTGCGGACCGATATGAAATCCGGGTAAGAGAAAGACGCTTCCAGCTTGTTGATCGGGATTGTCCGCTGCAGCTGAAGCGTAGGAATGTCGTAATAATAGGGGCTCGACACCCGGTAAGAGACCTCGACGACGGAACCTACGCGCACATCCGGGGCCGAGAAAGAACACTGATAATCGTCGTCGGTAATTTTCTCGCGAAAAATGTACTTCCTCTCCAGCTTGGTCTTTTTCACCTTGCCGCCTTCCATATTATAGGTAGCGGCGCTGATGCTGCCCAGATTCTCATTCTTGTCATAGGCCAGCTTGTAATCCACAATGTCCTTTCCCGCTTCTTTGAGAACCTTATAACGCACATATCTTTCATACTCCTTGCTGATTCGCCCGTCGTTAGTGACGACGATGCGGGATTCCGTTTTCTCGAAGAGGACAATAGCACTGGCAGCCGTATCCAGCTGGTAGGTGGTCATGGCCACTTCTTCATCGAAGACATGTCCCGGTTTGGGATTGACGGAAATGGTTTGCGCGGCAAGCGATGATGCAGCGACAAGCAGGCACAAGAGAATAGTCAAGCGCTTCATAGGTTTTTATTTGCAGGTTAGACTGTGTTATTACACAAAGATAATAAAAAAGTTTGTTATCTTTGTTATAGACAACAAATACATTTTATGACTCTAACCTTACTGCTATCCTTGCTGCTGAGCGGGGCTCTGCAAAAAGCTATTCTCGTTGAAGACACGGAATATTTTCGTCTGAACAGCGCCACCTCCGGCGAACTCTCCGTCTCCAAAACCATTGTCGTAACAGAAGAAAAAGGCATCGGCGCCGCTATCTTCTATCTCTACTGCGACACTTACCGTTCGCTGAAATCCTTCAGCGGCACCGTACAGTCCGGCACCGCCAAACCCAGGAAGATCAAAAAGGACGAACTCCTGGAAACATCCCTGAGCGAAGGCCTGGTGGACGACGGAAAACGCTATTACTATGAGCCACAGGGCCATTTCCCGCTCACCGTCCACTACGAATACAAGATAAGTTTCTCCCACGGCATACCTTCCTTCCCGGTCTTCATTCCCATCGACAGCACCGATGAATCCATCGAGCAGGCATCCTACACAGTAGATGTTCCCGAAGGCTATCCCATCAAGATGCTTCATAACAAAGTGGAGTACAACAAGACCACACAAAAGGGACGGGACCTTCACCAGTGGACGGCGAGTAATGTCGCCCCCATCATCGAGGAGTCCATGATGCCCTCCGTCATGGAGCTTTGTCCTTACGTGTACTGCTCTCCGCAGGAGCTGAACATGAGCGGATATAAAGGGATGCAGCGGGACTGGAAGGACATCGGCCAATGGCTATGGAATCTCCAGGAAGGGACGGGGGAACTCTCATCGGCCGAGGTCGCCCGCGTTCAGGAGATGACGGCCGATTGCCAATCAGACTTCCAAAAACTCGCCGTCCTCTACGCCTACCTGAGGGAGAAAACCCGCTACGTGAGCATCCAGCTGGGAATTGGCGGATTAAAACCCATTCCGGCAAAAGAAGTTTCGCGCATGGGATTCGGAGACTGCAAGGGACTTAGCAAGTATATGCAGTCCCTGCTGGCCGCCGTCGGCGTTCCCAGCTACTATCTTGTCATTGACACCGATAGCGCCAACCTCCTGCCGGGGTATGCATCCATGAACCAGATGAACCATGTTATGGTCGCCGTCCCGCTGCCTGAATACTCAGATACGGTATGGGTAGAGTGCACCAATCCTACGCTGCCTCTCGGATACAGGCACGCCAATGCAGCCGGGCACAGGGTGGTACTCGTCAAGGAAGACGGCGGAGAACTGGTACGCATTCCCTCCTATGCAGATTCCATATCGGCCAGACGCCGCTACACGGACATCTCGCTGGACCAGGACGGAATAGCCACAATCAAAGCCCGCCTGGAACTCTCGCTGGACGAAACAGAATCCTATCTGGACTTTAAGAACCTGCGGGAAGACCGTAAGAAAGCCATCCTCAGCAATGGACTCCACGGGAATGCATGGGACATCGCCGTCATCGGCATAAACGACAACTTCCAGGACTATCAGACCCAGGGCCGATACTTCGTCCCCCAAATGGACATCAGCTACAAGCTGCTCTCCAGCAACTACGCCAGTACCAATGGAGACCGCCTGTTCATCCCCGTCAACCCCTACCCGAAGTCCTTCATCATCCAGAAAGGGAAACGTCACAACGAGATCTGTCGGACATACAACCTCACCGACGAAGACATTATCACCCTGCACATTCCCGAAGGCTACACTGTTGAAAACCTCCCGGCCAACGAAGAAATTGATACCGAATGGGGCCAGTTCAGCACCCAGACCGAACTCTCGTCCGACGGAAAGACAATCCAAATCAGGCAAACCCTGAAAAGACATCCCTTCCGCGCCCCCGCCTCCTCCTACCCCTCCTACGCAGCCTACAACCGCAAGCTCAACCGCCAATACTCCGCCAACATCGTCCTGAAGAAAAACTGACCGGGCCGATTGCGTGCATTAACCTATGTGCACGAGAGGATTGCGATGGCCGAAGGAATTTGGTTTTTCGGGCCCCGTCCCGAAAAATAAATTCCTTTGGCCGTGGGCCCAACGGCAATGATGCAAGTAATTCCTCTTTCCCCCGCGCTTAAAGCACGGTGATAGGGGTTCTGTGGCCGAAAGTGTGCTTTAACCATGGTCGCATGGGTGGGTTAAAGCACGCTAATACGATTTAAAATGGAGAAAGTGTGCTTTAGGTGGGTGCATGAGGTGGGGTTAAAGCACAGTGATAGGGGTCAGGAGGCCGAT
>JAEEGJ010029612.1_pt1 | contig 10785 bp, 12 predicted proteins | sample 8958761 | NCBI WGS metagenome assembly JAEEGJ01 (sample SAMN16246546, study PRJNA631951) | gut metagenome | biome: gut microbiome; feature: rumen; material: RS-attached | host: Bos | place: Iran: Karaj | collected 2018-10
CGCCGTCAGCGTGGTGGGGCCCGTGGCGGAGGCTATGGAGGACCCCCCCAGCCAATTCGAGCTGGAGACCGCCCTGGCCCTGTGGTACTTTGCCGACCAGGGCTGCGAGTTCGCCGTCATGGAAGTGGGCATGGGGGGCGAGTGGGACGCCACCAACGTGATCCCCGCCCCGGAGGCGGCGGTGCTCTGCGCCATCGCCCTGGACCATACCGCCGTGCTGGGGTCCACCGTGGCGGAGATCGCTTCCGTCAAGGCGGGCATCATCAAGTCCGGCAGCGACGTGGTGAGCTACGGCAATGAGCCCGACGCGGAAAAGGTGATCGAGGAAGTCTGCATGTCCCGCGGCTGCCGCCATTTCCGCCCGGATTTCAGCCGCATCTATGTGCAGGAGCAGACCCTCACCGGCGTCACCTTTGACTACGGGGCCTACCGGGGCCTCACCCTTCCCCTGGCGGGTACCTACCAGCCCCGCAACGCCGCCCTGGCCATCGAGGTCGCGGAGGTGCTGCGCACCCGGGGCTGGCACATCACGGCGGGGGATATCCGCGCCGGGCTGGCTTCCGTCCGCTGGCCGGGCCGCTTCGAGCTGCTGCGACGCGATCCCCTGTTCATCCTGGACGGCAGCCATAATCCCCAGGGCATGGAGGCCACGGCGGAGAGCCTGCGCGCCTTCTTCCCCGGCAAAAAGCTCTGGTTCCTCATGGGCATCATGGCGGACAAGGACGTGCACGGCGTGGCAAAGCTCCTGGCCCCCCTGGCGGCGGGCTTCGCCGCCGTGGAGCCCCCCAACCCCAGAGCCATGAAGCCCGCCCAGCTGGCCGAGCTGTTGGCGGCGGACACTGGCGCCGAGGCAAGGGCTTTCGACTCCATCGAGGAGGGCGCCGCCTGGGTGCTTCAAAAGGCCGGAAAGGACGGCGTCTGCGCCGCCTTGGGCTCCCTCTACTTCTCCGCCCAGGTCAGGGCTGCGGTGGAAAAGGCCTGAATATAGTTCGTCCGGGGACGGCGGTGCCATCCCCGGACGTTTATATGCTCAGCGGTATTTGTCGTAGACCGCCTGCAGCGCGGCCATGTCTCCGCTCACCAGAAGGGAGACGGTGAAGCCGTCGGTGCGCACCGCCCCGGCGCGGATCACGGGCTGCTGTTCGGTCAGATAATACTCCGCTGCCTCCGCCTTCGCCGCCAGCCGGGCCTCCAGCTTTTCCCGCACCTTATCGGCGGCGGCCCTGTCCCGGCAGCGGATCAGGATCAGCTCATCCGGCGCGGTGTCCCCGGAGGGCAGCAGATAGACCGCGCTCTCGTAATCCTCCGGTGAGATGCCCGTGACCTCCTGCAGATAGGCGGGGGGCATCGCGCTCATCTCCGGCCCCTTCGCTGCGGCCAGCAGCTCCTCCGCCAGCGCCTCCGGCGGCGGGAGGGCGGTGCCGCGCTTCCCGCAGGCCCCCAGCAGGCAGAGGGCCAGCACCAGGGCGAGAATTCTTCCGGTCATGCGCTGGTTCATGGCATCCTCCTCTTATTCCCCTTTGTCCGCGGCATAGGCATACAGGGTGCTGACCACCGCTTCCCGGCCCGCCCGGCTCAGATGGATGAAGCCGTCGCTGCAATATTCCTCCGGCAGCGCGCCGTTTTCATCCCGCAGAGCGCCGTGGATGTCGATCACGGGGATGCCCCGCTCCCCGCAGGCAAGAGTCAGCGCGGCTGTGTATTCGTCGATCAGCGCATTGTCGAAATCCCGGTTGGGGGTATAGTCCGGCAGCCAGGCGGACGCCGTTTTGGGCGGGAGGGTCATCACCAGGACCTCGGCCTCCGGCTTCCACTCCCGCAGCAGGGAAACCAGATGCATGCAGCGGTCCGCCACCTCCTCCGCGTCCCCGAAGTCCCCGTCCGCCAGGTCGTTCAGGCCCATGAACAGGAAAAAGCGGCGGATCTCCAGCCCCTCCACGATGTCCTTCAGCTCCGTCTTCGCGCCCTGCCATACGTATCTTCGCCCCCGGTCCCGGTCCCCCACCAGGTCGCTGAGGGCGATGCCCTCCACGCTGCTGAGGAATTTCGCGTCCCCCAGCATGTCCCCCTCAGCCCTTGCGGCGTTCACATACTGCCGCACGCCCTCCAGAATGGAGTCGCCGATGAAAAGCGCGCCGCAGAAATAGGCGTCGTTGTGCTCGCTAAGCACCACCGGCGTGGGTTCGGGGGTCGGCTCCGGGGTAGGTTCGGGCGTTGGTTCCGGTGTGGGTTCCGGCGTTGGTTCCGGTGTGGGTTCCGGCGTCGGCTCCGGTGTGGGTTCCGGGGTCGGCTCCGGCGCAGGGGGCGGCTCCGCCTTGATTCCGGCGCAGCCGACAAGCAGGCACAGCGTCAGAAACAGGAGCAGGCATCGTTTCACGGGGAATACCCTCCGATCCCTCGGCCGAAAGGGCCGGAAATTGTGGTTTTTTGACATTATATCCCTGCGGGTAGGCAAAAGCAAGCTTAGCGGCAAGGATTCCGCCGGGCAGCAGCTCCGGCCGTACCGCACCATGCGCGCCGGAACCGCCGCGGTATCGCCTTTTCGGAAAAACTTTGGAATTTCCCTTGACAAGTGCTCCGGGGGTGTTTATAATACTCCCGCATAAGAAAGCAGGCGGCATCGCCGCCTCACCCGGCCGGACAGCCGCGCCGCGGTCAACATGGTTCTCACTTACCCATGGGGGGCAAGTGTCACTGTCGTTGCGCGGGCTGTCGGCCTGCGCGATTTTATTTGGAGGTGTTTCAGCATCAGCAACGCAGCACATCAAATCAATGAGGACATCCGGGATAAAGAGATCCGCCTCATTGGCAGCGACGGCGCCCAGCTGGGCATCATGTCCCCGGAAGCGGCGCTGGAGATCGCGGCGGAACAGGACCTCGACCTTGTAAAGATCTCGCCGACCTCCAATCCCCCGGTCTGCAAGATCATGGACTACGGAAAGTACCGCTTCGAGCAGTCCAAGCGGGAAAAGGAGACCAAGAAGAACCAGAAGATCATCGAGATCAAGGAGATCCGCATGTCTCCGGGCATCGGCGTCAACGACTTCAATACGAAGCTGAAAAGCGGCCAGAAATTCCTTTCCGACGGGGACCGGCTGAAGGTCACCGTGCGCTTCCGCGGCCGTGAGATGACCCATACGGAGATCGGCGAGCAGCTGCTGAGCCGCTTTGCGGAAGCCTGCGCCGACGTTGCGACGGTGAGCAAGCCCCCCAAGCTGGAGGGACGGCACATGACCATGTTCCTGTCCTCCAAGATTTCCAAATAAGACAAATCAGGGTTTATGCAAGTTTTTACGATACGGAAGGAGAAGCACCATGCCTAAGCTCAAAACCCACAGCGGGTCCAAAAAGAGATTCAGCCTCACCAAGACCGGTAAGGTTAAGCGCGCCCATGCCTACAAGAGCCACATCCTGACCAAGAAGGTCACCAAGCGCAAGAGGGGCCTGCGCCAGCTGGCTTACGCGGACGTCACCAACGAATCCGCCATCAAGCGCATGATCCCTTACAAGTAAGAATTATCGACAGTTCATATAGGAGGAACACAAAATGGCTAGAATCAAGGGCGCTATGATGACCCGCAAGAGAAGGAAGAAGATCCTGGGCCTGGCGAAGGGCTACTGGGGAAGCAAGTCCAAGCATTTCAAGATGGCCAACCAGGCCGTCATGAAGTCCGGGAATTATGCATATGTCGGCCGCAAGCAGCGCAAGCGCGATTTCCGCAGCCTGTGGATCACCCGCATCAGCGCCGCCGCGAAGCTCAACGGCATGAACTACTCCACCTTCATGCATGGCCTGAAGCTGGCCGGCGTGGACATGAACCGCAAGATGCTCTCCGAGCTGGCGATCCATGAGCCCAATGCTTTCACCGCCCTGGCGGAGAAGGCCAAGGCCGCTCTTTAATCAACGCGAGCAGGCTCGCGTTGAGGGGATTGCGCTCCGCTCCCCGCAGGCCCTTCGGGCCCACAGTCCGCTCCGCGAGAAGTATTTTGGGGCAGAAGTGAATTCCGCCCCAAAATGATCCGATATCTTCGCGCCTGCGGGCGCGAACTCTGCGAGGCTTTTCCATGAAATCATCGCCCCGGGCCGCATGGCCCGGGGCGGTTTTTGTATTCAGGCAATCGAATTGTGAGCGTTCCAATGGATGATCGCATCGCTGATATACTGCGTCAGACTGACCTTCTCCGCTTTTGCGATCCTGGCCGCATCCCTATGAACGGTAGGGGCGATACGCACCGTCAGCTTTCCGCTGTATTCCTGGGAAGCCTCGACGGGGACGGGCGGGACCGGGATCCCCACCTCCTTTGCCGTCTCCAGCCATTCCTGTTCGTTCGATTCCAGCTCTGAAATGGCCTCCTCCACTGTTTCCCCCTGCCCGACGCAGCCCTTTAGGGACGTGCTTTTCGCAACCCAAAACACATGTTCCTCCACTTTGCTCTGGTACACCTGGAATGGATACAGCATATCACTCATCCTCCTTGCGGCGGTTCTCGATCTCGGCAAACAGATCCTTCAGCTCTTTAATATATGCCTCCTGCACATGCTTTCCATGCATGGGGATCGGGATAACGGTCCCGCTGGGCACATCGACGATCTTCTTCGAGTGCTTCCCGCCGGCCAGGACTTTGCACCCGTAAGCATTCGCCAGACGCTCCACTTCGTCAAAGGTAATGTCGTTCGGGATCGGCTTTCGTTGAATTTCTGCTTCAGCTTCTCCAGTGAGGACATCCCGGCACCTTCTTTCGTCCCGCAAATGATAGCATATGTGCCACCATTCGTCAAGTTGATTTTCTGTGAAGCGCAATGGGCGCGTTCCAAAACGCGACCCCTTCCCCGGCGCATCGCCCCGGACCTTTCGGCCCGGGGCGATTACTCATTCAGCTTTCTCTTCTCAGGTAGGGCTTCACCAGCTCCTTATACGGCCCGTCCGCGTAGTCCCGCAGCCCAGCCGCGGTGCAATAGACGGGCTTTTCCCCGCCGCCCGTGCGCAGGGAAGAAAGGCGGCTCCGGCGGCGCAGGACATACCACGCGCTCAGAAGGACCATCACCGCCGCGGGGAGCAGGGCCAGGAGGGGACTCCCCTTCCGGGAAAAGGCGAGATAGCGGGAGCCGATCAGACCGGCGACGATGAAGGCGGCGGTCAGCAGGGCCAGGACGGTCCGATACCAGGGCTTCCCCAGGCCGGACCAGGGCTGGACCTTCCCGCAGCGGGGACAGACGACCTTTCCCTCCAGGGCGGAGAAGTCCCCCTCCTCGATCCGTTTCCCCATGGTCCGGGAGGCCCGGTCCCGCTCCGTTTCCGTGGGTGGCTTGTCCGGCGCAGCCTGATTCAGCTCCGAGCCGGGCATGCGCTCCAGCCGCAGGGAATCCGGCTTCTCCACCTGGACCAGCCTCTGCTCGCTGAGGCCCGGTGTGCCGCAGCCGGGGCAGGTATACAGGAGGTAATACCGTCCGAGATCGGTGATCCTCGCCGTTTCCGCATTTGTGGGGATCACAGGCGCCACTTCCCTCGTCCCTTTCCTTTATTCCGTCACGGTGACGGCGCACTCCGCCGCAAGACCGCTTTCTGAGGTGCCGGTCACGGTGGCAGTCCCGGGGGCGACGGCCACGACGATGCCCCGCTCGTCCACAGTGGCGATGCTCTCGTCGCTGCTGGTCCAGGTGACGGCCTCCTGCCTGGAATTAACGGGCAGGAAGTAGACCATCAGGCCGCGGGAAGCCCCCACGGACAGGGTCATGCTGTCATAGTAGAGCTTCATTTCCGTCGGCGCGGGATAGGCGACGGTCCGGGTATGGGTCATTTTCCGCGCCTCCGGGTCGTATTCGAAGACCTCTTCCTCCCGGTAATCGCTGCCCGCGTAGACGCTCCGGCAGATCCGCCCGTTTTCGTCATAGCTGATCTCGTTCACGGCGGAGGGGGCTTCCGGGTCGCCGCTGGCCTGACGCACCAGCCGAGACGCCCCGTCATACTCGTAGGTCGTCACGCTGGTTCGGACGCCGTCCGTCCATTCCTGCCGCAAGGGTCTGTTCTCCCCGTCCACCCAGAGGACGGTCCGGGAGCTGCCGGCAGGCGACTCTGTGACCACGGTCCTGGTCCCGGCTTCGTCAACGGCGGAGGTGGTGACGATGCTGTATGTCCCGTAATCCTGGGTGGTCACCCGCACTGCGCCGTCGTACACATCCGTCTGGGCGTAGAGGACGTTCCCCTGGGCGTCCAGGCGCTTCTGGATCGTGTTCCCGTTCTCGTCACAGGTGAATTCCCATTGATCCACGATCTCGCCGCGCTGGACGGTCACGGCCTTCGTCCGGTTGCCCGCCTCGTCATATTCCTGGTAATTCCCGTTGATCCACTGGCCTACGGGTGTCTCCATGACCTGCTCCATGGCGGTCTGGTTCCCTCTGTCGTCATAGGTGAAGGTGGTGACGGATTCTTCCCCGTTGGAGCTCAGGCGAACCAGCTGCCCCCAGATGTCGTATTCGCTGGTCGTAATGCTCTGCTGCTTCGTGCCGTCGGCGTACAGCGTGTCAAAAATGCGCTCCGTCTCCCGCCCCAGCTCGTCGTAGCGGTAGGTGACGGTGGTGGTGAAGCCGTCGCCGTAGGTGTTGACGGTCATGGGACGCCCGTCCTCCCCGTAGGTGGTGATCTCCCGGGAACTGCGTCCGTCGTTGGAGCTGTAAACTTCCTCCCGGATCAGCCAGAGGCCGGGATCATAGGCCGTCTCACAGATCATGGTGACGCCGGAAATATCGTCGGTGTACATCCTGGCCAGAATGGGACTGCGCGGATAGAGCTTCCTGGCGCGGATGATGGCGGTATCGCTGCCTTCGTCGAAGTCCGCCTGGAAACCCAGGGCGGCAGCCAGGTCCGCCAGCCGGAAATAGTTGTGGCCGCCGATGTTCCAGGCCGCCAGGTCTTCCCGCACTGCGCCGTCGATCAGGATCGTCTGGCCGCTGGGGACCGCTGCGCCGTCCACCGCCGCGCCTTCGCTGCCGTCGGGCTCGTAGGCTTCCCCGGTACACAGCTCCACGGCCCGCGCTTCGGCGTTCCAGCTTACGGCAAAGCGGCTGCCGGTCCCGTTGAGGGCCAGGGCCACGTCCCGCAGCCGAAACCAGGTCTCCCCGCCGATGTCATAGGCCGAGCAGACCGCGGGCTTCCCGTCCACCCGCAGGGCCTGGGAAACCTGTACCGCTCCCCCTGCCGCCAGCGAAGGCGCGGGCAGCAGGGCCAGGATCAGCAGCAGGGTCAGTAGTATGCTGATTGTCTTCTTCATGGGCTTCTCCTTTCTTCCGTCGGTTGGCTGATGTGTTTCTTGAATATCTGCTTTTACGCCGAAAACGCAGGCTTCCGCGTTTGCCCCTGCCTACTCCCTTGCCGCCGGCAGGCCCAGGGTGAGGCATAAGCCGTGGCGGGTCTTTCGGACGGCGCAGAAGGAACCGGGCAGGGCGGCTGCTGCCTTGCGCAGCTTGGCCCCCGGCGCGTCGCCTCTCCCCGGCAATCGGTAGACGCCATCCCAGAGGGCCTCATAGGCTCCGACGCGAAGGACCTTTGTTCTGACCTCCACCTCGGCCAGAATGAAACTCTCTCTTTCCAGAACTCGCAGGGTCAATTTTTCATCCTGCTCCCCATAGGGAAGCGCCTCCTGAATCAGGGCCAGCAGCGCATCCTCCAGGGCTTTGGGGGAAGCGGCGACGATCCCTTCCGTCCGATAATCCGTCGCCGGGTCCATCCTGCGGGCGTCGATCAGGGGAAGCAGTTTCCGCTGTGCCACATCCATGGCGGATACCGGATCGACCTTCTCCGCAGATGGCTTCAGCGAGGCGGCTTCCTGCATCGCTCGGCGCAGGAGATAGAGAGCGGCCAAATCCCGTAGCTCCTGGTAGCGGCAGGAATAGTCGAATTCCTCCGGGTTCACCGCCAGAAGCGTATCCCCCAGGGCCGCGTCCCAGGCTTTCAGGGGTCGTACCAGGCTGCGGCGCAGGGCCAGCCAAAGGAGGAAGCCCAACAGCAGGAAAAGGGCCAGGCCGACGAGATAAGTGCCGGGCAGCAGGCGGAACGCCATCGCCAGTGGGCTCCAGCCATAGGCCGCCAGAAGGAAACAGGCCTTCTCCCCCTTTCCGTCCCGGAGCCATGCGCCTCGGAGGCGGCTGCCCTGTAAAACGCCGTCGGCGTCGAAATGAAGCGTGCCGCTCTCAATGCCGTCCAGCAGCTCCAGGGGCGGGCGGAACTCCGTTTCCGGAAGGGCCAGGACGGCCGGCGAGGGGACCGCCCCCTCATGGATTTCCCCTTTCTGGACCGGGATCCCAACGATGTATTTTTCCTCTTCGTCGGGGTAATCCCCGGCGATCTCCCGGCAGGGAAAGCTGACCCCCAGCTGCGGCGCGTCCCGGAACGTCAGATAACTGCGGGAGGGTTTCGAGCTCCGATTGTTCCCGATCCCCGGATTCGCGGCAAACATCAGACTGAGGCGGCCTTCCATGACCGCCAGACCCAGCTCTGCGGCGGCGTCGGCGGCGGAGAGCTCCACCTGGAACCCCTCGTTTTCGGTCACGATCCCACGCTCGTTCAGAACGAGGGTCGCTTTCATCAGTTCGAATTCCAGACCGGAGCGCGTCAAGATGCCGTTTCCGGGGCGAAAGCTCTGCTCCGTCAGGGATGCCGCCGTTTCCGGGTCTTCGAAAAAGGTATTCAGTGCATCTTCACACTCCACCGCCGCCTGACGGCCCAGGTCCTTCGCGGTCACGCAGGTCACCAGCCCCATGCTCAGGAGCCAGAGGACGCAGACCAGCGCGCTGATCCGAGCTGCCAGGGAAGCGGAGAGGGAGCGGGGGTCGCGGTAAAAGCGATCCATTCCCCTGGTTTGGAAATCCCGGTCCGACGGGGGAAGCTCGAAGCCGGAGGTTGTTTTCTCTAACTGCCGGGCCAGCTCGACGATATCGGCTGCCCCCGCCAGATCCGGCTGGCCCAGGCGCTCGCAGAGTTTTTCCGCCTCGGCCCTGGTCGCCGCCACCCGCTCCCGTACTCTCTTGACTGTCTCCGGTATCTTCTCCGGGGCGGAGAGAAGCTGGGCGATCTCCTCCACCTGGAAGGATGCCCGCCGCAAAGTGCCCACGGCGGCAAGCAGCCGGGCATGTTCTTCACTGTAATCCCGCCAGACCCGATGGTCCTTCATCTCCATGTTGGGGATCACCAGGCCGCAGCTTTCGTAATAACGGATGGTCCGCTCCGTCAGCCCTGTCATTTTTGAGACTTCTTTGATGCGCATTTCCGTCACCTCGGTCTCAGCCTAAGTTATGACGTAGGGTTATAGTCAAGAGGAATTTTCGGATTTTTCGAGAATATTCGGTTTGTACTTTCTGAGACAAGGCAAAGCGGCGTGTCCGCAGCTGACCCGCGGCCCCTCATCAGTCGCTTCGCTACCCCACGGGAAGCCGAGAAGCGGGTTGGACTCTTTTGCTCGCTCTCTTGTCCCGCCGTCCTTCGTCATTGCGAGGAGCGAAGCGACGTGGCAATCCGTTCCTTCGTCCCCTTGCGAAACGCTGGCGGGGGCAGGACGGGGATGCGGATCGCCACGTCGGCCTCCGGCCTCCTCGCGATGACGGAGGTGGGAGGCTCGGCTTCCCCTGGGGTAGCGAAGCGACGCCGCGGGAGTGAATGACCTGCCGGGGGCAGATCAGAGCCGCGGCGTGACCGAGCCGCAGCGAGACAGCTGTCACCGAAGGTGACTGATGAGGGGATTTCCCACTGCGGCGGAGTGACCTCTCCACCGCTTCGCGGTCCCCCTCCCCTTTCAGGGGAGGCGTTTTCCCTCTTACTGCGCCTTGCGGAAGGTGATGATGAAAGCGCCCTTGATCTGGCTGGAGGTGGCCATGTAGTCGTAGGTCACCAGCTCCCAGCCCTCGGCGGCGCGCTGATTCAGCAGCTCGTCCAGGGCGGCGGCGTCCTCGTCGTTAGCCTTGTCGGACCAGAATTTCACGCCCACCTTCATGATCTCCGTCTTGTAGATATACATTTTCTTTTCCTCCTTTATACAGCGGGGGCGGCGCAAGAGCGCCGCCCCCGGTCCTTTATTTTCTGTTCCTCAGAGCCTTGGGTTTCCCCAGGATCTCCGCCCAAACCACGGCGGAGCGCATGCTCGGCCTGGCCGCCCTCCGGGGGATGGGGGCGACGGGCTCTTTTTCTTCCTGGGGGCGCAGAGGCTCCCGCGCTTTTTCCATATCCGCTGCGGCCATGGTTATTTCTCCTTACTTCTTCTCCTCGCCTGCGATGGCCTCCCGCATCCGGGTGTCGGAGATCACGTTCTGCAGGTTGTAGTAGTCCATGACCCCCAGCTTGCCGTCCCGCAGGGCCTGGGCCATGGCCATGGGCACCTCGGCCTCGGCCTCCACCACCTTGGCCCGCATCTCCTGGACCTTGGCCTTCATCTCCTGCTCCCCGGCGATGGCCATGGCCCGCCGCTCCTCGGCCTTGGCCTGGGCGATCTTCTTGTCCGCCTCGGCCTGGTCGGTCTGCAGCGGGGCGCCGGTGTTCCGGCCCACCTCGATGTCGGCGATGTCGATGGAGAGGATCTCAAAGGCGGTGCCCGCCTCCAGGCCCTTGTTCAGCACGGTCTTGGAGATCATGTCCGGGTTCTCCAGGACGGACTTGTGGTCCTCGGCGCTGCCGATGGTGGTGACCACGCCCTCGCCCACGCGGGCGATGATGGTCTGCTCCCCGGCGCCGCCCACCAGCCGGTCGATGTTGGCCCGGACGGTGACCTTCGCCTTGGCTTTCAGCTCGATGCCGTCCT
>JAEEGJ010029613.1_pt1 | contig 10785 bp, 7 predicted proteins | sample 8958761 | NCBI WGS metagenome assembly JAEEGJ01 (sample SAMN16246546, study PRJNA631951) | gut metagenome | biome: gut microbiome; feature: rumen; material: RS-attached | host: Bos | place: Iran: Karaj | collected 2018-10
GTGTGCCCTCGCCGGACAAGTTCTCGCGATTCGGGATAAGAAACGTTCCGGTCAGCGAATCGATATTCACTTCGACTTTGGTATTGTTAATCTCATTCAGGTTCAGATCCAGATCGATTCCCAGGTCGAACGCCTCCTCCTGCTGCTCCCACTCGGCCGCAGTCAGGATGGCAACATACTGCGTATCGTTTGCAAAACAGTCCGCCTGCGTGCATTCTTCCAATGTCTTTTTTATGAGATAATACATTTTCCCCTCCTAGAGCTGCATGCACCCGTCGATCGTCTGCAGCAGTTCCAAATAAAAGTTTCGGATATTATGTTTTTTCATCAGGCCGCCCTGCAGAGCCATGTGGTCGCCGTCATATGCCGGGAGCACATTCCAGATGCCGGGCTCGATGTGATCTTTCTCTAATGGTTTTGATGGTGCACCGATCGGAGCTGTTGCGGAAAAGGTGTTTACCAGTCCGTCGTTTTCGCGCCAGGTCTCATCGATCTCCATTCCGCCTGCCGTCCTGCCTTTATACGCGCCTATCTGGTAAGCCCGCATGACAAAGAGCGGCTCCATTTTCTTTTTCGGTTTGTGCGTTCCGTCCGGCTGCTGCACAGTAAAGCTGCACGGAACGGAAAAGTAATAGACGTGCGGGAATGTGGTGATCTTCTGGTTGAGCGCGATGGCATTGTCGATCTGCATATCGTTTCCTGCATAGTCGCGCACATCGCGGCCGTCCACCTGTGCCCTTGTCCCTTTGGACATCATGTTGGCGAGCGGCTTGCTCCACCACGGGACCTTCACCTCCTCGGGATGGAACGATGGATCCTGAAACAGATCATAAGCGGTTGTGCCGTTGGTCGGTGCGGCCAGGGTGACGATGCCGCAGACCCGCTCTCCCATGCCGCCTTGGAAAAATGGTGAGGTGTCGATGTCATCGCCCGCATTCTCCAAAGGGCGGATGTCATCGCCCGCATTCTGCTCTGCCGGATCTCCGTTTGTGAGTAGTTCCGAGAAAAGGCGCACGGTCACGCCGCCAAAAGAATGTCCCAAAAGAACGATTCGGGTTTCCGGCCCCCAGTCCGGGATCAGCGCCCTGCCGGTATAGTCTGTTCCGAAGCGGTCATGACGATACTTCTCGCTGTGCGCTTTCCCATAATCGACCCGCGTTCCAGCAAGCTGCGCATACAGTTCGCAGGCGCGGTCCCAGGCGCTGCCGGTTGGTGCGACCGATGCGGCATAGCAGGAGAACCCCTGCTCTTTCAGATATTCCATCAGGTCGCCGCCGCGCATGCCCCAGTAAGGCATCCGCCGGTATCTCTCATCATAGCTTCCCCATCCGGACAAGCCATGCACAAAAATGTATTTGCATGCGCGTTTTTCCGTCAATGCAAACCAGCCTTTCGATACTGTTTTCCACGTTCCAAACTAGTAATCGATATTCAGCAATTTTATTATATCGAATTGTGTGGTATTTTCAATTGCATGGTGTTTTCAACGAGCACTGGTTTAGAGCGGCCGGTTTTGTCTGCGCTGATTTTCTCTTGTGTTGATTCGAGGCAGCTGGTTTTGCAGCTGATATCTCAAGAATAAAAAAATAATTTCATACTTTCTCAACGGCAGGCACTATGCTTGTTAATCTGTTGAGAAAATGCTGTCTGATATGCTAATCGGGCAGCAATTATGGGAAAGAAAAATCCTTTTTCCCAAGTGTTCTCAACGACAGGCTCAACGCTTATTAATCCGTTGAGAAAAAACTGAATTTTTCTCAACAGAAGTGGAACCATTGGGTATGTCGTTGAGAAAGCAAGAAAAAGTGCTGAAAATGACCAGTTTTGCCTACCTAAGTGAAAGCGTTTTTGAACATTTCTCAACAGAGATGGACGCATTGCCCATGCCGTTGAGAAATGTAAAAAATGATGCTTCTTCGAGTATAAAAAACTACCTCCTTCGCCCGTTGACAAGGCAGGTGTTTATTCCTAAAATAAGGGGTGGCAAACAATTATTTCTACAATATAGCAGTTATTTCTACAATATAAAGAAATTTATCGGAGGGATATTATATGTATAAGAGAAGTCCAATTTCAGAGAGAGTGAGCGCCATTCGTGAGAAGTGCCGCAGCACGAAACCTTCTCTGGATATCAATCGTTATAAGCTGGTGACCGAGTTCTATATGGAAAACCCACAGCTCACCGGAATTCTGAAGCGTGCGAAGAACCTGCGCAACCTGTTTGAAAAGCTGCCGGTGTGTATCAACGAGAATGAGCTCATCGTCGGCTGGCAGGGAACGAAGTACCGTTCCAGCGCGCTGTATCCGGAAGTATCCTGGACCTGGTTCATGGAAGAGCTGCGCTCCAATAACATCCGCACCCGTAAAGTGGACCCGTACGAGATTGATGAAGAAGATGAAAAATACCTTCTGGAGACCGGCGACTGGTGGCTGAAAAATAACATGAGCGCCATCGCAAACGAATACTATCCGCGTCCGCTGATGGACAAGCTGGACAAGAGCGGCGTCATCTACTTTAACGCATCCGAAAACGCTCAGGCTCCTGTAGGCCACTTCAATGCAAACTTCTGGACAGCTACCCGCAAGGGCTTTGGCGCTATCCGCGACGAGGCACTCGCCAAGCTGGAAGAATACGAAGAAAATGGTATCCCTGGTGAGGATATCGATAAATACCACTTCTACCGCGCAGTAGAGATCGTCTGTGATGGCATCATCATCTGGTCCAAACGTTATGCCGCAGAGGCGCAGCGCCAGGCAGACGAATGCACGGATCCGGTCCGCAAAAAAGAACTGGAGCGTATGGCTGACACATTAAACTGGATCATGGAGAATCCATGCCGTACATTCTACGATGCACTGCAGTGCACATGGATGTATCAGCTGGCTATGTGTCTGGACGCACAGCTGCACGGCATCAGCTTTGGCCGCATCGACCAGTATCTGGGCAGCTACTATGAGGAAGACCTCAAAGCCGGCCGCATCACCCCGGAAGAGGGGCAGGAACTTGTCGACATGTTCTTCCTGAAACTCATGGAGCTGAACAAAATCTGGAACGAGCGGGCTACACAGTCCAACCCTGGTTACACCTGCGGCACACTGATGACGCTGGGCGGCGTGGACATGGAAGGCCGCGACGCAACGAACGATGTTACCTATATGTTCCTGCAGGCAAGTGCCCGCCTGAAACTGATCATCCCGCAGGCACTGCGTGTCCATCCGGGCACACCGATGGATCTGTGGGAGGCAGGTATTGAGACCACAAAGATCTGCGGCGGCATTCCGACCTTTGAGAGCGATGAAGCGATCATCCCGGCTCTGATGCGGCGCGGCATCCCGCTGGAGATGGCACGCAACTACTGTCTGATCGGATGCGTCGAGCCGGAAGTCGGCGGTTTTGAATGGGCTCAGCCTGGCGGCAACGGCACGCAGTCTTATATCAATATCACCACGGCTATGCTGATGGCCATCAACAACGGTATCAACCCGTTCCGGCCGGCAGGCGCACCAAAGAATGAAAAGATCCAGGGACCGGAGACTGGTTACCTGTACGAGATGAACTCCATGGATGAGGTTCTCGCCGCTGTAAAGAAACAGTATGACTACTGGATGATGTGGCACGCAAACTGCACCAATGCATGGGAATCTGTCGCACGCTTCCACACGCCTCTGCCGATGGTATCCGCTACTATGACCGGATGTATGGAAAGCGGCAAAGATGTTATGTGGGGCGGCGCAATGTTCAACTCCACCGGTAACTCCTGTATCGGTATCGGCAACGTTGCTGACTCGCTGAACATCATCGACCAGGTCTGCTTCAAACAGAAACTGGCTACCACCCGCGAGCTGTACGATGCACTGATGAACAACTGGGAAGGTTACGAAGAACTGCGCCAGATCATCATGGGCAAGGTGAAACACTTTGGCAACGCTGATCCGGAATGCGATAAATACATGACCTTTGCAGCTGAAACGTATGCAGATGCTATCCGCCGCTGCACCGGCCCACGTGGCAATCACTACGATGCAGGCTGCTATCCGGTAACGCTGAACGTCGTATTCGGCAAGGCCACCGCTGCTACACCGGACGGCCGTAAACAGGGCGAGCCTCTGTCTGATGGTATCTCCCCTGTTCAGGCTATGGATAAATCCGGCCCGATCAGCACACTGCAGTCGCTCCTGACCTTTGACTATACCAAGTACGGCAACGGTACACTTTGCAATATGAAATTCCATCCGACCGCTCTGAACAGCGAGGATGGTCTGAAGAAACTGGTCGATGTCATGCGCACATACTTCCATGACGGCGGTATGGAGCTGCAGCTGAATATCATCTCCGGCGACACGCTGCGTGACGCACAGAAGCATCCGGAGAACTACCGCGACCTGGTTGTCCGTGTAGCAGGCTTCTCAGCTTACTTCGTTGAGGTCTTCAAAGAGTCTCAGGACGACCTGATCCACAGAACGGAAATGGGATTGTAATAATAATTCTGTATAAACAAGAAACCACCCGCCAGGCGGGTGGTTTTTTCTTGCCTAAAAACGTGACAAAAGAACCGTCACTTTTTCCTGCTGATCGCGTGGATCATCTCCCAGCTGAAATCATCCTTCTTCTGATCTTCCAGTGATAGTTTTTCAAACGGAACAAGCAGCGGATGCATCCTTTCCTCATTGCTGCGCTGCGCACTATATTGCCAGCCATACATAAAATGGAATCTCTGCCAACGTGCATGTTCGATCCTGCGGAAACGTTCTCTCTCTTTGTCATCGGCATTGGAAAAGCGCTCCCACGCTCTTTCGCATGCCTCTTCTGATACGGAGTCCTCGCCTAACAGTCTTAGTTTTACTAAAAGATGATCTGAAGCTGCGATGTTTGAGCGGCGGGTAAAATCTGAAAGATCTTTCCATTGCGGAGCATCCGGGTTCATGCTCCTGTAGCGCTCATTCACCGCCATTGCCCTTTTGTTCAGCGCCTCGTTCATGACAAGTGCCCGTGTGTATAATTCCTCCGCGGATCCAAAGCACACAACGCCCTCAAACGGATCAGAAAGCCTTGCATGCACTTCCCCGCGTGCAGAAAAATAACATCTCAGACAGCCAATATCCTGCCTGGTCGCTTCTTCATCATCACCGCAGAAAATGATCCGGTCTGCCTTACGGATCAGCTCAGGATCTTCATTCCAGTGTTCGATCACAGTCAAAGTATCCTTGCCGCCTTTTTCCGTATCGATGATCAACGCTTGATCAAGCTGCGGATGCTCGCGGAGGAAGGATGATATATCTCCGGCAACGGTATAACTGACATGCTGGGCCGGGTCGACAACATTCCTAAGCAGTCCCTGCTCAAGAATCGCATCCGTCCATTTCCCATCTCCTATGATCAGTATTTTTTCGTCCTGACAGTTGAGAGGGAATCTGTCCCAGTAAAGCCTTGCACATAACATTTCCGGACAGAATCTTTGCTGGTTATCCGGGAGTTTGTCCGGAAATACAGATGTTTTGCAGAATACTTTCCCTGTTCCGGAAGAAAGGCTTAAGGCAAGCCGCTCATTCTCCACATCACTTTCTTTGATGCAGAACAATTTATAATCACCGTCTTTCTTTCTTCTGCATATCTCATCCGGACTGAGGGTAATCGCTCTTCCCGGCGAACCATCGCCATCTGTGTCTGCAAAAATGATCTCCCGTTTCGGATCTTCCTTTTTGAGTGATCGCGCAAGAACGGTAGACGCCTCATTCTTTTCCGAGAATACATACCATTCCCTGCCCTGAAGGAAAGACAGTTTCAGTATCTGCATAGTTCTTCCACGGAAGGCGCTCACCAAGATGCCGATAAAAATGCCCAGCAAGCCAAACGTCATAAGCATGAAAACGGCGCCTATGATCCTTCCGAAAACCGTGACCGGGTAAATATCTCCATATCCGACTGTTGTAAGAGTTGTAAGGAGATACCATAACGCAGCTGGAACTGTTCGGATCGTCGCTTCAGGAGAAAAGGATTCCGCCAGCAAGAGCAGCGCGATAAGCACTGCAAGCACAAGTATAAAGATCAAAGCCAGTATGCCCTTTCTTTTCATACTACTTCATCCCCTCCTTTATCCTGACCAGCATGTTCACATTATCGCGGTCCATCTGCTTGTAGTCCACATTTCCACCGGTGATGTCATTTTCCTTCTTTGAAAGCATATCCAGTTCATCCCATCCGATCAGACATGCATGCTGCCGGTGGATCGGATCCTTTCCGATCCGCAGCGGTTCTTCGCCCGCGTTTTTCTGTTCGATATATTTCCTTGCTCTTTCATTCCAGGTTTCATCTGACATTGGTCTATATCCCATTGCATAATGGAATGCACACCATCGCAGGTGTTCCGTGCAGGCAAGGTTTTCAAGCACCTCCTGAGAAAAGCTTAAAGCTTCCCCTTTCGCATCGCTCGCATCTACATCTGCTGCACGCAGAAAAGCACCCAGGAAATCCGCACTGGCACGGCAGCTCATGCGGCTGAAATAGTCACAGTTTGCCCAAAGTTCCTTTGCAGATGAGCTATCGCCTCCGTGGTATCCGCAGTTGATCTGCATCGCAGCAGAATCCAGTATTTCATCTGCCAGTATCTCCGGTGTGAAGACAGAAACATTTTTTGCCGGTCCACGGCTGTCTGCATTTTTTCGTATGCAGCCTGGCAGACATTGAATGATTAGCGCATGGATCCCTAGATCATCAAAAAGGCGGGAAAACTCAACCGCGATCTCTCCCGACTCCTTTTCCTTATCAATACAGATTACAACATAATTCAGTGCCGGGCCTGTCTGCACGATCTTATCGTACAGTTCAATACTCCGTGCATCCGCATCGATAAACTCAATATCATATTGTTCGCAAAGGGAAGGATAACGGTTGAAAAAACTGCCTGCCTGCTGCTTCTGATCTTTCGATACGACGGTTGCATGGAACCTGCTTCCCGCAAACTGACCGTTCATGATCAGCGAGCGAAGCACCGCCTGACCGGTCTTTCCAAAACCTACGATCAGCACTTCGAAATTTTCATCCGCTCTTCCTTTTCCGTCAAAGCGGATCGTATCACAAGGCGGAAATGCATGTATCATCAGACGACTGATCAGTTCCGCTTTCTCATAGGCGATCACGCCGCCGTATCCGTAAGCGCCCCCGGAAGCCTGCAGGTTTGCAGAAACAGCCTCATCCGGCAGGACCACCGTAAGACTGGTCTGGGAAGGCTCTATCCCAAATTGCTCAAGAGAATCTTTAAGTGAAATGGCAAATTTCAGATTTGCAGAAGGATCATTATCAATACAATAGATTGAAATATGGCGTTTTCCCGGCCGCATTCCGATCCGTTTCAATAAACCAGGCGACCCATTTTTTGCATCTTCATCCGCAAGCATCAAAGCACCCATTTTCAGGATCTTCTGATCCAGAGGTGCTCCATTTCCTGTATCTATGAAAATGATCTTGGTCTTGCCCGGAAGATTCTGTGCCAGTGATACAGTATCGTCATTCACACCGTATATCAGGCTGAGATTACCGTTTCTTGTAAGCAGGAGATTCAGTGTGCGGATCAGCCTCTGTCCGATTGTGGCGATCACCGCGCTGGCAGTACAATAGAAAGCCATCAGGTGGGTAATATACAGAATGATCATCATGGCCGGGCTTGCAAACAGAGGTGCGGATGCAATAGAACTGATCTCATTTCTGCCCAGAAACATACAGAAGACGGAGAATAATGTTCTTGCGGCTGCCATCGGGATGCTGCCGCTAAGCGTATAATATCCGTATCCGTAAAAGACTGTGCCCAAAACACATGCGATGATCAGCAGCGATCCGGTGATCTTTGACATGATCCGCGGCTGGAAGCCCAGTGAAAGCATCAGTATCAGAAACAGTAAAAGCGCGATCAGATAAACCACGATCAGGGAAAGACTCATTTTGCACCCTCCGACTCATCTGTGTTCAGAAATGTGAGTGATGAGTTTCCATCCGTGACTGTGAGCTGATCGTCCTTGCGTGTATAAGGCATGGTTTTTGTGCCGACAGATATATTTTTTTCATCCCAAGTCAGGTTTGTTTCTTCTCCAAAGAGATCCAGGACGCCTGTCCCATCCGCTCTTAAAACGATCGTACAATTGAGACCTTTGCTCTTAAGAAGCGAAAGATCTTCAGCAGTCGTTTCTTTCCCCTCTGATATCATTGCAATGATCTCATACCGTTCTTCGGTTTTCTCCGTTTTCAGCTCAGCGCTTCCTTTGGATGAATCCGCTTTCCGGCAGGAACATACCACAAGCATTGCGGCCATGATCACAAGTACAACGATAAATAAGACCGGGATCCTTTTTTTCTTTTTCTCCATAACTGTAAAACTCCCTTTCTGAAGGGTCTATTGCAATTCCGGATACAGCTCTTTCAGCATCTGAAGAACTGCATCTGCATGAGCGCTTTCCAGGCCTGCCAAAGCCTGCGCCTTAAGATCGTTCCGTATCATTTCTGCCTGGCCTTTTCCTGAAGCCGCAACGGCTCCCAGCACCCTGTCGCACTCTTCCTCATAACCACAGTAAAGACATGCATATCCTAGATTCATGTTGGCCAGTATACTGTTCGGCTGCAGGGTACATGCGGTTGCTGCTGCTTCATATGCCCCATTGTAGTCACGAAGGTTGATCAGCCTGTGATAGGACAGCCAGGTATAATACTGGGCCTGGTCATAAACATCCAGATCGCTGCGGATCTTTTCAAAAACCGCCAGCCCGTCCCGGAACAATTGTTCCGCTTCCGCATACTTTCCTGCTTTGAACGCATTTTCTCCTGTATTCAGCGTAGATACCGCATATACGGTTCCGGACGAAGCAGAGCCGGTTGTTTCAAAGATCTGCCCATAGAGTCCGGCAGCCTTTCTGTACAATCCATCTGCGTCTTCATACTTTCCCTGTGAATTAAGACAAAGGCCGTAATTATTGTAAAAGTCTGCCAGCAGGATCTGATCTTTCAGATTTTCCGTATCCTTCGCAAGTTCCTCTGCTTCTTTTTCTGCAATCTGGTAATTGTTCTCAGCTTCTTGATATTCTCCGAGATCTGTCAGGCATGCTGCAAGGATCGACATACAGTTCAGGTAAGCCATTTGATTCTGACGGGTATCTGCCGCTTCTAAAATGATCCGGTCATTCTGCGCGGAAAGTTCCAGCGCGTTTGCCGCTTCTTCATATCTGCCTGCCCTGTATAATCCGACACCGCGGTTATAGAGGATCGATGCTGCTTCCCGGATATATGCCGGATCATTTGTGTTTTCTTCCAGCAGAGACATCGCTTCCTGAAAATAAGAATCCGAGGAATCTTCTCCCATACTGACTGCGTTTGCGGCTAAATTACCGAATATTCTGGCCAGGACCAGACGATCCGGGTTCTTCATGCCTTGAAGGATCCCGGCTGATTTTTGATAATCTGTTTCTGCTTCGCTGTATCTTCCGGCTGCATGCAGGATATTTCCTCTGTTGTTATAGGATGACCCATAAGCAAGAACAAAATCTTCTTTCCCATCTGCTGCCAGAGTCTCATAAGACGAAATAGCGGTGTCCTGCGCTTCCAGTGCCTCCTCGTACATTCCAAGTACGCTTCTTGCATTTGCGAGTTTTTCCCGGTTTGCGGATGCTTCCACAACCGCTTTGCTGCGGTTTTTGGACAGTCCGATGATCGTATCGATCGTCTGGGCATTCTCTTCCAGTATCCCTGCAATGCGGGAGTAGGTGCCCGGCACATCTGTCAGATGATCCGGAAGATCATACGTCAGCTCACTCAGGATCCGAAGCGTGGCCTGCTCCTGAAGCTGTGCTTTTGTCCTGTAGTTCTGCGCCAGTGACATGAGCAGGTATGACACAATACCAACAACGATCAGGATGGCAGCGATGCTCACAGTCCTTCGCAGGGTCTGCCTGTTTTTACGAAAACTGTTTTCCCTTCGCAGTTCGCCCGGATCACAGCCTGTGATGTCCGCGACCGCTTTTAAAAGCTCATCCGGAGCTTTTTTTAAGATTTCCTTTGCTGTGCCGCCCTCCGTACGGACATCCATGACTCTTTCGCCGATGTCTGGAATTTTCTTCAGTGATGGCGGGAAAGAAGTATTCTCATCACCATTGATCAGCAGCGGGAACACATGCTCCGCTCTGCCGAGTTCTATAAAAAGCTCCACTTCACGGTCTACCCATTCCGAAGACGGTGTGTCTGTAGAACATACGACAACAAGAGCATTTGATGACTTCAGGGCTTCATCTATGGTTTCAGTCAGAATCCGTCTGACCGGAAGTTCTTCCGTATCACGGAACGCTCTTTCTATATCTTTGGCGCCTTTCTCTTTCAGCGATGACGGAAGCCTGTAGTTTTCAAACCAATGAAAGACCTTCTCTGTGATCTCTGCATCAAGAGGTTTATGCCGGTAGCTGAAGAATACATCATACTTAAAGCTCATGATCATTCCCCGCTTTCTGTACTGTCAAGAAGCCCTTCCAGTCCCAATTCCGCAAGAGAGCTTCTGGCGTTCCGGATCGCCTCTTCCACATACGTCAGGGCAAGCGGTTCATCTGCAAAAAGTTCCGGCAGCTCCTGAATCGTACGTTCTGCTGTTTTCACACTCAGCTGTGTCTGTTCCTCTGCGATCTTTCCCTCATTGTGCGCGACAATGCCAAGACGTATAAAGACTGCGGATATGATCAGGACTACTGCCGCGATCACGGCGAGCCACCTGATCAGTGTTTTCTTTCTTCTGGTCTGCATCCTCCGCACCAGATCAT
>JAEEGJ010029617.1_pt1 | contig 10784 bp, 9 predicted proteins | sample 8958761 | NCBI WGS metagenome assembly JAEEGJ01 (sample SAMN16246546, study PRJNA631951) | gut metagenome | biome: gut microbiome; feature: rumen; material: RS-attached | host: Bos | place: Iran: Karaj | collected 2018-10
CTCAGGACGTCCTGCCTGACGTACATATCCAACAGGCGTGTCTGCAGAACGCTCCATCAGGAACAGTTCCTGCAAACGGTAGAGTTGCCAATAACGTCCATGGGATTTGGGATTGTAGATGGCTGTCACGAAATCGCCTGTCGCAGCAGCCTTGATACGACGCTCGATGACCTCCCAAGGTGTCATCAGGTCGGAGAGTGAGATGATACAAGTGTCGTGTCCGATAGGTGCCCCCAGCAGTGAGGCCGCCTTCTGGAAAGCAGAGATGCCAGGCAGGGTCTCGATGGTGATGTCAGCACCTTTGGCTTTGGCCATCTCATAAACGAGTGGCGCCATGCCGTATAAACCTGCATCACCAGAGGAAATCACCACCACCGTCTTACCAGTTTCCGCTAAAAGGAAAGCCTGTTCAGCCCGTTCGCGCTCCTTCTTCATGCCCGTGTCGATGCACTGGCATCCCTCCTTGACGTAGGGTTCAATAAACTGGAAGTAGTATTTGTAGCCTACAATCGCATCTGCCAGTCGTACTGCCTCGAGTACGGCAGGCGTGATGTCCTCTTTGCTACCAGGGCCGATGCCTGCGATGATGATTTTACCCATATCATTAGAATGCTGGATGTGCTGGGGCAGAGATCTGCTTCACGGCCATGCACTCCATCTCAATCAACCAAGAAGGTCGGCAGACGGGTGCCTGTACGATGACGTAGGGCTTTCCTGGGAAACGCTCTTCGTAGAGATCGCGCACCAATTCGTAGTCAGCCACATCGCGCAGATAGACCACCATCTCACTGACCTCGTCGTAGGTGCAGTCAGCCTCTTTCAGCAGGGCTTCCACATTCTCCCACATGCGATGGGTCTGCTTGACGATGTCTTTCGGATACATCACCTCACCCTTGTTGTTGATAGAGGCTGTACCAGAGATGAATACGTGGCGACGATCGGCATAGTCGATATAGGTGCCACGCTCGAAGGAGACACCATAGTCGCTGGTGCGATTCAGATGGGTGGGGGCGTAGAGGTAATGGATCTGCTCTTTCTGGATGCCTGCGATGGCATAGTTGTCCATCTGGGTGAGCACATTAGGATCCATCTGTCGTCCGCCGATGCCAGTAGAGGCAATGAAGTGGGTGTGAACCGTGAGCCCCTGTGTAAAGAAGAACTGGTTGCGTGCACGAACCACACCACCATAGTTCAAATCGATATCATTGACGAACAGCCAGGTGCGGATGCAGTTGGCCTCAATGGTGCAGTCTTCTTCCAGCAACTGCATGTTGTATTCGTTGAAGAGCAGGCGCGTCTGATACTCTGAGTTGGCTGCCATGTTATGGGCAGAGGCATTCCAGAGATGACGGAAACTGCCATGACGTACCTCATAGAGTCCACTTTTGCCGATGCCAGTCTGCACGTTCGTCATGAGATAGACCCAGAGGGCAATCTTCGTCCCGTCGAGGGGCGCCTGTTCGATCAAACTCTTGGCACAGTCAGTGACATCAGCCAGGATGATATCATCGGCCTGGTTGGCTGCATCACTGAGGAAATAGCGCTTGAATACGGCTTGTGTACCAGGTAGTGCCTCCAGCAGTTGGGTATAGGCATTCATGACGGCCTCCAATTGCTGGGCGTAGGGGAGTTTGTGCTGACTGACATGTATCATCGCCTGATATTCCTTCACTTCGGTATCGTTGTCGAAGCAGAAGACATCAGCGTATGCATTCTCAAAAGTGATATGTGAAAGGGCTTTGGGCATAAATTATATCTTGTTGATATCTACATAGCCGTGCATGACGGCGTAGATGGTGAGGGCACTGACGCTTTTCATTCCGAGCTTGTCCATAATGTTTTTCCGATGGGTGATGACTGTGGCCAGTCCGATGTTCAGCTTGTCGGCTATCTCTTTGTTGATATAACCTTGGACGATCAGTGACATCACTTCTATCTCTCTGTCGGAGAGGATCTTCTTGTTGAGGATGGTCGGCATCGGAGGCATGTGCTCGCCATGTCCATGTGCATGCTGCTGCAACATGAGGACAGAGCGTATCAATTCTTCTTCCGTTACGTTGGTACAGAGACAGTTGAAGCCTGACAGTTGCGACATGGTGTCGCGTGAGAGGGTCAGGACGATTGTCTTCTGTCTGCGCTCCTGAAAGAATGCCTTGTTCTCAAGTACGATATTGATGGCTGTGAAATAATGGAAATACTCATCGGGCTTGTTGGCTGACAGTTCCAGAAAGGAACCAAAGGTGTCAACCGTCATGATGGGCAGGACATTCATCAATATCTGCTTTAACCCCAACGCCGAGAGGGTGTTGGGGTCGATGATTGCTATTTTAGGTCTTCCTTTTCCGAAGTTATGCATTTCTGATTTCAAACAGGTTGAAGAAACCTGTCATCATGAATACCTTGCGGATCTCGTCATTGATATTCTCAATGATAACCTTTCCGCCCTTGACAGAAGCTTCCTTACGGATGGTCAGGAACAGACGAAGACCAGAACTACTGATGTACTCAAGGTTCGTACAGTCGAAAACGATTTCCTTGTCTGCATTCTCAAGCAGTGGTCCAATCTCCTGCTGAGCCTTTACTGCTGCAGGTGTGTCAAGTCGGCCGTTCAGAATGGCTAACATACCGCCATTGTTCTCTTTAATTTCAATCATAATGTTATGCTTTATTAAGTTTCTTTTTTAATGTCAATACATTCTTGTTATCGATATACTGATAACTGATGGCGTCCATCAACTTTCGGACGAGATGGATGCCTAAACCACCGATGGGACGCTCTTCAGCAGAAAGCGTGGTGTCAACCTCTTCTTTCTGGGTGGGATCAAAGGGGGTACCAGAATCAACGATCGTGAAAACCATCTCCTTCCCATCTGTCGTCAAATCAATATCCACCTGGCCTACAGTCCCTTCCGGATATGCGTAACTCATTACGTTGACAACAGCCTCTTCAAGTGCCAGATTGATATTCATGGTATCAACCATATCCAATCCCAACTCTTCACAATTTAAATCAATGAATTCGCTAAGTTGCGGAATCGTATTGATGTTATTGGGAAGGGTCAGATGACACTGCAGAAATGTCTCGCCTTTCAATTCCGAATCTGTTTTCTCATTCATCTTCGTCCTATTTTGCGGGCAAAGTTAATAAAAAATCCCCGCTCTTACAAGAAAAGTGGGGAAATTTTTATAAAAGATTGCTAACTTACTATGAAAGGAAGCCCAGAAGTGCGCCTGCAGCAACGGCAGAACCAATCACACCAGCCACATTCGGACCCATGGCGTGCATAAGCAGGAAGTTGTGGCGATCGTACTCCAGACCAAGGTTATTACTGATACGTGCAGCCATAGGAACAGCCGATACACCAGCATTACCAATCAGCGGATTCAGCTTCTTGCCTTCAGGCAGGAAGAGGTTCATCAGCTTCACGAAGCATACACCAGAGGCTGTGGCAATCATGAAGGCCATCGCACCTAAAGCGAAGATCTTAATCGTATTGAAGGTGAGAAACTCGCTGGCCTGAGTAGAGCAACCAACGGTGAGTCCTAACAGCATCACCACGATATCGTTGAGTGAAGAACCAGCTGTCTTGGCCAGACGGGTGGTCTTACCACTTTCCTTCAGCAGGTTACCAAAGAAGAGCATACCTAACAGAGGAAGACCAGAAGGCACGATGAAAGTGGTGAGCAGCAATCCGATGATGGGGAAGAGGATGCGCTCTGTCTGAGACACCTCACGACCAGGCTTCATCTTGATGACACGCTCTTTCTCAGTGGTGAGCAGACGCATGATGAATGGCTGGATCACAGGTACCAGGGCCATATATGAATAGGCACAGACAGCGATGGCACCCATGAGGTTGGGTGACAGCTTCGAACTGAGGAAGATGGCCGTAGGACCGTCAGCACCACCAATGATGGCGATACCTGCAGCCTGAGAAGGCTCAAACCCCATAGCCAGCGCCACCATATAGGCTCCAAAGATACCAAATTGGGCAGCAGCACCAATCAACATCAGTTTCGGATTAGCTAATAGGGCCGTAAAGTCTGTCATGGCGCCAATACCTAGAAAAATCAGTGGGGGATACCAGCCCTGACGCACACCCTGATAGAAAATGTTCAATACCGAGTTGTCTTCATAGAGACCGATCTCCAATCCTGCATCTGCACGGAAGGGGATGTTTCCAAGGATGATACCCAGTCCGATGGGTACAAGCAACAGCGGCTCAAAGTCCTTCTTGATGGCAAGCCAAATGAAGAAGGCGCCTACCGCTATCATGATGAGGTTTCCCACCGTAGCATTGGCAAATGCTGTATAGGTGAGGAACTCATGGAAGTTCTGTATGATAAATTGTCCGAGATCCATAACTGCTTATCCAATTGTGAGGAGAACGGCACCTTCCATGACTGTCTCGCCCTGCTTCACGGTGATGGCAGTCACTGTTCCGTCGTACTCTGATTCAATATTGTTCTGCATTTTCATAGCCTCGAGCACCAGCAGAATGTCACCCTTCTTCACAGTATCACCAACGTTGACTTTCAATTCGGTGATCGTGCCAGGCAGTGGTGCCTTGATGGGTGAGCCAGCGCCAGCAGCCGCTGGGGCAGCAGGTGCAGGAGTTGCGGCAGGTGCAGGTGCTACAGACGGACGGGCTACGGGCTTTGGAGCCTCCACGCGTACCTTCTTCAGGGTGCTTGTAGGATTGATGGGCTGCTTCAGTTCCACGTCAAAGCGGATGCCGTTGACAATGACCTTGGCTACGTTGCCCTCTACTTCTTCGATCTCTACGTCGTAATCGACGCCTTGTACTTTATACTGATACTTGTTCATTGCTTAAAGGATTTCTGGGGTTGTGGGAATGTTGGGTGCACGATGCGATGTCGGAATGACGGGCCTCGAGAAGTGGGTCATCTGGTTGGACTCATCAGTCCATCCTGTCTGGTGTGACTTGATGGTGATGATACCGCTCTCGACGTCGTGTACATCGTCCTGATACTGTTTCAGTGCCATAGAGATAACGGCAATATAGACCTCCTTGTCGATACCCTTCTTCTGGAAACCGTCCTGTAGGATGTTTCCTGTTGCATGGGCAATGTCGTGGGTCACCTCTACCGTCTTGGTAATCGGCTTGATAGGTTGGGTGTTGACCACCTTCTTGGCTGTATCCATGTGCCGCATGATGAGGCCGAAGATCCAGAAGAATACGAAGAGAACAGCCAGACAGAAGAACACGATACCCATAGCTAACAAGGTGATACCGACTCCGTAAGGATCTTCACGCTTCAGCTTGGCATCTTTCGTCTCGTCGGTCTTGATGAAGTTCTCAATACCTGGTGTTACGTTCTCAGGCGACTTCACACTCCATTCGTTGCCATGACGGGCATAACTCTGATCTGCAGCGAGGGCAGGAACGGTGACTGAGTCGATCAGTTCGACAGCATTACCATTGTAGAATCCGATCCATACAGGTTCTGACATGGGAACGGGAAGCGAGAGGTGCAACTTTCCCTCAGCAGGATTCGAGTTGCAGTAGAACACAAGGTGCTGTCGCCCGCCAATCTGAGTACGAGGGTCTCCGTTGGGAATGACACTCATACGTTTGATACGTTCAGGAACGCTCATCTGAGGGTCGAGGACAGAACGGTCGGTCGTGAAGTACATGCCTCGGATATTGTAGGTGGTGAATGATGTGTTCTCCACCTCAATCCAGGCTTCACGATTGCCAAACTCATCCACAATGCTGGCGGTGTTATTGGTCAGCACCTCGTTCAGTCGGATATTCTTGGCTCCCTGAGCCATTGCCGACGTGGCGCTAACCAGTAGCATTCCGCATAGCAGGATTTTTACTTTATTCATTGTTGTGATTATTATATAGATATTCTTTTTTGACTAACCGCAGAAGAACAGCACGATGATCTGTGCCGTGAAGATCCTGAGGAACATCGCGAGCGGATAGACCGTCGAGTAGCCGATGGCAGGCGCTTCCTTGGAACAGATGCTGTTGGCATAGGCCAGGGCAGGGGGATCGGTATAACTACCAGCAATCATGCCTGCAATGGTGAAGTAATTGAACTTATGGCGTATTCTTGCAATCGGACCAATGATCAGAATCGGGATGACGGTAATGAGGAAACCTGTCAGCACGTAGAGCAGACCATCGCCTTCCACCACCGTTTCAAAGAAGTTGTCGCCAGCCTTGACACCCACAGATGCCAGGAACAATACCAGACCGATCTCTCTAAGCATCATGTTCGCAGAGGTTGTGGTGTAGGTGACCAGATGGATCTTATAACCATAGCGGCCAATGAGAATGGCGATAATCAGCGGACCACCAGCCAGACCCAGTTTCACTGGAACAGGCATGCCAGGGATAGCAAGCGGGAAGGAACCGAAGATCAGACCAATAAAGATACCTACGAAAATCGTGGCTATATTTGGCGCATTCAGACGACGGAGAGAGTTACCCATCTTATTGGCTACACGGTCAACAGCATCCTCAGGACCCACCACCATAATCTTATCACCTACCTGCAGGGGAAGTGAGGCAGATGCAAAGAGATCCAAACCATGGCGGGTCACACGGGTGACGTTCACACCATGTACGCTGGAGAAGTGCATCGAAGCAAGGGTCTTACCGTTAATCTTCGGATTAGTGATCAGGATACGCTTCGATACCAGAGGCTGATCCTGTTGCTCAAAGTCGATGTCGAGTTTCGGACCAATAAAGGCCATGATGGCCTCATGATCTGCCTCTGCACAGACGATCAGCATCTGGTCGCCTAAGTGGAAGATCGTATCGCGGTTAGGGATGCACAACTCTCCCTCATGAACCAGACGGGAAATCACGAAGTCACGGTTCAGGAAGTCATGTACCTGTAAGAGCGTCTTTCCTTCAAGATACTGGTTAGTGACTTCCAAGTGCATCTTGTAGGGCTTCTTATTGGTCTTAGTACCTTCCATTTCCTGGAGTTGCTTCTCTTCGTCTTCCAGTTTTATCTTACACGCGTACCTTATTAATACAATGGCACCAATGATGCCCAGCACACCTAACGGATAAGCACATGCATAGGCAGAAGCAATCTGTGGGGCGCCATTGGGGAATACCGTGTTCAGCGCCTCGTTGGCAGCACCAAGACCTGGGGTGTTGGTGACAGCACCATAGAGCGTACCAACCATCATGGGAAGGCTGGCTGTGTTAGAGGTGTCGAAGAAGATGTAATAGCAGGCAAACATCACAAGGATATTCAGCAGAATGGCACTGGCAGCCAATCCGTTGAGTTTGATACCTGCTGTTCCGAAACTCTCAAAGAAACCAGGTCCCACCTGCATACCAATCATAAACACAAAGAGAATCAATCCGAAATCCTGAACAAACGTCAGAATCGGGGTGGGAGCGGTGAACCCAATATGTCCGGCCAGAATACCTGCGAAAAGCACGAAGGTGACGCCCAGTGAGATACCGAACACCTTGATCTTTCCCAGATAGACACCGATAGCAATGACTATGGCATACAATAACGCGATATGCGCTACAGAGTCAGTCGTCGTAAATAGGTCTTTCAACCATTGAAATGATTCCATTTTTCTTACTAACTTTTATATATCTCAAATTTTCTTGCCAATTTGGGTGCAAAGTTACAAAATATTGCTCACAATAAGCTATTTTGTGCACATAATTTTGAATAAAAACTGATTTTTTATTTCTTTCACAATTCAAACGGCTATTTTGACTAAAAAGTTTGTATCTTTGTAGCCCGTTAAGGTGAAACTTAAAACAAACGTATATAATAATTTAGCACTGTAACTATGGCAAACAAAGAAAAGCTCTTTACCGAGTTTACCGCGCCGACCACTCAAGAGTGGCTCGACAAGATTGAAGTCGATCTGAAAGGTGCCGACTTCCAGAAGCGCTTGGTATGGAGAACAAATGAAGGTTTTAACGTACAGCCCTTCTATCGCCGTGAAGACCTGGCGAATCTGAAAACCCCCGATGCACTCCCTGGTGAGTTCCCATTTGTGAGAGGTAACAAGAAGGACTCTAATGTGTGGTATGTTCGTCAGAACATCGTTGTGGACGATCCGAAGGAGGCCAACAAGAAGGCACTCGACATCTTGAACAAGGGTATCGACTCCTTAGGTTTCAAGATTCCTGGAAGTCAGGTCTCTAAGGAGACTGTTGAGGCACTGCTCGATGGTATCCTCTGTGATATCGTGGAGGTGAACTTCTCTACCTGTCAGCGCCATTCGCTCGAACTGGCAGAGATCCTGGTAGCATACTTCGAGAAGAAGGGCTATGACAAGGAGAAGGTGGTAGGTTCCATCGAGTGGGACCCCATGAAGAAAATCGTGATGAAGGGCAAGGATGTAACACCCGTGCTCGCATTTGGTCCTAAACTTGTGGAGGCTCTGAAGGATTATCCTAACTTCCGCTGTATTGCTGTCAGCTCTGACGCCCTTAATAATGCTGGTGCCTATATTGTTCAGGAGTTAGGCTATGCACTCGCTTGGGGTAATGAGTATCTGCAGCAGTTGACGGATGCTGGTGTGGACGTAGATCTTGCAGCCAAGAGCATCAAGTTCAATATGGGCGTCAGCGAGAACTACTTCATGGAGATCGCAAAGTTCCGTGCAGCCCGTCTGCTCTGGGCTCAGATCGTGAAGCAGTATGAGCCTAAGAACGATTGCGCTTGCAAGATGATCATCAACGCTACCACCTCTACTTATAACCAGACACTCTTCGATTCATACGTGAATCTGCTTCGTTCTCAGACGGAGGCTATGAGTGCTGCCCTTGGTAGTGTTCACTCGATGGTGGTAACACCATTTGATGCACCTTACGAGGAGGCTACTGATTTCTCAGAGCGTATCGCCCGCAACCAGCAGTTGCTGATCAAGGAGGAGAGCCATTTCGATCGTATCGTCGATCCGTCTGCAGGTTCTTATTATATCGAGCACTTGACGGATGCTTTGGCTACTGAGGCTTGGAAGATCTTCCTGAAGGTAGAAGAGGAGGGTGGTTTCCTCGCAGCCATCAAGGCTGGAACCATCCAGGATGATATCAATGCCACCAACGTGAAGCGTCATGGCGACGCTGCCAAGCGTAAGGAGTTCCTGCTGGGAACCAACCAGTTCCCCAACTTCACTGAGAAGAGTGAGGGCAAGAAGGCCAAGGCTTGTGCTTGTGGCTGTGGAAATGCTGAAGAGGCTACATTCAAGGCTATTAACAGCACTCGTCTCGCTGCCGACTTCGAGGATCTGCGCATCCACACAGAGGAGACCAAGGTGCCCACAGCGTTCATGCTGACCATCGGTAATCTCGCTATGCGCCAGGCTCGTGCACAGTTCTCTTGCAACTTCCTGGCTTGTGCAGGTTATAAGGTGATTGACAACCTCGGCTTCAAGACTGTTGAAGAGGGTGTTGATGCTGCGCTTGAGGCTAAGGCTGATATCGTGGTGATCTGCTCTAGCGACGATGAATATGCTGAGTATGCTATCCCTGCCTTCAAGTATCTGAATGGTCGTGCCATGTTTGTGGTGGCTGGTGCCCCTGCTTGTATGGAAGACCTGAAGGCTGCTGGCATCGAGAACTACATCCACGTGAAGTGTAATGTGCTCGAGACTTTGAAAGAATATAATCAGAAACTTGGTATTTAAAGAATAGGAGAATTGAATGATGCGTAAACAATTTAAAGACATAGATATCTACGCTGGTATCAAGGCTCAGGATGGTGCCAAGTGGATTAAAGACAATGGTATCGTAGAGAACTGGAAGACCCCAGAGCACATTGAGGTGCGTCCTGTCTATACGAAAGAAGACCTCGAAGGCATGGAGCACCTCGACTTCACAGCAGGTATTCCGCCCTATCTCCGTGGTCCGTATTCAATGATGTATCCGTTCCGCCCGTGGACTATCCGTCAGTATGCCGGATTCTCTACTGCTGAAGAGTCGAATGCATTCTATCGCCGTAACCTGGCTTCTGGTCAGAAAGGACTTTCCGTCGCCTTCGACCTGCCTACACACCGTGGTTACGACCCTGACAACGCTCGTGTGGTGGGTGATGTAGGTAAGGCTGGTGTAAGTATCTGTAATGAGGAGAACATGAAGGTGCTCTTCTCTGGTATCCCCTTGAACAAGATGTCTGTATCTATGACCATGAACGGTGCCGTACTGCCTATCTTGGCATTCTACATCGTGGCTGGTCTGGAGCAGGGTGCTCAGTTGGAGGAGATGGCAGGAACCATCCAGAACGATATTCTGAAGGAGTTCATGGTACGTAACACCTATATCTATCCCCCTGCATTCTCAATGAAGATCATCGCTGATATCTTCGAATACACCTCGCAGAAGATGCCTAAGTTCAACTCTATCTCTATCTCAGGTTATCACATGCAGGAGGCTGGTGCTACAGCTGATATTGAGTTGGCTTACACCCTGGCTGATGGTATGGACTACCTGCGTACAGGTGTGAATGCCGGTATTGATGTGGATGCCTTTGCTCCTCGTCTGTCGTTCTTCTGGGCTATCGGTATGAACCACTTCATGGAGATTGCCAAAATGCGTGCTGGTCGTCTGTTGTGGGCTAAGATTGTGAAGAGTTTCGGCGCCAAGAATCCGAAGTCGCTGGCTCTGCGTACCCACTCTCAGACCTCTGGTTGGTCACTCACTGAGCAGGATCCATTTAACAATGTAGGTCGTACTTGTATCGAGGCTATGGCTGCTGTACTGGGTCACACTCAGAGTCTGCATACCAATGCGCTTGATGAGGCTATCGCTCTGCCTACCGAT